>Ga0131853_10014538_pt1 | contig 14431 bp, 9 predicted proteins | sample TergutLab28metaG_FD_92764 | JGI IMG/M metagenome (GOLD analysis project Ga0131853, IMG submission 92764) | Labiotermes labralis P1 segment gut microbial communities from Petit-Saut dam, French Guiana - Lab288 P1 (version 2) (version 2) | ecosystem: Host-associated > Arthropoda: Insects >... | reverse complement strand
GGGCTGGCCCAGGATAGAGACAGGTGGCGGACGCTTGTGAGTGCGGTAATGAACCTTCGGGTTCCGTGAAATGTGGGGAATTTCTTGACTAGCTGCAAATCAGTTAGCTTCTCAAGAAGGACTCTGCACCATGGAGTGAGTAAGTAAGTTAAAAGTTTTATTAATATAAGAAGAAAGGGTCGGACTTGTGACCAAGTAAGGTAATACTTTGGAACCTGAAAATGACATTGAGATCCAATCAGAGGACGATTCTGAGAAGTCACTCACTGATGCTCCGCCCCGAGCCAACACCAAAGAGAATCCATATATAATAAGGATTTCGCAGAAATGTAAGCGAGATTGAAGTGTCAATCGCTTTGTAAGAGTACAGCTGTACCTGATCTCCGACTCTGTCAACTATCAACGGCTTACCTGGGCTATCTTCATATTTTCTTCGATTGTATCTAGTTCTAATATCTCCATCATTATTCTTTGCTGCTAAAATAAAGAGTATTGTGTAATCAAACTTAACAAAGTCCAGTACTTTGTCCTACTTCAATAACGAGACTGAAAATCAATCGACTAGTGAAGTCACTTTACTACACTACACCGCCACTGGACGCTGTGTAGTCCGAGCTAACTGAAACCGCAGTGAAGTGCCTCCAAAAATGGACTACAAAAAAATTTGGGGTACAGTACTAACAAAATTGAAGTCATTTATTGAATTATATTGTGTTTCTCAAACTTCGTAAAACCGCGGCCCGGTAAATTCTTTTTTATAAGACTTATGCCCAGTCCCAACAGATTTACTCATCAGTACCTTTCCAATTATTTTTAAGTTCATACATTAAACTAACATAAGTATTAATAACTAATTATGGCATAATCATAAAGAGTATTTGTACGCTTATGTGTACGGTGTCGCATGTAGACATATATAAAATTACAGTTAAATTAGTTATCAATTCCAGAATAATCTTTCGCGGTCCAGTATAATTGATGCCAGGGTCCGGTAACGGGCCGCGACCGGGCGGTTGAGAAATGCTGGTCTAGGAAATTCAAGTAGAAGATTTACTTACTCCATGGTTCAGAGTCCTTCTTGAGAAGCTGACTGGTTTACAGCTAGTCAAGAAATTCCCCGCATTTCACGGAACCCGAAGGTTCATTATCGCACTCACAAGCGTCCGCCACCTGTCTCTAACCTGGGCCAGACCAGTCCAGTCCATATACCCACATCCCACCTCCTGGAGACCCATCTTAATATTATCCACCCATCTACGCTTTCAAGTAGAAGACTAGAAGGTATATAATATAAATTCTTCCCTGTATACCCCATAAAGACATGTGGGATGGGTACAGGCAGAAATCCACTCATTCTGGACCTCGGATCTAGATGAAGGTGAGTGATCAAATCCCATCCTCGCCACTTTACTCCGTGGAAAGGGGCCCACTACAGATGGAACAGGGGGTTGGATGGGTCCCAAAGTCATCTAGAGTTTTTAAGAAAGAAATGTCTTGATGCTACACGGATAGGAACTCCGGACAGTCCAGTCCGTAGCCAAGCTGTTCCTAACTTACCGAAAGGATCCAAACCCAGCTACCTATAAATCCATTCACGCATTAGACATCCCACCAAACTTAGCTTAACAAACGCACGCAAATGATAATGAGATCTCAACATCGACAAGCGGTTTTTGCACATTATATATAACTCTTATAGCAAGAAAGTTGTCAAAACCTGATGATGGCCGCTATAGGCCGAAACGTGTAGTTTTTCCATTGCTAATAAACACAATAATTTAGCCATACATTCATAGTTGTGTTTTTGACTGAATTTATCTCACCTTACAGTTTAAACACACAACGGGGATTGCACACCTAAAAAAAAAAAATGTTCCCGTTCCCAAAATGATAGACAAAGCAATACGTGACTTTATTCCACTGCTGCAGCAAAGCGCAGTGCTGTGTTCAGTCGCCATGCCTAACGCAATATCGTTCCAGTGGCTGTTTTTGAATAAAGGTTCTGCTTGAAGCAGTTTTGCGTCAAGGTCAAATGTTCTTTGTCGAAATAGACCGAGGCAGAAACCTGAAGAAGGTCGTTTAGATGACCTGGCGCCATTGTGGCGCCATTCCGACCACCTCCTGTTACGTCGCGCTATTTGCTCTCTGTATACGCAATAAAGATCATTTGAAACTCCATTGGCAGCAGACCTGCCCTGAATATCAATGATAAGCAAATGTACAGGAAACGTTTCCTGGACAGAAAACACTTGGCACGAGATTGGAAGCTGTCACAGCCGAGTAAAGTTGGCTTCTGGGATGTCATATTGTGTAGTTTGATAGGAACGGTTGGCTATTGTAGACAAAAAACTCTTCTTTGTTGCTAACGAGAGGAAGTTATGCGATATAAACCAACAAAATGCACATTTCCTAAATTAATATTTTAATTTTTAATTTTTTCGATGTCTTCTACACGTTTCGAAACCGAGGTTTCATCTTCAGGAAGACGGTTGTATGTACATTTATGGTATGGTATGTTTTACATTCGTGTGCCCGGTAGCTCAGTCGGTATAGCGACTTACTGCAGGCTGGACGGTCCGGGATCGAATCCCGGTTGGGGACGAGATTTTCCGCCCGTCCAGACCGGCCCTGGGGCCCACCCAGCCTCCTGTAAAATGGGTACCGGGTCTCTCCCGGGGGTAAAGTGCGGCCGGGGCGTGCTACTGACCACTCACCCCCTTCTAGTGCCGCGGTCATGGAACAGTAGAGCTATACCTCTACCCACCCTCTGGGCCACACCGAGCCTGTAACGGGATCACTTTACCTTTTTTTTGTACGCTTTTCATTCATCGGTATAAGCAGTCTTGTTGATAGAATATTGTGTGCGATACGCCATACCTATATATAGAGCAGTGGCGTACCGAGGGGGTTCAACCCCCCCCCCCCCCGAAATTCCGAAGACCCTCCAAAATCGGGCCAAAATCGGGCCAAAATCAACCCGATTGTGCAAACTGATAAAAATCTTTGATTTAGGACGCCAACACCCCAAGATGTTCGGAGAAAAGGAAGTGAAATTCTAAATCTACCGCCGGTTCGACATTGTTTTACATTAGTAATGACAAATAAATTGGTTGTCATCATAAATAGTCTTAAAGTACAAAAATTAAGAATATTTTACTATATGAAATGAAATTTCTTGTACCAAACTACAGCTGCCTCCAGAGCCCCTGACTAGGGTTCTGCCGCCCCCGGATCCTCTTTCTCTCTGTCCTCTGTCCTCAACTGAATTTGCTGAACCCCCTGCCCCCCGAACAAAATTCCTGGGTGCGCCACTGATATGCAGCTTTATTCCTTAATATGAACCCTTGGGTCCGAAACGTTTAGACGACATCTAAAACCTAGAAATTAAAATATTAATTTAGGAAAGGAACATTTCTTTGGTTTATACTGTATAATTATATTACACTGAAATGCGTAAGTAACATATAATTCGAGAGAAAGTTACTGAAGGCTAAGCAAATAGCTTGTTGAAGACGTCGATGACTAGTAGAGTCCACTTGCAATGAGATGGTACACGGTGACGCACGGGAGGGGAAGTGAAGGGGGAAACTGGTGAATGGAATGGGTAGCCAGTACCCTTCACACTACCTCGGAACATGTTGTATCGAGCATTACTACCGCTGATGCGCACACCTCGGCTGCCAGTAGTCGACTGAACTGACGCCCCCGCCGATTTAAATGGACTCGTCAGTTTCGCCGAAAGACGAAATCTGGTTTCTGCACGTGTGCCATCACATTTCAAACGTGCTCTATTTCTCTGCATGTGTTCCTTCGTTGTAATGTAATGAACAATGAAATGGACGGAAGTGTAAGAGGGGAAGATACACACACAAACAGGTTTGGAGCGGAAACCTGAATGTACTTTAGCAGTTGAAAGACCTGAGCCTACATATTAGAACAATATTAAAATGGATTTTAAAGAAATATGATTTGAAATTGTGGATTGTTGTATATTCTTCAGGATAGAGACAAGTGAGTAGTTATGAACACAGTAATCAAATTTTCGTTCCTACACCGTGCATGTTGTTTAATTACTCAATTATTATACCAACTACTGCACATATATAAAATTTATAAAATTTACACAATAAAACATTAAAACATTAAAAACGCTCCGACATGTTTCGGTCCTAGGACCATCATCAGGGAGCCGTATCGTCCTTGCTAAAGTCACACTCTAACTTCACATTAATTTCGCTGTACCAGTTGGGTATTGTGGCAGCATGCCGTGTTGTGTAATGTTATGTTGCGAAGAGTGCCGTGCTGCGTGATCACGCAACGAAACACAGAATGCACATCTGTAGCAAGGCACTCTTCGCAACATAACATTACACAACACGGCATGCTGCCACAATACCCAACTGGTACAGCGAGATTAATGTGACTTTTTATAGTGTGAATTTTGCAAGGACGTTATGGCTCCCTGATGATGGTCCTAGGACCGAAACATGTCGGAGCGTTTTTAATTTTTAATGTTTAAATTTTATAAATTATATATATATATGCAGTAATTGGTATAATAATTGGCAGTAATCAAAATTTGGGTTTCTTAAAAATGCGGGAAGTACCTTGACTAGATGAGAACTGCTCAATGTAGTGACATCGATCTCTCCAAACTTCAGCCACCCCAAACGAATCCTTGCACTTACTGGCTTTCTTTTGAAATGGCTCTCTGTTGCTCTTGTTTGTTCTGCACTTATCTTATTCTCCGGTTAATCTAAACTTCTCCATTTAACATCCCAACCAGATCGGGTTTCACCAGTTTATGGACGGTTCTGATTCTTATACCCGCATGGTGATTTATTGAACCACGCTTCTGTCTCAGATTCTTGGCCTCCCACTTATAGGCCTGAAAATGTAAACTGTGAAGGCATTTTACTTAACCACTGTGAAGTGCGACAGAAAATGAAAATGAATGCATTTTGGAACGAAATCGACAATACATAAGAAACCTTAAAAATGAAATCCACAGACGCCAGAGAAGAGCCCTTTATGTGGACTGTAATGCTTCGACTGAAACTGTTCCCTGTCACGCACAAAATTTCACAAAAACAAAAAGAAGAAAAAAAATTCAAACTGAGTGGAGTTGTGAATTTAAATTGAGTTTTGTAGTTGAGCGAGCGACGCCCAATAGACGCCAAAGGTATAAAGCAGAGAGGCGCCGTAAGGGGAAAATTATTTTAAAAAGGAATATGAAGAGAGAAGATTTTTAATCAAGAATATTTTAGGGATGGTGCTTTTGAAGTAATGCAAAAATAAAACTCTTAATTATGTGTACGTTATTTATGGACAATCTGGATTTTTTTATATGTAAAAGTAAGGGAACACTTGAAACCCAGCGTCTGGAAAAAAATTAATTACTTGCTGAAAAATCCAATTTGAAATTTTCGTACATAACATTGCCTCCGGCTGCACACGATGCTGAGAAGTTAGCTTATTGCATATATCGTTCCTCTGAATATTTGTTAGCCCAGCGATTAAAAAAATGTGGAACGCAGACCGACATCTGCATTGTTGGAAAGAAAAATTGACTGTTATTTTCTTCTAAAACTTCACATTTAATTTTCACTCGTCGTCAAATATTATAAGCATGTTAAAATTACGTATTAGGACTGTTAAAGCAAGTGACGCCAGAAGAATAACAGCAACAGAGATGAAATACATGAGAAGAACAGCAGGGTACACTTGGACAGATTACAAAACAAATGCACAAATTGCAAAGGAGTTAAAAAATAACACCAATTTTGGACAAATTACTGGAATACAAGATAACCTGGATACAGCATGTAAACAGAATGCTTCGAAATAGATTACCCAAGGTAATGAAATACTAATCCCCAACTGGCAGAATGAATCATGGTAGACCTTTGAAGAGACTTCTGGATACGTGAGAGCGGAACGGATCAACAAGTGGCCCAACTCCGTGAAAGATATATGATGATTATGGTGATGATGATGATGATGAATTAGATAGAATGAGCTGGGTGGAGCATGTGGTACACACGGTAACAAGGCGAAATTACATATAGAATTTTTGTGTAAAACGCCGAAGGAAAGAGCTTAGTTAGTGGAACTAGCTGTAGATGAACGACGACGGGATAGCTTGTTGTCGATTGTATTTATGAGGCTCAAGACAAAGGCAAGTGGCAGACTGCTGTGAATACGGTAATGAACATTCGGTTTCCACAAGAGTCAGGATATTTCTTGACGAGCTGAGGAATTGTTATCGTCTGAAGAAGACCTTTCCGCATTGACTTTCGATTTGACATTCATAGGGCCGTGCATAGTAATGTTATTCTTATAGTAAAACCAAACAGATGCACCAGTGTACCAAATTTATTTATTTTAGAATTGCATTCTGCGTGTTTCGGACGGTCTTCCCGTCCATCATCAGAAGTTCAAGGCTGTACATACAGCAACAGCAGTCCCGTTAGAGGCTCGGAGGGTCCCAGAGGGTTCCGGGAAGTTAAGGTTCCCAGATTTCGTGACAACGGCACAGGATGGTGGTAAGATTGTCAGCCTTACGCACCGGCCGCTTTTACCCCCAGGAAATACTCCTGGTACTATTTCTGTTAGAGGCTGAGTCGATCCCAAGGCCATAGTGCGATCGGAAGGATTTTATGTCAATGAAAAATCCACTAACACTAGCTGGGATCGGGCCAGCGACCTTCCGATTTGTAGCACAGCACCTTAACCACTGTGCTACCGCGGTCCCCCACATACAGCAACAGGTTTTATCAAACTGTAAATCTAGAGATGGGTAAAATTACTAGTGAATATTTGCTACAACATATATATGTGTATGGGGACCGCGGTAGAACAGTGGTTAAACCGCTGTGCTACAAATCGGAAGGTCGCTGGTTCGATTCCAGATGGTGTCATTGGAATTTTTCATTGACGTAATCCTTTCGATCGCACTATGGTCCTGGGATCGACTCGGCCTCTAACAGAAATGAGTACCAGGAGTATTTCCTGGGGGTAAAGGCGGCCGGTGCGTAAGGCTGACAACCTTACCACCATCCTCGGCTACTGTCACGCAATCTGGAAACCTTAACTTCCTGGAACCCTCTGGGCACCTCGGGCCTGTAATGGGACTGATTTACCTTGTATATATATATATATATATATGTGTGTGTGTGTGTGTTTGTGTGTGTGTGTGTTTACTACAACATATATACATATTCACTAGTAATTTTACTCATCTCTGGGTTTACAATTTGACAAATGACTGTTGCTGTATGTACAGTCTTGAACTCCTGATGATGGACAGAAAGACCGTCCGAAACATGTAGAATGCCATTCTAAAATAAATAAATTTGATACAGTGATGCATCTGGTTGGTTTTACTATAGGAATAATTTCCGCATTGGGTTTGTTAGTTTAGAATATAGAACGTCGTTAAAACTGAACATGCTTTGAATCAAAATATTTCGATATTATGGCTTTGTTTCTTTTCCATATGCAAAATGCATCTGACGCAGTGAATTTTAATTGATTGACAACCGGAGATTACTGACCCACATCAAGTTAGAACATACGTACTGGAATGCAATATTTAATGGCTGGGACACTCTGCCTCAAACTGTATTCTCTCTTGAGAGTTATTTGACTGTGCATCTTCCTCATGAGATAATATGAAACGCCAACTTGATGCAATAAGGTAATTTTATTGATGTATTCTCAGCTCGACATGTTTCGGGTACATACGCCCATCATCAGGAGCATTAGATGTTGAGTTGCAGCATACGGTTTTCTGCACTGTAAAGAACGAGATAATATGAAGTGTGTGTGAAGTGGCTGTACGCCGTGTTATATAGGTGTTTATCAGTGCGGTCTGTGGAGTGTTGTACAGGTCTGTTTGTGTGGGGAATGGAGGTTTGTGTTCACCTGGTTGTGGGAGGGATGTGTGTAGCGGAGGTTCGTGGTGGAGGTTTAGGGTGCTGGGGGTTGTGTGTGTTTGTGATCAAGTCTCTGCGTTGGTTGTGAGTGTCTAGTGTGGTGGTTAGGTTAGATAGTGGCAATGAGTGTGTGGTGTTGCATCAAGTTGGCATTTCAATTTATTTCACGTATTCTGTCTTATTTATGCCCAGTACCGTACACTTTTAGAGTTTTTAAGATACACGACTTGTCATGAATTGGCTATATTCTTGTTCCCAAGCTACTGATTCTTCTTCAGCTCACACCCATCTATAATTTTAGGCGCGTTCGCAAAATTGCGAAAAGCGACTATTACCTTGGTCGTGTCTGTCCGTCTCGGCTCCCACTATACGGATTTTCATGAAATTTGATATTTCATGATTTTTCGAAGATCTGTCTAGAAAATTCAAATTTCATTTAAATCGGACTAGAATAACAGGTACTTTACATGAAGAACAAAATACATTTTTAATAATATCTGGCTCATTTCTCCTTAAAATGAGAAATGTTTCAGACAACAATAGCAGAGAAAATCGAAACAAACTTTTTGTATTCAGGAACTTTTTTCCCTCAAATTGTGCCGTTTATGAGATAATGCGGAAAAATATTGTAGAGCCCCGCAGGCCACAGATGACAATACGGCGCATGCGCATTGCATGTTGGATATCTAAGGCTACAAATACACACACTGAGGTTGTGTAACACTTATTGCTTTTTCCACTGCCACAACCGTTGCACGTAATCATCTCAATGTTTCGTTACATGTACATGGTCTGCCTTGTTACTTTCTGGTGTCTTTCCACTTAAGGCAACTTATGGGAGGTGCTTAAGAACTCTTAGGTTTATTTTTGAAAGATGAAATAAAGGACAGAAAGAGATAAAGAATGCGAGTGGAATAAATATTTGACTTTCAATGAAGAGGTACTGCTCCTGATATCTTTCGGATTACAGGATATTCTGTTATGTCAACTGTCCGTCAGTTTTGTCCAGTTTTACCGAAAATGTTCACTGACTGCCATCACAAAATTTCCCCATCATTAAATTTTATGAAGAGTCACTCGGCGGTTCTCGATTTTTAAAATACGTGTCGATGGAGAAAGAGATTTTAACAGGAATCCTGTCGGTACGAGACGGCGGTCAAAATTCATGCAGTAATGGTCAAATAAATATGAGTTGCAATTATTAATGGAACACCATGATTGTGATGTATATGGACGGATGTGCTGCTGATTGGCTGTTGGCACAAAATTGTGAACACAGCGAATGACAAGTTGACATGCAAATAAGCAACGACATTTTCAAAATAAAAAATATATATATACAAGGTGGCGCGGAGACGACTGACACATTTGAAATTTGAATATTGCATCGACGCGATAGCTTGTCATGGTTGGTGGGAAGAAGAACGGTAGAGAAGAGAACGCCATTTCATACGGTCATTCGCAATGGAGCGTTGGAACGTGCAACAACGTGTTACCTGTGTTCGTAGTTTCGGCGACATCGCTTGGCCTGCTCGGTCGCCCCAACTTACTGTACCAGATTTTTCCCTGTGGGGGTTCCTGAAAGGCCGTGTGTTCCGGAGATGTATCGTGACTATTCAAGAACTGAAACAAGCCATTGTTGACTAAGTTGCGGCTATTGATGAGGACCTACGGAGGCGCGTGTACGGCAACTTGCAGACACGCTTGCAACATTGCATTGATGTAAACGGAGGCCATCTACCTGATGTTCAGAAAATAAGCTTGTAATCTGTCGGTAATAAATAGCATACTTGGACGTATTTATAGACGATTTCGCTTATTTTTCCCTGTTTCCGTATATTATCTATGACCATTAGAAATGTGTCAGTCGGCTCCGCTCCACCCTTTAAATATATATATATATATATATATATACTCTCTTAAAACGAGGATTTATTTTAAAGATGTTACCGTCAACAGAGGAACCGCTGTGGCACAGTGGTTAAGGTGCTGTGCTACAAATCGGAAGGTCGCTGGTTCGATCCCAGCTGGTGTCAAGTGGATTTTTATTGACAAAATCCTTCCGATCGCACTATGGCCCTGGGGTCGACTCAGCCTCTAAGAGAAATGAGTACCAGGAGTATTTCCTGGGGGTAAAGGCGGCCGGTACTTAAGGCTGACATCCTACCACCATCCTGTGCCGTTGTCACGAAATCTGCGAAATTTAACTTCCTGGAACCCTCTGGGCCACTCCAGCCCTGTAACGGGACTGATTTACCTTTTACCATCAACATATTGATGTAACTTCATTGTGTGCCATCCCTGCTGTGTGTATGAACTAAATATGGGAGGTGTGTAGTAGTCGAACATAACTGTATCAAGTGAGATGTTTATTGACTATAAACTAGAAACTACATTTATTCCCTCAAGCAGAAACCAAAATATCTAAATCAAAGTAACCGAATATAGTATATCATTCTCTCACATGTCTCTGTCCCTCACAGGCAGAATTTGACTATACTTCCAAAGCCACGCTCAGGCCGTCCAGCGGACATGAAACCCTAATTAGAAGAAAAGAAGAGGGGCCCTTTCCGCAACCAAAATACCAAGGACTGAGCCTAATTTAGTGTAACAGTAAAATATAATAACAATTTGAATAGAGTAGTGAATCTATAACTGTAACTACAAAATCCACATTCTTGTATAGTATTGTACATTGTATATGTATAGGATAAGTATATATATATATATGTACATATAATTTCTACAACACACATAATATGATACCATAGACCTAACTACATTAACTTAGGCATTACCTATAATAGTAGAAACCCCATGTGCCCACACCTCCCAAACTCCATGACATATACGAGATCTCGTGTCCACCTCAACTCCTACCTTCCCACTCTACACAGCCCATATTAAGTCTCGTATAACTGCTTATTAAGTATTTAATGTACAACCTGAAAATGGCCATTGTCAAGCGTCGAAACATGTAGTTGTACCTTATGTAATAAATTTCTATACATATCTCTAACATCAAATACAGTTTTGTTAGACCAGTACATACACTCCACTCTACGTAGTTTGTTGAACACAACAGGGATGACGAAATTTATGACCTTGGAATGAGCCTCGATATTTAGAACCCCCCAGTTAGTACCCACGCCCACTCCAGTATAATTGTTTCCATATCACACAACAATGTTTTGATGCAGAGATCTCTCCATCAAACCAACGTGCACGCACACCATATATGGAATGACAGCAAGTTATTTTAGAGGAAACCTGACGATGGCCAAAAGTGCAGAAACATGTAGTTTCTAGTTTATAATCAATAAACATCTCACTTGATACAGTTGTGTTTGACTACTGCACACCTCCCATATTTAGTATATTGATGTAACGTTTGGCATGTTCAATGGTATGGACATGTTTAAAGAATGGAAGAGGGGAGATTACCAAAAGAAGTTAAGAAATGGAACCCACCAGGAAGAAGAAAACGAGGTAGACCTAAAGCTACCTGGGTGGAAGGGATTAGAGGACTGATTTTTTTTAAAGAGACTTATTGCACAGACAGTATATACAAGGTGTACAAAGATAAATTTAAAAATTTTTCCTGTAATAAATTTCAATAAATATGTACTTTATGGAACAAGTGGAAATGAATAATATATATATATATATATATATATATATGTGTGTGTGTGTGTGTGTGTGTGTGTGTGTGTAAATAACGACAGTGAAAAAGGAACAGAAAAACACTGCGACTTCTGGGAAGCTAATTAAAGTAGTATATGGTTCTATTTTCGCTGCTAGGAACTCTGGCGTCGCTGCGGACGTAGAGGCACGTGGCGGCGAAAGTGGGAATGTCTAAAGGAGGGGAAAGCAATGGCAAACTACCCCCAAGGACTTACCTAGGATGCAGTTTGCCAAGAGCCATGTCAGTTCCATAACCGGGCTCTGGCTCCTGCCTGACCGGCCTCTAGGGCTGAATACTAATGAATGAATGAATGATGGTTCGTATGTTTGTATGAGAGGACTGATGGGAGAAAAGGGATTAAAGGAAGAAGACTGGAATGACAGAGGCAACTGGAGGAAGAAGATAATATAGTTGTCAAAAGGGCGCAGGAAGGTGTGGAAACATTGTACAGCCTGCTAAATAAAATGTAACGTTTGGTATTCAGGTTCGATATTGTTTAAAAAATGATGAGACAAAGGCGGCAGGTAAAAGACTGAGAGTTTTGAATGTTGAAAGACGTAATGAAGAAAGTTGTGAGACAAATGTTGACCTTTCGAAGACTGCAAAAAAAAAAAAGTGATTGTGTGTTTCTATACAATGCTTCCAGAGTTTCGAAAGGGCGTTGCTTTTTGGGAGGTTCCCGAGCAGGGCTCTGTGTTTCCTTCTGGTAAAAGAGCGACATGCAGATGGAGAAAAATACAGAGCTTTAATGAAATGGTATGTACAGGGTCAAACCCAAGTACTCGAAGGAAATCCTGTTCCAGTTCCACTTTGTCCGCCACAAATCTCATATTTTCCTGGAATCGAAACCGGACTTCCTCGATGAGAGGCCGGAGCGTAATCGACCGAGACATATCTTAGCCTTGGAGATTGAAACGAAACTAGATCGTAATTAAAAGATTCTTTTTCTGCTTCACTAGGCAGATTTTGTCAACTTTGTGAAGGATAATCGGTGAATGTTTTATGAGGAGAGAGAGTGGATATTTACTGTAGTAATCCCAATGAACACGTAAATGAATTGTGTGGGGAACACGCACAGTCTTCAATGTTAGACCTACTGGTACATATAAATACCACTAGATTTCAAAATTTTTGTGAAATAATTATGGGCGATACTTATTTTAGTTGTTACACCGTGCATGTTGTTGAGTTACTCAATTATTATACCAACTACTGCACATACCATATATAAAATTTATAAAATTTGCACATTAAAACATTAAAGACGCTCCGAAATATTTCGGTCCTAGGACCATCATCAGGGAGCCATATCGCCCTTGCTAAAGTCACTATAAAAAGTCACATTAATTTCTCTGTACCAGTTGGGTATTGTGGCAGCATGCCTGTAACATAAATTATACCAAGTAAGTATCGTCAAAATAAATATAAAATAATTTTGTGCACAAATAATAGGCTTGTTGGACCGATGTGAATTTATTCTTACATAACATTACACAACACGGCATGCTGTCACAATACCCAAATGGTACAGAGAAATTAATGTGACTTTTTATAGTGACTTTAGCAAGGACGATATGGCTCCCTGATGATGGTCCTAGGACCGAAACATGTCGGAGCGTTTTTAATGTTTTAGTGTGTAAATTTTATAAATTTTATATATGTGCAGTAGTTGGTATAATAATTGAGTAAATGATGGGCAAATTACTTAACTTCCGGATGTAGTGAAAGACGAAAAATTTGGGATGTCCATTTTGACAGCAAGCGAAGAGCCTTGTTCCCAAGAACCAAATTCCGCTGTCGGGTTGTTAGCACTCTGATACACAATCGCGAGTTTCCGGATTCAAATCTCGGGTCTGATATTGGCTATCTTGAGTGAATTACTTCATAACAATTTCTCATTCCCTGCGGCAAATTTTGAGGGTAGCACAACAAAGAGATCTACAACCAATCCATTCTGTATCCTCTCCAATTCGTTATTTACTAGTCCACCAATTCTTCTACAGTGGTGCTGATAAGTCATTAGCCCGAATTAATAATTCTCACGTGAAAATTAAACATATAAGTTGCCTTTCATCCATCTGAAGGTTATTGAGAGTCTGCAGCAAGCATATATTATTTGATCTGAGCAGTAGGTTAGCTTCCAACGACACTATCGATTCCGTCCTACGACATCGGGAAGTAGGTCGGGCTAAGGACTTATCAGCACCTCTGTATGCTGTATGTTCGCCTAGTTACTAGCCTAGGTGATGGGGGATCCAGGGTTGCGATCCTGCCTGGAACAATGTATATTTCAATTCTCCACGTCGTTTAGGATGGTTCTGGGGTCCAACCAGCCTTCAATTCAGTGTGTACCATGGTTCGTTTCCGGATGAAAAGAAGATGGAATCTGAGGCTGACCACTCACCTCGAACAGGTGTTGAGGTTAAGATTGAGTGGATCTACACCTCCAATCCCCATGTATGTTTTAGTGGCGTGGGCTGGGACGAATTTACCTTCGCTCCGCATGTATTTTGGAATGACATACAAGGAATTTAATTTTCCTGGAAATGGGAACAATTTTTGAAAACGCGTAAGTAAACAATAAATTTAGTTATAACGCGAAGTAACCTCTAACAGGATCGCTGGTTCGATCTTCCAGCTGGTGTCACTGGAATGTTTAATTGACATAAAATACTTCCGATCGCAGTTTTGGTCCTGAGGTCGACTCAGCCTCTAACAGAAATGAGTACCAGGAGTATTTCCTGGGGGTAAAGGCGGCCGGTGCGTAAGGCTGACAACCTACCACCATCCTGTGCCGTTGTCATGAAAT
>Ga0131853_10014537_pt1 | contig 14431 bp, 11 predicted proteins | sample TergutLab28metaG_FD_92764 | JGI IMG/M metagenome (GOLD analysis project Ga0131853, IMG submission 92764) | Labiotermes labralis P1 segment gut microbial communities from Petit-Saut dam, French Guiana - Lab288 P1 (version 2) (version 2) | ecosystem: Host-associated > Arthropoda: Insects >... | reverse complement strand
CGGTCCCCCAACGTACATTGTAACCACTGTGCTACCGCGGTCCCCCAACGTACATTGTAACCACTGTGCTACCGCGGTCCCCCAACGTACATTGTAACCACTGTGCTACCGCGGTCCCCCAACATATATTGTAACCACTGTGCTACCGCGGTCTTCCGACGTATATCGGTAGTGAAATGTAAACGTAAAATATATCACGTGCTGTGCACTTCAGTCTTTGCTAACTGTAAGTGAAGACACTATATTCCTCCAAAAATTCTGCGCTTATTTAACAGTCATAGCAGTGTCATGACACAGTTGATTGTAATTGGAATTCTAAGTTCCCATAAGCCTTAGCTTTGAACGTTCATGTTTTCCGTGAAATTTTTGGTGGCATTACACACTATTTACTTCGAAACATTTGTGACTGTCTGTAAATGTACAAGTGTGACAGTGATTAATATTATAGCATTTTTCCTGGACACCGTCACAAATCCTTTCTCACCTCATCAGTATTTAGCCAACCTGCCGAAAAATTAATTTAAAAAAAATCATTGTGTTCTTTAAATCGGTGTTTTCATAACGGTAAATCTCACCCTATAACAAGCCACGAAGGCCCAGAGGGGGAGCAGATGTGTAGCTCTACTCCTTCAACCACGACACTAGATGGGGTCGATGGTCAACGCCACGATCCCGGCCGCTTTACTCCCGAGAAAGAGAGGCGGTATCCATCGCACAGGAGGCTGGGTGGACCCTACTGCCAGTATGGACGCGTGCGGAATAGCTTGCCTCCACCGGGATTCGATCCTCGGACAGTCCAACCCGTACAGACTGAGCTGTCCCGGGCACAATTTGATGCACAGCCCTAATTTAATTCTTCGGTTCTTTCACTTCTTACATTCAACACTAAAAGCTTACATTTGCTCCATACTTCAAGATGAAATTTCGTATATAATTTAACTGTATTGAAAATAAAGCATTTAAATTAATTTCATTCAATATCTAGTCATTGTACGTATTGTAATTGGAAGCTCAGAAATGCGAAGGACTTACCATCATTGCACAAATACGTTGAGTTAACACGCTGAGCACAGCTTTACAAACACCCTGTGGTTGTAGTTCTTCTAACTACACGATTTTCCTTTCTGTGAACACAAACTTACGTCGACGTTAAGAAGGTGCTTATCGGCCATACAAATAATTCTGTTCGAGGTGCATCCATGTCTGTTACCCACCAGAACATTCCCACTGCTTGCTGGCCAACAGGTGTCCTTAGAACTTCCAACCGCTCTTCAACTTCTAACTTTCCTTCAAGAGAAAGTTTTCGGATCATATTTTTTCCTCCCTGAAATGTAAGCCTCTATCATTCTTTGCCTGTCCTCTACTAATGGTACTGTGCAACTACCAGTAAGTACCTCGGACCTCAGAAGACACTCACTTTCATTGCTGCTCCTGTTTGCATTTCGTTTCATTGCATCCATTGATTATTGTTTTCCTGTTGTTAAAGAGTTCTGCTCTGTCCAAACCGTCTCGTTCCGCCTCTTACTGTATCCTGGTTGCTGTGCAAATAAGGTATAACCGAGCAATGATCAAAATAAATTATATGTTTTGTTACTAAGTTTCTGTTTCAGTTCGTTCTAACAAAATTCCATACATTTGCCCATCTCCGCGTCATGAAGGTGTATGGTGGAATGGATCTACCTGTCTGTCTATCTACCTGTCTGTCTATCTACCTATCTATCTATCTATCTATGTATCTATCTGTCTGTCTGTCTGTCTATCTATCTATCTATCTCTCTACCTATCTATCTACCTATTTATCTATCTGTCTATCTGTCTGTCTGTCTATCTATTTATCTGTCTGTCTATCTATCTATCTGTCTGTCTATCTATCTATCTATCTATCTAGGTATCCATATATCCATTTCTATCTATCTAACTCTCTATCCATCATCTAATATATCTATATAATCTATCATCTATCTAATCTATGTCTAATTTATCTATCTATCTGACGAAGTCCATGGAGCAGAATTCTTGTTGAGAAGCTATCAGGCCCTCAGCCAGGCAAGAAATTCCCCGCATTTTATGGAACCCCAAATTTCGCACTGCATTCACAACAGCCTGCAGCCTGTCCCTGTCCTGAACCAGATTAATCCAGTCCATGCCTTCCCCTCCCACTTCTTGAGCGCCCATTTTAATATTATGCCCCCTTCTACGCCTAGCTTTTCCAAATGGTCCCTTTCCCTCGGATCTCCCCCATCAAACCCCTGTGTGCAACTGATCTTTCCACCCAATGCGTGCCACATGAGCCAGCCTTCTCAGTGTTCTCGATTTGATCACTCCAATAATATTTGAGGAAAACAGATCAAGAAGGCTCTCGTTTTGTAGTCTTCTCCATGTCCCTTTGACCTCGTCCCTCTTAGGCCCATATATCTTTCTCAGCACCCTATTCTCGATAGCCCTCAGCCTGTTTTCGTTCCTCAATGTGGAAGAGCAAGTGGAATGGAAGTACAGCTCCACGTATTCCCAATCTCAGCACCAGACGAGGGTGAGTGGCCAAATTCACACCCCTACCGCTTTACCCAGTGGTACAGAGCCGCCGGCATTCTTCGAATACGAGGTTTGGTGTGCTCCGGACCCAGCCTGGATTCTTTCGTGAAGAGAAAATCTCTCCACTGCCGGCAATTGAACTGGGCGCCTCATGGGTCCAGCCCCTTACCCAGTCACTCTACTGACTGAGATAGACCAGCTAGGGTTAACTTTCAGTACAGCATACAAATTGTGACGGTCCTTGCCGTGCTCTTGTCCACGGCCTTCTGCTACTCTCTGTCAGTTTCGAACGTTTTTCTCAGCACAAACACAAACGATCTGTCTTTATTTTTGACAGTGAAATAGTCCTTCCATTTACCGAATAAACTTACACTTCGTTTCGCATAATTATATTTTTGGTACAGCCATAATGAGTAGTGGCAAAGCTGTACCTCTCAGCTTTTCCGTATCTGACGTTCACTCTCAAACGACACGAGAACCGGTGAATATACAGGGCTACTCTAAATGATTGTCAGTGTCTTAACAACTTATCATACACAATACACTTGAGATAGCAGTATATGTATTTTTTTATTTAATAGAACAGCACTCCAAGTTTTTGTTACATACCTTACAGGTGCTCTATATGTGCATCCTTTTTAATTCTACAAACATAAACACGATAATTGAGTTCGTTCCAAACTGTTTGTAGCATGTCAGCGGTGATTATCGATTATCGTGTTGATGTTTGTAGAATCACAAAGAGTTCACATATAGAGCACCTATAAGGTATGTAACAAAACCTTGAAGTGTTGTTCTATTAAATAAAAAATACAAATACTCCTATCTCAAGTGTATTGTGTATGACAAGTTGTTAAAACCCCGACAATCATTTTAAATAACCCTGTATTTTCATGACATGTGATATTCGGAATTCCATATTTTTTCCAACAAAATGCACTAAATAAAACTAAGTGAAACGTAACATAAAATGCTTCATATAAGCACCCATTACTACATATTTCGGCACCAAGCTGCCGTCCTCAGGAAGTTTATTAAAAATACGGATTCGCTAAGTCCGACACGTACTTCAGGGGCTAGTCAACCTCACTTCCGTCATAAAAAATTGAGAAGTCCTAAAATATTCAAATTTTGGATTACACATGTTAACAAATCCATATTGCTGCAATAACATCATACAGTATTGAGCCCCTCCTGTTATAAGTTATCAGTTGTTTATATTTTCTGTTTTGTGTGTACAAACATCTGTGACAATTTGCACAATAAAAACCAATAAGATGCACGATCCACAAAACATTAAATCTGTGACAATATATGATCCAAAGGGATCTCGTCCGGCTGAAGCGTCCGACATTTCAGGGTATTTAGTGTACACTTTTAGTGTCTATATTGCAAGTGAAGGTGGCCAGTACCTGAAGGACGTGTTGGACTTCGGATAATTTATACTTAATAACCTCCCTGAAGATGGCATCTTGGTGGCGAAATATGTAGGGGTTTTTACTTGATATTAAGTGCGTTTTATGATCTGTATAATTGTACAGGGTGAGTCTATCGTTAGAGGCCCCAAACTATTGTCTATGTATACAGGCGAACAGCGCGGGTTTCTCGTTCGTAAACACTGGCAAACAGGTTCATTTAAAACATGCCAGACGGCATTTCGAACGGAATTTGGTGAAAGACGTGCACCATCGAAATGTTGCATCCAGAAATTGGTTAAAAAGTTAGAGACAAGGGGAAGCCGATCTAACACCTGCCGACTTCTTTCTTTGGGGGCTTATTGAAGAGGAAAGTGTACAAAAATACACCCCGCACAATCGAACAACTCAAAGACTCTATACGCCAAGAGATTCAAGCCGTCAACGTCGACACTTTGGGAAAAGTATTCCAGAATTTGGAGAAACACTTTCAAGTGTGCTTGGATGTGAAAGTTAGACCAGTTTCATCATCGATTATGAGCAGGTCCTGTTTTGCATCGTTCCCGGTGTGTGTATATAAATTTTCAAGTCATTATCTCTATAACATAATTTTTTATAGACAATAGTCTGGGGCCTCTAGCGAGAGACTCTCCTCGTATTTTAGTTAGTGCCTTTTGTTGGTTAAAACATGAAGTGTAAGAAAATGCACGGTGTGAAAAACAAAAGACGTGATGTTTGGAAGTTTCAATGAAGTGTGTCAAAATATTTCAATTTCTTTTAAACACGATGTAGTAATGACCTGTTCTTCAATTCGTGGCCCTCATTTCTGCTCGTATGTCGGCACTGACTGTGGGCAGCACCTGTATATTTATCGGAACGGGAAATATTAAAAAAAAAATGGAAGACTGTTGGTAAATTTGGGACACAAATATTGAACGATAATTTTTGCGTGTCTTTCGGTTTTCGAGGTAATTAAGGAAAATGAGCTAAGACTTATGAATGCGTGACGCGGCGACTGACCGCCCTTACAGCGTACAGCTCTGTTATAACGTCACGAAGGGGGACTCAGTACTTTGCGTGTCGTTATAAACGAGCATTTTTATAGCCGAGGAGTAAAAATGTCATCGTTCAAGGCCAGAAATTAATTGGTACCACAGAATACCTGAAGTTATAAACGTGGTATCGCTTAAACCGATGTCGTTATAACCGGGATCGACGGCGTTCCCTAACTTGCCACTTTTCTATGATCTCCTAAGCCTACACCCTTTGGCAAGCAAAAGCCTGAAATTGACGGGGTTTCGGATTTTTTAATGTATTTACTCTTCCTCACGACAAGTACAACTTTATATGATGGCATGAGAAGTTCCATAACTACTCGTTTAATCCGCGGTGGCACAGTGGTTAAGGTGCTGTTTTACAAATCGGAAGGTCGCTGGTTCGATTCCAGATGGTGTTACTGGAATTTTTAATTGATATAATCCTTCCGATCGCACTATTGACCTGGGGTCGACTCAGCCTCTAACAAAAATGAGTACGTTTCCTGGGAGTAAAGGCGGCCGGTGCGTAAGGCTGACGACCTACCACCATCCTGGGCCATTGTCACGTAATCTGGGAACCTAACTTCCTGGAACCCTCTGGGCACTTCGGGCCTGTAATGGGACTGATTTACCTTACTCTATTATTCCTAGTAATCCTATCTGGAAGTTGATACAGTGGCTTCCAACTACAGAATTCGTATGGAATCTAGTAAATGTAAACCTAGGATATCAGTAACAGCATCTGTGATGGCTGAAGAATAAGGACAAGAACAGAAGTTATGAAAAACAATTCTCAGGCTTTTCAGTGGAGCGTTTATGAAAATACAATTCACTGGACAGGTTTCAAAAATTATGTAAATTTACAATTCACTTACAGCCGGGATATTTCAGTCGGTATAGCAACTCACTACGGGCTGGACGGTCCGGAGATCGAATCCCGGTGGGGGCGAGATTTTCCACACCTTCCAGACCTCCCCTGGGGCCCACCCAGCCTCCTATACAATGGGTACCGGCTCTTTCCGGGGGGTAAAGCAGCCGGAGCGTGGCGTTGACCACCCACCCCATCTAGCCCCGAGGTTAAATAAAGAGTAGAGCTATACATCTGCTCCACCTCTGGGCCTTCGTGGCCTGTTCTGGGGAGAACTTTATCTTTATCTTTACCTCTTTTATGATTCACTAACAGTATTACAAATTGCATAATGTATAATCTGAGTCTGTAGACAGTACTGCGCGTTCCTTTTTAAACAGCCTAATCAGTCTAGAGTGGTTTAGCGGCATTCATACATTCACAATAACTAGGTCATTTTCGCCACAAGAGTCGCTGGAGACGAATGGTGATTTCTCCGACAGTTTGTGCGGTCAGACGTCGTGTCCCGGCCTGAATGCGGCTCGAGTGGCCCTGTGGAGCGAGCTTCAATATTTTCTGAGATTGGGTTAGAGAGTAGTGCTGCGCTGCGCCTGATAATGTATGGTTTGTGTCTCAGATGATGGATGATTCGTTCTGAATAGTGAAGAAGGTTGGGCATGCTGACGCATGATTTGTTATGCTGTGACCACGCATCGTCTGAAATTGCTTGCACATTTGTTCTCAATAATGTGGATGATAATCTCCTCATATATTATTCCCTGGTGTGAGTGACAGAGTCACAACCCAGTTACAAATGTTGCCGAATTGCTATTGTTAGGACTGAGGTAAGGTTTGAGATTGTGTTCTCTGTCAGTTACGCGCTGAGGCCGAAGAAATAGTATGAATAATTTACACAGTTCGCGCTGAAGCCAAAGAAATATTATGTACAATTTAAATAGTTCGCACTGAGGCCGAAGAAATAGTATTAATAATTTACACAGTTCGCGTTGAGGCCGAAGAAATATTGCATATAATTAACCAGTACTCGCTGAGGCCAAAGAAATAGTATGTATAATTCATGCAGTTCGCGCTGAGGCCGAAGAAATAGTGTGTATAATTTACAGTTCGCGCTGAGACCAAAGAGTATGGTATAATTTACACAATGTGGGCCGGAATATCGTAGTCGGTATGACGACTCGCTACGGGCTGGACGGTCCGGGTATCGGATCCCGGTGAAGGCGAGATTTTCCAAAACTTCCAGACTGGCCCTGGGGTCCACCCTGCCTCCTATACAGTGGGTACCAGTTCATTCCCAGAGGTAAAGTGGCCGGAGTGTGACTTGACCACTCACCCCATCTAGCGCCAAGGTTAAAGAACTGTACAGCTATACTTGTACTGCCCCTCTGGGCCTTCGTGACCTGTTATATGGGGCTTTTACCTGTACCCATTTTTTATAATTTACACTGTACATTCTCTTTTCGGTACAGAACATATAGTTGGATGAGAATCTTATTGTCGCCCAGGTCGTCACGAGGTTCACTTTTGAAACCTGAAGCAAGACTACCTAGTCGAAAAGTGGTGATGTATATTTTGGCCAAACTTTATATCATATGCCTCCCATATCCGCTTGAATATTACTCTGCACATTAGCTTAAATCTCACTTGCCCCTCGCTTTCATGCAGGATTACCTATTAAAATTATGTATGAATTTTTTATTTCCGACGTCTTTGCTACATGATCCCCCTACATCTTTCTCCTTGACGTTGAACAGGTTAGAAAATGTACATAGGGAAACAACACTGGCGGGTTTATTCTGTAGTTTTTTCAATGATTTTAGTTCGTGAAAACTGGCTTTGTATTCTGTCCTGTAAATGGCATAAAATAGGGGGCAACATAAAAATTAAACGGCTTATGAGATGGCTGAGCATGGCAGTCTGTTTTACTGACTTGACTGAGGAAACCAAAAGACTGAAGGAAAAGATGTGTGCAGGGTAAGATTTGCTTATTTTTTCTGTACTGCTGTTGCTATAAATGTTAAGTAATCAGCGAGTTGTGGTGGGGATTCGCGATGAATAGCATTTGCGTCTTCGTGTAAAATGCCGGGTTTTTTTTAAATAAAGATAGACCAACTTGATGTCACTTGCTTTTTTTATTTCATTATTTAATGCTCAGCATGTTTCGAATGTTAGTACATCCATCCTCAGGAGCTTGCGACTTATTTGTTGAGTCTTGTCATGGGTTGTATGGGTGGTATCCGGATGCAAGCTGAAGCCTGCATACGGATACCACACCACCCCAGCCAAACCACAACGTAACACCAACACACATCGTACCAGAGCAATACAACCCATGACATGACTCAACAAATAAGTCGCAAGCTCCTGAGGTTGGATGTATTAACATCCGAAACATGTTGAGCAGTAAATAATGAAATAATAAAGCAAGTGACTTCAAGTTGGTCTCTCTGTATTCAACTATCAAGATGATGCACGGTCCAATAAACGAAAGAGCCAGGTTTTTGTTTGTTCGATTTGAACCAAAATCGGCTTGCGTCGACAAATTTTAATAGAACGCCTATATGACATTTCGTGAGATATGCTCAACGCTTCTGCACTGTTAGATTAGGACAAACAGATAAGGTGAAGTCGGCTCGGTCAACTTTAATACTAGCCGTTTGTGTCCGTGTATTGTGGCGGTATGTCCCTGGGCAGGGGCAGACCTAGCATCCCTCAATCACCATACCGTTTTTGTCCTTGTGCTGTGTCGGTATGTCCCTGGACAGCGGCCGACTGTAGCATCCTTCAATCACCGTACCATTTTCGTCCCTGTACTGTGTCGGTATGTCCCTGGGCAGGGGCAGACCGTAGCCATCCCTCAACCACCTTACCGTTTGTGTCCCTGTATTGTGTGGGTTATCCCTGGATAGCGGCAGACTGTAGCGTCCCTCAGTTTCTGTACCGTTTGTGTCCCTGTATTGTCTGTAGCAACATTCAGACAGAAGCTGAATTCCAGACCGATATTCGAACCCGGCACCGTTTGAACATAAAGCACGTTACCGCAACGTGTGGTTGGCTGCACTGATACGCATGCGCACTGGGTGTGCAGTCCCGCTGTGTGTAGCGTAGCATGTTCCTCTCCGGTATACACGGAAGTTCTTAATTGGCTGTACGGTAGCAGTAATTGAGACCTGCGCATCTGAACGTGACCTAGCACCGTAGCAGGGAGGTGCTACACTTCAGATCACCGTCATTTCAAACCTTACCTGAAACAGTTGAAACTTAGCCTGCAAAAGACCGCCCGCTATTTCTATTTTTCCTCCCATGTTACAGAAGGAGATTTTCTGGAATGTGTGTATATTCCTGGGGCACGGAATCAACAAGATTGATTTGGGAGGTGTGTCCGAAAATATGGGGAAGAGGAAAATTTCGTACAGCGGTTTGGTATAAAGATCTGAAGGAAAATGTCCGCTTGGAAGACGTAGACCTAAATGGAAAGATATTAAAATGCACCTTAAAGAAATAAGACGAGAGGCACGGACGGGATTAATCTCACTCAAGATCGAAAAAAAAATTGCGGACTGTTGTGTACACGGTAATGAACTTTTTGTTTCTGTAAAAGCTGAGTTACTTCTTGGTTGTCAAGAAGGACTCTTGTTACATGGGCTGAGTGTGAAACTAATGTTCTTTAGCAGCTCTGGAATAAGTTTCGTGACTTATAAAGCTCCTGGAGACGATCAGGGATCTTGTGGGTTGATACTTCATAAAATTCACGTCTTCCCATAACAAATGACAACCCCGGTCCGCGATTTGTGCCCACTTTACCCTTGCGGCCCGAAGAAGTGCCAGTTCTTATCTTTCCTTTTACCTGATGAAAGGTAAACAAGACGTGGGGTTTCTGTTTGTGTATTAAAATTGTGATCGTTTGGCAAATGACGCAATGTACTTTGTTTCGGTCGACCACATTACGTAGTATCATATCCAAAAAGACTGTGCCCGAAACAGAGACAATTTCTTAAAAGTTCTGGGTCGAAAACCCCGGAACAGTGGCGTATCCAGGATTTTTTCAGAAGGGGGGGGTTCAATAAATTCAGTTGAGGACAGAGGACAGGGATCTGTGGGCGGTAGCCCCCTAGTCAGGGGTTCTGGAGGCAGCTGTAATTTCGTACAAGAAATTTCATTTCATATAGTGTAATTTTCTTAATTTTTGTTACTTTAAGACTATATTTGATGACAACCAATTTATTTGTCATTGCTAATGTAAAACAATTGCGAACCGGCGGTAGTTTTACAAATTTACTGCCATTTTTCCGAACATCTTGGGGTGTTGGCGTCCTAAATTCAACAATTTTTAACAGTTTTCATTATCGGGTTGAGTTTGGCACGATTTTGGAGGACCTTCGAAATTTCGGGGGGGGGGGGGTGAACCCCCAACCCCCTTCAGTACACCACTGCCCCAGGACACAACTAACACCCATAATATGTATCAGTTTGTAATGCAAAGGTTATAGTAACTTTCAGGTGCTAATTGCTGTTAGTATGGCTGCAAATCATGAAACGCATTTAACAAAATGATTTGACATCTGACAGGATGTTGTGGGAATTGAAAAAAAAGAAAAGTTGACAGTTGGAGTCTTAACCTAATATTTTATTCCCTGGGCCAATTTGCGGAGGCCATATTAACTTTTTAAATACGAAAGAAGAAGTTAAACTTCTCTTCTGTCCAGTGCTCTCCGATTTCTGACTAACTTTGCTTTTCGGAAGGTTCCAAGATTTCGCCAGTTTTTCCTTCTAGTAACAGCAGAAAGTCAGTGAAGATGAGTATGGAGCACCGATGGAAACATACTGACGGTGGAAAACCGAATTACTCGGAGAAAAACCCGCCTCACTGTCACTTTATCCACTAGAAATCTCACACAGATTAACCTGGTATTGAATCTGGCCTCCGCGATGCGAGGCCTAGACTAACCGCCTAAGCCATGACACGGTCTTTAATCATGGAAATTAAGTTGAATTACATTTAACGATTGAGTCCGTACCGCGCTGTAAACACACGTCGTCTTGGTTATACAATCATTCAATTAATGCTCTATAGTGAAATAATCGCTGTTTGTTCTGAGATCCATAGAAAATAACTACACTCTTTGGGCCGAATTTAGACATTTTTGGCATTACGCCTGGTGGTACGTATAGTAACCACTGAGTTTTAAAGGGTTAATAAACAGTGTTGCTTCAGAATGCTTTTCCTGCGCCTTACAAAGTAAACTGAAGAATCTGTTGGTAGTACAAAAATGCTCTGTTTCGAAACTAATTTTTCCGCAGATATTTGTGCCTGTATGTCACTGAATTTTGACCACACCGAAAAAATGCGAAATTTGACGTTCTCACATCGATGATTTGGGAAGTTATTATTTTTCCGGGTTTCGACAGCGTGCATTCTAGTACAAATTTACAAAAGTTTGATAAATTTTGTTAACTGCAAATGGATTGACACCCGGTGGCAGTAGTACAGTATACATTTACACGCCAACAACAGACAGAACGACACAACGGAACAGAATACACAGAACAGAACATAATAACAATAAGAACACATAAACACAACAATAAAATACATAATTTACAAAATTAAACAGAAGCATACAAAACATACAAATATATATGCAATGATAAATTGAACCAAAAGAATATGGAAGAATATGACAAACAAAAAAGCCATATAAGCAGCAAACTTTATATGATCTATATATATATATATATATATATCTTCTAATAATGGTAGACACACTGTTACTAAGACCTCCATCCAACTTCACTACACTTCACCAAACTACACTTCACTCTACTTCACTAACGCCTCCTTCTTCTGGGTAATGATGGAGGCATTATTTTCCTGCGAAACTTTACAATTTATCTGCCACATCCCAGAAGACGGTACGTACCTTACAAACGCCTTTCTTTTGTGGCTTTATCTGCAATGACATCACGGAATTCAATCCACTTTGAAGATTCGACAGACCCCGTTACTCTGTCCTGCTCTAGATAAAGTCATTCCATAATCTCACAGACCTTTCCTTAATGCCGACCTTTACGCTGTAAGTCACTGTTTTAGTCCCCAAAGAATTCATTTTCCTTTAGGTTTTCATGCTGAAATTCTAAGTGGTCCTTTATCTCCGGCATGCGTACTGCATGTCTCGGCCTAATGTCGTCTTCATATTAATAGCTGATAATTAACATGTACTATAAAAATTCTCGTTATGGAATTTTTTAATCTCCCAGTTTGTTTTTCGTGTTTTTTTTAACGACGCTAAACGACGCTGCTAATACGTCATTCTTTATTGCATCAAATAGCAGGATAATCGCTGAAAAATAAACTGGACATGGTGTGGAATTTAAACGATTTCGACCACATTTAAAATTCCATAACAGCATTTGCCTTGAAGGGCTGTGTGCAACCACGAAAATTCTCATACTATAGATAGTTACGATCTTGTGACCTCGCAGATATGAAGCAGGACTCTCCCGGCAAAGTTCAGTTTTATCCTTCCGCTAGTTCCTTCCTCTGAGATTCATATATTCCTCTCAGAACTATGTTCTAGCACGCTCTGAACTGAAGAGTCTCAGCTCAATAACCCTAATTGCATACTTATCAAAAGGAATATTTAAAATTACAGTTATATATATGTGTGTGTGTGTTTGTGTGTGTGTGTGCGTGTGTGTGTGTGTGTGTGTTGACGGGATTAGGGGAAAGGTGGGCTATTTTAGGGTTTTATGCCAGCAGGTAAAGTTAACTTTACCTTATAACCGACCATGAAGACACAGAGGGGGAGTAGAGGTATAGCTCTACCCTTTCTTTACCCTCGGCACTAGATGGGGTGGGTGTCATTCCAGCAGGTGGTTTGGCTATACCACTTATCACCCTAATAACGGTGATTGTCAAGGCGTGGCTAGACAAGCAGTAGGATACCCGGACTTGAAACAGGTGTCACGCAGAGAGCAAAGACCTCTCCACAGACGGACTGGTCCACCAGGTCGAGAGAACCTGTGGGCGCTGACAGAAAGCAGTCATTTCCTTGTATTCCCGTGCCTATCGTCAGATGACCTTGATTCATAAGCTTTCTCATCGAGACTATACAAAACGAGAAATTACTCTTCCACAATTAATTGGTATGTTCTGTACTTCAAATTAATTCAGAAACCCATTTCCTACCGCACGAAAAAACAAACCAACCAGACTACTTCAATGAGCAGATGTCTTCTATGAGAATCAAATAGTTCTTATAATGAAAGCCAACGAGATGCACAATTTCTCAAATTTATTTGATAAAGTACTCTACATGTTTCGGACATGTCCACTTTCCGTCATCAGGAGTATCTCAACACTGTATACACGCAGTACGTATTTGTCATGTTAGTTCTGTTGGCGTCTGCTAGCAGACAGTGTTGAGATACTCCTGATGATGGACAGTGGACATGTCCGAAACATGTAGAGTAATTTATGAAATAAATTTGAGAAATATTGCATCTCGTTGGCTTTCATTATAAGAATATATCACGGTGCACGGCCCTCTGAATGTCCAAAGCTAATAGTTCCTTAATTTATCGCGAGGAAATTCCTTTTATTTTGTGGAACCCGAAGGTTCATCGCGTAGCCCTTACTGTCACCATATGTACAAGTGTCACCCCCTCATGCTGAATGTACACGTTCCCAGTGCAGTGACCTCTAAATGCAGAAGGAGCGACTGAAATCGGTCTGCAGCTGTTAATTGTAATTAGGAAACTTATGAAGCGTGCAATGTTTCCCTTATTGCGTCACGTACTGTTTCCAGCGGAAGTGAAAACTTAGTAATGGAAATTTCACCTGTTTGTGTTGCCCGTCGCCAGACGGTGTCCATGGCTTTCGGAACAACGATGTATTTCCGATACGGATGACTTCTATTATCGTATGGCCATTATTTTATGTGACAACTGTCGTTAATAAATTCCAGTCGGCTCTTGTACGTTACGAAACTTCGACGTGCAACGAACAACGTGCTTTGTTAGACGTGGCGCGTTTCTGCATACACAATGCACATATTTCTGGCCTCTTCTTTAAATGTGATGTGTATAAACCTAATATTAAATGCAACACTGTTTACTGACACTTGTGGACTTCCGACTCACGGCGTATCAGAAGAGTGGCGACAGCGGCTGTGAGCGCCATCGCACGATACGTTCTGAGTGAAGCAGCGATGCGCGTTCTCAGATAAAATAATTTTCGTTTCGTATGTTATTCCCAAGAAATCTTTATCTCACTCAGAAAAAGATCGAAAGATCTCTCCGATAAGAGATCTGAATTCCTGCAGCAGTTTTTACTGATTCTTATTCTTCTCGTAGGTACAGAAGCTGATATTCGCTAAACTGTTCAAGACTTTCCGGAAAGAGACCACTGGGGAGACCTAGGCGTAGATGGGTGGATAATATTAGGATGGATCTCCAGGAGGTGCGATATGGGTCTGTGGACTGGATTGGGTTGGCCCAGGATAGCGACAGGTGGCGGATGCTTGTGAGTGCGGTAATGAACCTTCGGGTTCCGTGAAATGCGGGGAATTTCTTGACTAGCT
>Ga0131853_10014536_pt1 | contig 14432 bp, 6 predicted proteins | sample TergutLab28metaG_FD_92764 | JGI IMG/M metagenome (GOLD analysis project Ga0131853, IMG submission 92764) | Labiotermes labralis P1 segment gut microbial communities from Petit-Saut dam, French Guiana - Lab288 P1 (version 2) (version 2) | ecosystem: Host-associated > Arthropoda: Insects >... | reverse complement strand
GTGTTTGCAAGTCCATTCCCCCCCCCCCCCCCACACACACACACACACACAGGAGTCAGGCACAGGTCTCCATGTGTGCTCCTCATTAGGCTGCCCCACTGGTTACTGTGCACGGATAATCAGGGAGATGTATGTGGCCAATGTCCATAGTTAAAACCTCAGACTGATCTTCCATACATGTGATCTTGGAGATTTTGGCCAGTTATAGGTTTGTATATTCATTAAGGCTTCTTTTAAATCGGCCACTTAGTGATGGGAAATGGATGTCCGTGACTGCCAGGCCAGTGGGTCTTATGGAAACTTTCAGATGAGACACAAAGTGGCTATGCAAGAGCCACTGTGACTGTCCCTGCCTGCAGGTAGGTCACTTCCTTCTAGCTGGACCACTGGAGTAACAGTCTTAGGAGAGCATTTACACAAGCCACAGCACGTCCACTTTCAAACTGAGACCCAGCTGGCGTCACTGTAAGGTGTAGGAATGGAGGACAAGTGTCTGTGATGTCAAAACTATGTATGTTCTGCCAAGCTGCTCGGTGTCTGTGGCTGGGACACTAGTAGTTCGTTCACAGTGGCCCTTATATTTATTTACTGCAATTGGGTTGTTACCTGGCAGTGGTTATTTTACATGTAAACAAAACACGAAATTGGTTACTACTAGATTTAAGTCAGGAGGGCTACCTGAAAAGCATGTAGTGGCAACTTGGAATGTTGGGAACCGTCTCAGAATTTGCTTATAGACATAGGGAAACCAAGAAAAACCTGTGTCGAGATGGCCGGTCGCCAGGACCTTCCTACTGACTTCTAGCCAGCAGTCCGGCATCTTTTTTCTTTTTTTTAAAAAAAAAAAGCACACTGTACAACAAATACACATAAGATAACTACAACAATACACGCGACAACTACAACAATACGCACGGCAGCCTAAGAACATAATTAGTCTAGGGGTGACTTTGAATGTTATTAAGGCGGTTTGTATTCTCTGCTGTTACAATCAGGCCTTAAGGTCTGTCTTTCTGTGTATCTAGAACTTACAGAAGCATATATCCATGTGTCTGTTTCTAATGAAAGTTGAATGTCTGTTGCATATTACTTCATGCTTTTTACAGAATAAGACTAAATTAACAAACTGAACAAGGAACGGAAATTAATCAAAAGTAGTCCAACACTTTAGGCCTAAATCTTCCGCATTGTTTTATTTAATTATCAAATAGCACTGATCTATGCGATGGAATGTTTACATTTTTTCTGTGATTTCCTGGATCATAAGAATACTCAGGTAGGTCAGAGCCGATGTTTCGGAGAAAAAATCGCTCTCATCCTCAGAGTGGTTAATAAAATTGCGTTTGCTGTAAATTCGAATTGTGCTTCGTCGCACAGTTCAGTCTGTTAGGTAAGTAGGTACGTGTACCTGTTTTGAAGAAGGCACACATGCCATAGAGCACTTGACACATCCAAGTGTCATCCGTTATTGTGTCACTTCCATGACGTCCCCTCCCCCACTTCCCAGACCGTCACGGATATAATGCGGTCTCCGCTCCGCATTATATCCGTGATGGCGGCCACCTTGTGTCCAGGGTTTTATAGTCCGTCCACTAATTCTTGTGGTGAGAGGTCGTTGTAATGGTGAGTGTTAGTTTACCACAGAAAAGGCGAAACAACATACCATTTTAATAGTGAATTGACAAGTGACGTTTATTTGTTTGTGCACGTGGGTAGTGGTTGCCATTTCGGTTGTTCAATCGTACGTCTGCACGTTCCGATCAACGGATCAAGTGGCAGTGTACACTACAACCTCTGATCCTTACTGAAAATGAATGAGCATCGTTGAATGGGGGCGGAAACAAGAATTCGTAATAGAATTTGACGGGACAAAGACAGGTGGCTGATTTTGAAGTGGTTGTGTTGGTAATGGAGTTAAATGATTATACTTTATTAGAAGAAGGACCAGGAGCAGATTTCCAAGGAGCAACCTTACAAATACATCAGGATTCTTCTGTGTGCAGTCCTAGTCGAAGTAGCCTAGATGATGGTGACATAGTAGAAAAACTTTCATTAACGACAGATGAAGCCAAGCTATCGCCAGGTGAAGCAGAATCAAGAAAAGTAGTTGGAAGCATAGACGAAAAGTGCCTAAAACCGGCAGTGTCAAGCGTTGTGGATGCCGTTTCACCCATTACTTCAATTCCAAAAAGACGTAAGTATTCGTTTCATGTGTTGTATATTTCCGTGACAGTGTTAGAGCTTATAGTTTGTTGCCCATTAGGTAGCTACATAAATCCAGAGTACTGATGGCGCTCGGACTTCACCAAGTCAAAAGCCTTGACGAATGTCGTGCAAGAATATTAACAGTCGCAACATCTAAGTGCAAGTACTGTTGTCCTTGTAAACAATTTGTATTTCACCGAACCTTCCACTTTCTGGCTAGTTTGTTTTTAGCCAAGGATGTCCTAACATGTACAAAATTTGAGTACAAATGCTTGTAAATGTGGTTCTGTAACAACATGGTCGCTGCTAGGTAAGGACAGAACAGAGCAGTTGTTTGGTGCATCTCTTTTTCCAGTAATAGAATGTGATAGTGGATGTGATTGTATGAACGAAATCCTGTGCAGTTCTTGAGTGTTCTGTTTGTTATTTTCTTATTCCTTGTAAGAGTATGTTGGTTCAGAGGGTTTAAATAATGCACCTAATTTGTTTCCCATATGTGCATCTGTGTTATTCATTTTTGCCTCTTTCTCCCATTGCTATTACTTCTGGTTGGTTTGGTTTGCATACCAGACTTTCATGCTGATGAACTGGTTCTTCTGACAAGGGTCTTGTGTTCTCCATTTGAACTGCCTTCAAATTAGCTGTGATCTCGTCTTCCTACAAGCTGATTTTCTCTGTTATTCGCCGATATGTGCACTGACAAGTTGATAACTATGCCCTTATGTAATAAAAGTAACAGTGTAAACAAACTTGTTGGGTTTCATAAGTATGTGTGTATGATATAGGCAGTATACATTCTCATCCAATTTATAATGCGTGTGTCAATGCTTCTCAGCTTTTGTGTCTGATAGCAAATCATCTATTTACCATGTTTGGAAATGTTCAGCAGTAGCTGTACATAAATATAGGCCTGATTTATGCATATTTTATATTTTATGACCACTGTGGTTTTCTTGCTGGTGAATATGTTGTGATGTAGTACAATAAACTCTGTGGCATTGGTACTAAAGTTTAGAAGGAATTTGCTTTTGCCATGTTATGCACTGAACATGGAGACACATGGCATTATTTCTGAAACATTTGTACCCAACTACAGGATTACAAAGTGTCATTCTGTAAAACTGTAACCTTGGAAATATATTTATGTTTTCATATTTAGAAAGTATGGTGTGTCCTTTGTATTACATGTTGTGCCGTTTGGGTAAAAGACATATTTTATGTAATTCCTGTATTATGCGTGATGTTATTCACTTTATTAACTAAAACAAATTCTTATGCAGACTTAAATTTCTGTATGTTTATGAAAATTTTAGGCTTGGCATGGAATTGATGCACAGTTCCTATGTTTGTATGGATTGGTAAATTATTCAGTGCTCACTTTTCATCTGATTTTCTTGTGTTGCTTCTCATTGTTTTTCTTTATTCATGTTCCTGATGTTTGTAATCTTCACAATATCTTACAAACTTGAAGCATTTATAGCGACCCCAAATAATAATATTTTGATGAGTGAATGACTTTGTCAATTCATAGTTGAAACCCAGTTTTTCTGAAACCTTCTATGTATGTATAATCAGATTTTATGAAAACCTAACAAGTCTTAGACTTTTGAGTTTATAGAGCTGATCACTCATTAAGATTGTGTCACTCATATCAGTGTCAGACATTTGACATGGCTAGAACTGTTCCATAAAGGACATGATCCAAACACTTATTGCTCTTACATAATCTTCAAACCATGGAACAAACATCGTATGTGTGAAACATAATAGTTAAGTAAATATCATAATCACCATGCACATTGTAGGGTTAGATTAATGAAGGCTGTTTGATTCCAAAGATGATCTTGGTCTGGTGTCATCTTTCGTTGTCTTGAGTTCTGTCAAACCTTGGTTGGTAGTGAAGTCCTAGTCGTGGTAGATGGACACTTCTCACTTTTATCAATTTTTTATTTGTTAACAAATATAGTTGTAACTTCCAGTTTTTCTCTGATGTGACATTTCTCATAAAACAACTGTTACCCCTATTGTTTGGAATTACTTGTGGTTTGAAATCAAAATTTTACTGCCACAACTAGTATATTTTGTATCTATTGACAATTTCTTGCTAAAGTCTGTTTGAATAATACCATATATTTCATTGTATCTGTCTGTAACTGTCTTTTTCTCAGTTATGAAAACCTACTTTTCTATGGAAATGAAATCAGATATTCTGATGTTTTTCTGTGTGCTTGTATTTTTACTCTTCAGATATTTCTCCCACACACACATTCTCGATGTTCTATATGTAGACAGTTTCAATCACTAATTTATAAAGCCAACGTTACATGCACCAAAATGTATACACATGAAGTGTTAGTATCATCCTACATGTTTCGGCACGTCATGGCTCCATCATCAGGAAGTCCACTCAGTAACTGACGAAACACCCTCGAAATGGTCTGTTGCATAGTAAGTGGGTAAAAATTTGGTCACATACTTGCACACACATTAAAATTTCAGTTAAAACACTAGATTGTCCACAGCACTTACATTAAAATACTAAAAGAGATGTTCCTTTGAGTGCCATGCACACTGTGAGTGAGGGCTCTACAGTCTTCTCTAGACATCAGTGATTGATTATCCAGCAGCTGCCTTGATACCCAAATGTGGGTTGAGTTCTGATAATGTATGTATGCACCCTGTCTTGAGTGGAAGCCTGCCGAAACATGAGGAGGCTTACTGACATATGTGTACACGTCTTGGTGCACATAAAGTTGGGTTTATAAATTAATTTCTGCCAGCGTCAGCTGCAGAAGATCACACTAATGAGCACTGCACACGTAATTTGTAAAGTGCTGGGGTAAATCACTTTGACCTCTTGTTAAGATCTGGACTTAACCAGAACACTGCCACCTAGTAACTAATAGGCAAGAATTTAATAATAATAATAATACTAATGTGTGAATGAACATTACATGTAGCTCAAATTGTAAATACAGAACAGCTGCAACACTTTACCCTAGAATCAAAGTTCATTTCAGGTATATAATTGTAAATACCCTGCATAAAGGTGGTGGCGGCAGTGATGCTGCTGCTGCTGCTGCTGATGATATAATAATAATAATAACAACAACAACAACAACAACAATAATAAGCAACCGAATTGATTGATGATAAAAGTCCATATTATAAGTACACATCGGCCAATGTACTGGAGAATGAAAATTTCAAGCTGTACTGGAATCGCAGCATACTTATGGACAAAACAATACCTTTTGATCGACCTGACATAACTTTTATGAATAAGAAAACAAAGAACACCTTTGTGGTAGAGATAGCTGTTCCAAATACACATAGCCTCACCAAAACAATAACCGACACACAAAACAAGTACCAAGAACTGGCAAATGAATTATGTGCTATGTGGAAACAAAAGGCAGCACAAGTGATCCCGATAGTAATATCTATGGGAGTAATTCTAAAGTCACTATCACAAAGTCTAACAAGACTTAACTTTTACCTGAATACATATATACAACTGCAAAAATCTGTAATTCTTGGCACTTGTTCAATTGTAAGAAACTTTTTAAACTACAAATAAGATCACCGAGCCTAATCCTGTTGATTACTACATCCCAGGATAGATGAATATTTCCCAGCCAAAGCTGAGCAGTAAGAAATTCGATAACAATAACAATAATAATAATAATAATAATAATATCCTGAGCCAGTGTGGCACAACTCACCATAATTGTCTTGTACACTGAGGTGTGTTTCAGTATTAAAGGCTTGCATGATTTGAGTTGACTGTGCTACAGTCTTCATGTGTTTGGTTGTCATGCTAATGAGTGATGGTCATGGATACTAATGACAGTGGTCGGACACAATACAGAATTCTTTGAATATTGGTCTCAGCTTTTAAACCACAGGAAAAACATAATGAAGTGGGACTGATAGAACATGCACAGTAAAATCTGATGTTAATTAGACTCTCGCCGACTTCACACTACAGTTGGCTTGTGATGTGAATGGTTGCACATGTGGTCAAGAAATTCCTTTCCTTGTATGGAAAACAAATGTTCATGACATCTCTACAAGAACCCATCTGGGGTCCGTATCTAGCCATTTGAACCCAGTCACACCCTCATCCATTTCTGTCAGATTTATTTTGATATTATGCTTCCTCCCGTCCAGGCTGGCCCTAGGGTCCACCTAGCCTCCTATACAATGGGTACCAAGTCTTTCCTGGGGGTAAAGCGGCTGGGGCCACGTTGGCCACCCACTCTCATCTAGTGCTGAGGTTAAAGAAAGAGCAGAGCTATACATCTACTCCCCCTCTGGGCCTTCATGGCCTGTTGTAGGGTGAACTTTACCTTTACCTTTTTACCATATGTTCCAATGGCTGGTGGCTGTGCAGTCTGAGGTGTACGTCTGTGGCCGCTTTATTGCTGAGATTGTAGGTTCGAACATGGATGTCCATCTCTTGTGAGTTGTGTTGTGTAGGTAATGGCATCTCTGACAGGCTGATCATTCATTCATAGGAGTCCTACTGTGTTTGTGTGTGTGTGTGTGTCTAATTGTTGTGATCTCAACAATGAAGCAGCCTGGGCTCAATTAGGGCTCTTGTGCCATGGAAAAAATAATGACTGATGAAGAGTATGTATTATAAGTTGTATGATTAAATGCTTCAGCCTCCTGGTACCTCCTGTCCCTTGAGTCTAAATATTCCGCTCAGCTCACTTTCTAATACATCCTCAATTGGTGTTCTTCCCTTAGTATTTGAGACAAAAACACATACAAACCAGTAGTAAAGTTATATTTTTGTGTGTATTAATGTAATGTAACTTGTGTATAAACAGGTTTTGTATGACAGTCCTATAAGTAATATAAGTCCAATATGTAAATATTGGATGGCCTGTAGCAGAACAACAAATAGAGGGGTGAAATGTGGGCTGCAAGGTGCCAGATAAGTTATCTGCTGAGTATAATTATGAACTTCTGGGAGTTAAACTTGAATACTATTCTCTAAATGTAAGGCCTAGTGTTCTTTCATTGTAGCAACATGTTTGTGCCTTATGAGTTCTGAAAAATTGGTTATCTGCGAATAAAAGTGAACTTTCTTAAACTACGTACACAGCATATGTTATTCATATATGAAATAAGTTATGTCTGTCTGTGTTAATCACTGGAAAATCCCGTATGTTTCTTTATATCTGTGAACAGAAGGTCTTGTGGGGAAGGTCTGGAATTTAGGCTGGGTATTACATTTCTCACAGCTATGATGTTATGGAGACAAGTACATGTTCATGGTCATGTGATAGGTATCATATAGGACTTGTATGTTAATACCTGCAGAGGATTTGCCATGAATGATATTGTGGTATGAGCCCATATTATGTGTCAGCCATCACATTTCTTTACCATGACCATATCTTGCTAGCACATTTCTTGACACGCAGTTTGTGCTTGCGCTGAACCCAAATGAAAATTTACTTGTTAGTGCTACATGAAAACTTCTTGTACATGTGAGATAACAAAATCATGAAGTGGACACTTAAGTGTCAAATTTGTACCTAATCATTTGACCCTGAATGTGGAGTCAGCATGTTCCTCTGAAGGGTTAGTATCCACTTGACAAAAACATGTAGTGTCAAAACCCAGAAGCTTTATAAGTATGTGCATATTTAGATAATTAAACAAAAATGTATACTTCAACGATTTGAGGTTTTCTCAGCATTGAAGTTCATATAGTGTTTTATTGCATCATGTAGTATGATGGGTGGGTACCCTGACACATTTGTACTCACCTACCAGATTGTGCGGTGTTATAATCCAGAAGAGCCCAACATGACCATATAGATTTTGTGCCATATAGTCTGAGCTACTGTGATGTGTGTAAACAGACTGTACATGCAATACAGCGGAAGTGCTAAGTGACTATTTTATTGTAAGACACTGTGTTAAATTGTAGTTTATGTTGTAATTTCTTAATATACTTTCAGTTATTGGTATATAATGGAGAGGAAAAGAAATCTGTATTACTGAAAATGTGGTTAGTTTGACATACCATAGTTTCATTTCTGACAGTGTTACATCACAGCTGTACGTTGGTCTGAGGCCAAGGAAACAAACCCACAGACATTGAGCATGACAGCACTCGAGGTTTTCCCTCTTTGGTTTTTGTAATCACCAGCAGTCTCCCCTGGCATATTATTATCTCACCCAAAAGATTTTTCACTAGTCATTGTTATTGCTACCAATATTTGTGTGAACAGAATGCATGTATGACTGGAGAGGAGTGCAGGGTAACATAGCAGCTTGAGGGCACTGAGGAGGTGGTCAGTGCATGGGACTTCTTTGTGTTGCCTTGGTATGGCTACATGATTATAACAGCACAATGAACTGTTTTGTAGCATCATCATTGAATGATATGTAAAATATTGCCTTTATTCTTACAGTCTCTGAAAAATTTAAGCGGACAAGATCAAAGAGTGGTGCGCCTGTGCAAAGCCATGTTATTTGCCAAAATCCAATACTGGAAGAAGACGAGGCTAAAGATTTCTTTACGTATAGGGATGGGCTGGTAGAGAATGCCGTAAGAGAATGCATCTCTGATCTTGTCACACCAGATAAGGATGGAGAAATTTTAGGTTCGTGGCTGCTTACTGAGTAAGTTTCCACAGTTCCTAACCCCATGTGTTCTTTTATGTGTACTTACAGTAAATTATTTATTGTTCCTGTGATCCTGATCTCTAGCAGTTTTTTTGCAATATGCTTGCCTTATCTGTCCTTTGCAAGTGCAGTAATTTTTATTTCCAGCATTTGTCATTATGAACAAATGCCATGTTCATTATGACCAGTGTTCTGCCAATTTCTGTATCTACCACAACTTTTTGTTGACACTTTAGAGTCCTTCATTTGGTTTCAGAGCTCTTGACTTATTTTTTAAAAAATGTTATAGTTACAATGCCTTTCTTGTTTTACCATTGTGCCAGGATAGTATAGAGCAACTGGAGCGTGGTGTTAACCACCAATCCCAACCTAGTGCTGAGGTTATAGAAACATCAGTGCTGTAACTTTACCTTTATCATTTTACCATTAACAAAAAGTTCCTTTTAGTGACTGATTTGGAATGGTAGTTTTGTAAACTGAACTGTTGCATGTGAGAAAAGGAATTCAGGACAGAAACTTTACTTTCACAGTCCTACAGCTCTTTTTTATTGTATTTGTACTTAAACCTATTTAAATGTGTGTGTGTGTGTGTGTGTGTGCGCGCATGTGCCCCAGGCTGTGTACAGGTGCGTGCGTGGTGGGGGTCAGGGTAATGACAAATTGGCCATGGTACTCAGGCACCACACATGGCTGGGTCCATTGTGCTGCCTAGAAAACCTGTTAGGGCCTTGTGTAACTGAAGAGTGCAGACCCACAACACTTGATAAAGTAGTCTTGATATCAGATGTGACTGCATGCTTAGCTAATGCTGGTGACTGGCACAACATGTAATAGTATCCCTGATCACAGCATTTCCTTTGGTCCTGCATGCTTATATGCATATACAGTGAACTGTGGCTGTTTCTTGTCTGAAGCCTGTACATTCCTTGACAGTATCTTTAAGTTGTCTTTAAGTGAAGAGCTTGATCAGTGGCGCAAGTACGACTCTGATGCTGCTGGTGCTAATACTACCACTGATACCACCATCACCACCACTATCAAAACTACCAGTTTCAGTCCTTCAGCCAGGCATGTCACCACTTCAAATAGCATATGCACTTCTTAGGCATGTTCACAAAATTGTGGATACCAACTATTAGCTTCGTCATGTCTGTCCATCTGTCCACATGGAACATCTCAGCTCCCACTGGATGGGTTTTCTTGAAATTTCATATCTGGGTATTTTTCAAAATCTGTCAAGAAAATTGAAGTGTCATTAAAATCTAACAAAAATAATGGGTACTTTACATGAAGACCAATATACATTTTTTTTATCATATCTCACTCAGTTCTTCTTGGAATGAGAAATGTTTGAGATAAAAGTTGTGGAGAAAGTCAAAACACACATTTTATCTTGAATAAGCCCCCCCCCCCCCCAAATCATGTCATTTATGAAGTAATGTGGAAAAATATTGTAGAGCCGAACAGGACACAGATGGCAATATGGCACATGTGCATTGCATGCTGGATACCTAAGGCTACAAACACACACTCACAATATGTAGTATTTATTGCTTTTCCACTGCAACAGTGGTTGCTCAAACACGCCTCAATATTATGTTATATGTACACTGCCTGTCTTGACTTGTTTTTAAAAGGAATATTGTCACTTTGAAAGATGTGTTTCCTTTTCAATTTATAATCTTTGTTATTGAAGCACCACTGCTTTAGAGCACGTGGGGGGAGTGGAGGTATAGCTTTATGCATTCTGACACTTGACACTAAATAAGGTGAGTAGTCAGTTTCACACTTGAGCCATTTCCTTATGACAAGTACCTGAATGGGTTTGGTGATGAAGTGGAAGAAAAAAGAGCTGATGTGTAGCATTTGATTTTGTCTCCTCCTGGTTTGCTCAAACCTCCTAATGGCATTTTCCAAAGCAGTTGAAAATTGCTGGCAAGGTAGTATCTTCTTTTGTCAGACTGTTCTTAATAGGAAATGTAGCAGACAAAATGTTGACATATCTGGACTATGCTGTTGATTTCCTTGAAACACGTTTTTATTAACCTAAGATTCGTATGGATACCTAACTCAGTGGGGTTATTATACAAAACCTTCCTCTTGACTGATTCATAGGCATTCTTGATGCCTATAAACCACAAATGTACTGCTGCATTGTATTCCCATTTTTCTCAAGTATTTGACTTTGAAAAGTGCAGAATGTATGATCAGTAGTAGATCTCCTATGTCAAAATCCACACTGGTGATTCCCAATAATTTCAGGTGCAAATGGAGTTAACATTGGAAGCAGGTTGGTAGATAATTTTTGTGTGTATTTTGATAACAGTGATATGTCTCAATAAGCACTACTGTCTGTTTTATCACCCTTCTTATAGATAGGTACAGTGATTGATTGCTTCTGCTGTTGAGGCAATTCTTTCTTTTTCCATTTAGAATTAATACATTTATGGATGTCAGAACAGATTTCCTTACCTCCTGCTTGAATAAATTCTGCTGTAATCTTATTAATACTTGGTGTTTCATATCATATCAACTTTTCAATAGCAATCTTAACCTCAAAGGCACAGGGCTCAGGTATTAGTGGCCCAGTTGTATGTATTTCAGTCTGTATAACATTAACCCTGTGTACTTTCAGTAACAACTCATAGAACTAATACGTCCACCTATTCAAAGTACTGTGGGAATCTGCAAACAGATCATCCTTCTTATGCTTTATTGAATTAGGTCTAGGCTGGTAACCCTTTTTAATCTACGCGGGTCTCTAATATTTTTGTTCTTACTGTTTGAAATCAATTACTTCTACTTTCAAATAATACCTCTTTTTGTTTCTGAAATGTCTACTAGTTTCACGTCTTGAATTGTTCAGAACGTGTGCATTAAATTGGCTTTGATTCTGTAATCACTGCAGTTTAGCCTGCTTGCAATGAATTACAAATGTTTAACATTCTTCATCAAATCATAGGTTGTGCACCTTCTGTTCATACTTACCCAGAATTTATTTAGCTGAAATGTTGATATTCTCATAATATTTTCCCAAGCCCCATTTATCTCCCAGCTATATAAGTTCTCCTAAGTTTCAAATCTGTGTCAGATTTTAAGCATGTACCTAACTTCCACCAAATTTGGCTTCTTGAGATTGCATCCATCCATATAAAACTTCATGCTGCATGTTTACTTACTGACAGTCTCTTCCTAACTTCTGCAACCACCACATAGTGATCAGTATCATGGTCAGTTGTCCTGAAAGGTTGGACATGAAATACATGTATACTTGAATGCCATCTCCTGTTTGTCAATATATGATCAATCTGATTTTTAGTCTTCCCTTTAGGAGAGGCAGTAGTTAATAAACTGTAGTTTTAGTGAATTACCTATTTTCAGTTTGAATGTTCATAATGGCTTGCACTGATTTTTTTTTTACAGAATCAGTTTATGGGATAATGAGAAAGAGCGTCTCATACTGTTAACAACACAAGTGCTTATCACTGTGAAGTATGATTTCATTGCACTCAAGCGGCTGGAGTTCCAGAAAGTCTCACTTGATTCAGTGGATACTCTCATTATTGGAGATCTTGTGTATCCTTCAGGCTCTCTGGTACCGTAAGTATACATGCCTTCTGGTTTTGTTACATAGACTGAGTACAAAATACTTTTTTTTATGATGAGAGCTACAGTATGTAATTATTCCTAAAATTTGATGTGCTTCAAGGCCATTTTAGTGTCATGCTGTGCATGCCATGAGCTTATGTCATTTGGTAGAACAAATCATAAAACACTTAGCCATTTTGACTTCCCATTTTTTTCTGCCTCCACTATATGTGGTCAGTGTGTTACTCGGTGGGAGGAAGGGGATGTTTAGATGTCACGAGTAAATGGTTTTGAAACGATGAAAAATGGGTAGGTTTTTTTTTTCGTTTCCTAGGCTCTATGGTGGTTACATTTGTAACGTAGCTCATTTGTATTGATTAAGTGAATGTTGTTGTGATGATACAAAACAAGTTTCAAAACATTACTTGCCATTATGCATCTTGCAGTTTTGAATATAGAAATTGAATGCTCTGTGTGTTAATGTTGTCTATCAGATTAATTTTGGAAAAATTTTGTGTTTTATTGTCACAATGAAAGGTGATTTAGAGTTACGATTCAGCATTACAGTTTGTGTTACATCTACAAGAAATGTTGAGTAAGAAGTTACCTAGGTCATAAAATTTAAATGAGGAATCATTACAAGGTTGACTGTAGCTCATTTATTGCAGTGGTGTGTCATTACTTTGCAAAATAATGCCTGAGCAGATTGATGCATTCATCCTGCCTTGGCACTAGTTTAAGAATTCCATCATATTAGAAATCAGGATCTTGCATTTGCAGCCACTTGTGAACAACAGTTTCCACCTCCTCATTATTGTGGAACTGGTGACCTCATTGTGGCTTTACTGACTCCAGTCTGTCATGAGGTGTGACCTTTCAGCATGACAGTGCAATCCCCAAACAGCACATATTGGATACAGATGTCTGTATTTTCTTCCTCAGACATTTCCACTTTATGTTGGTTCAGTAACCAAGCCTCTCCTCTATGTCTGTGTCTTCCTCCTGAGATATCTGGACTTATGCAGGTTGACTAGAAAACCAACTTCTTCATTTGTCTCTCCCTTTCCAAAGCTTCTTCTCCCTAGTTTTATCTCATGTCATCCTCTTGTGTGTGACATCTTTCCTCACTTTCTGTTCTTTTCTTGGTGTCTGTCCTCCCTTTGAGAATTTTTAATTTAGTTTCAGGTTTGTTACTTTGTGATTTTTTTTCATCTTCAGAATCTGAGCATACCGAAATTATTCTGTTGTCAGTTTATCTTCAAATATGTTTATCTTTGTTTTTTTTAAATTGCATGTCTTATTCTGCTTTTTATGCTCTTAAATATATCATTTACTCCTTTGTTCCATGTAAGTTTTTCACACAATATGCTAACATTGACTAGATTTGAAGGAGTTAGACCAAAGTAATGAAATTATTTTTCTTTAAAGTTTGCCATCTGGGAAATATGTAATTCTCGTACTGTAGGTCATTTTGTGCTCCATTAAATATACTGTTTTTTTCTTGACAATAAAGTTGCAGTAGATATTGATTACATATAATTAATTTCTTTGGCTGTTTAGACAGAAGTGCCTTACACAGTCAACTCTTTATGGATGTAACTTGTGTGAATACATATTTTGACGTTAATTTATATATCACCTTGTTATGTTGAGAGTAGGTGTCCATGAATAAGTGTTAATTGTTGTGTCCTTAAGTTTAGAAACTGGTTTCTTGCTTATCTGTTTTGCGTTGGTACAGCAACAGCACTCAACAGCATTGGAAAGTTGTTGTGAGGGAAACAACTGGCTGCTTTTGCTAATGTACCTGTTATGAACACCTGTTAAAGCTGTAGGATATGTGGATCATTAAATACAGCCATGATGGTATTACCTGTTATCATTATGAATGAGTAGTTTTCAGTGCAGAGATATGAAAAATATTTATAAAACTTCAACACTCATAAAATAACATTATTATTATTATTATTATTATTATTATTATTATTATT
>Ga0131853_10014535_pt1 | contig 14432 bp, 8 predicted proteins | sample TergutLab28metaG_FD_92764 | JGI IMG/M metagenome (GOLD analysis project Ga0131853, IMG submission 92764) | Labiotermes labralis P1 segment gut microbial communities from Petit-Saut dam, French Guiana - Lab288 P1 (version 2) (version 2) | ecosystem: Host-associated > Arthropoda: Insects >... | reverse complement strand
CAGATGTTGAATCTCACCATCGTGACATAACCATACAAATCCTATAAAGCACTACCACCATACTTTCAGATGAAAACCTGATGATGGCCGCAATAGGCCGAAACATGTAGTTACTATCATCCTTTATTAAACATCTTTTTAGATATTGTTGTGTTACTGACTGATACGTACACCTATTGTTTATATACACACAATGGGGATGGCTCATTTTAGTAATATATGAACTTTTAAATTAACAACCAAAACAACTTTCCTACAGCATCACCCATGGCATCTGGCACTGTCAAGATTCAAATTTTAAAATTATTAATAATTCTTATATTTGTGGTAAATATGCTCTTTGCTATAACACATCACAGTTATGTCTGTAAACTGTGCAACTTAAATTTTAGGTGTTAGGCTGGCAATTCATTATATGGCTTTCATTCACGAAACTGATTACTTCTTAATTCACTGTGCAAGTATATCTCTCTAAATTACGTTGGTTCCCTATTGCTATATGTTCTGAATATATATGCAGATGATGAAAAACTGTCTGTAGTGTATTATTTGTACAGTGACTCAGTTTCTTCTATGGACTTCAACTGTCTTTAGAATTGTAGTTGTAGTGGCTCCAAATTTTGTGGTGATGGCTGTATGTGGCCTGTCATAATGGGAAAACAATGCAGACTGGATTTGAATGTGTGAAGACAGCATTCAGTGATGAGTTTACACATTTGATTTTCACAAAAAGAATTAATTTCTTAAACAGCTCATGTGTGTTATCTACACAAAGAAGGACTGTGTTCCATGCAGTTACTTAAACTTAAGTAAAAGAGAATACAGTAAATACCTCCTATATAATGATAGATGCCAATGGATACAAGTGTTGTACTGGTGACAACTGCTGCGTAAGTCAACTGTCTTCTCCTCTGGCCATTTTCTTCACTGTGATGAGTTGAATGTTTAAATTCTCTAAAGCAGCTGTGTCCTGAAGCGCCAAGAACAAACTGTGTGCGATGCTGTAGAAGACATCTTGAAGACAAAACAAACATAACATGCATAGATATAAAAAAAATTATTATAACAAATTACCTGGAAATTTTTAAAAAAATGTACTGCCTTTCACAGCTCCTTAACATGTAGACCTACAACAAACTTAAAAACAATTTTCATTTCCATTAACAACTTGAAAATTTTGCAATATTCATTAGTTTGTCAAAAATGATGTAACACATTACAGTTTACATGCTATCTGCATCTAGTAAGAGATGAGGTGGCATGCGAATAGCTAAAGCATGTAACAAGCTAGCAGCAACGAAGACGGATTTGGTAACAATGGAATTCTTTATCATGTACATATATTGCAGTATGATGCAAGAATACAACAAGACAAAGTCCATAAATTCAATAAATATGTAGTCTATATAAGGTAAAGGTACAAGATAAGTTGTCCTTCTGCATGCCATGAAGGTGTTTGTAAGAGTGAAGGTACAGCTCCAGGCATTATTAACCTCTGCATAATGTTTTTGTTTTAAAAAAAAAGTTGCACAACTACTTGTGCTGGTCTTAATTTTATGCACCCCATTATGTTGGAGATACATATAAGAAGTAAAACTGTTAACCATCACAACACAACTTTATAAATTAATGACTCACTGAGCTACATGTTTCAGCCCCTTAGGGGTCATCATCAGACTGATATCCAAAACATGTCAAGGAACTGTACACATCATTTATGGAAGAGAGATGTCAATTCTTACAGACTGTTACAGGTCCAGTCTTTTGCACATTCAAATTCAAGATTAAAATATGTAAAAGTAGCTGTTAAAATCTGCAAATACTAATTCTTAAATCCAAAGATTTTAACAGTTACTTTTACAAAGTTTAATCTTGAAATTAAATGTACAAAAGACTGGACTTGTAAAATAATCTGTAAGGAATGAGATCTCTCTTCCATAAATGATGTGTACAGTTCCTTGACATGTTTTGGATATCAGCCTGATGATGACCCGTAAGGGGTCAAAACATGTAGCTCAGTGAGTCATTATTTTATAAAGTTGTGTTTTGATGGTTATCAGTTTTATTTCTTATTTACTTGTGCTGGTCTTAAGAGGCCCTACATAACAACTGTATTACAAAAGGACACATAACAAATGTAACTGTCAAATATTTACTTACTGCAATTGGGTTGTTACCCAGTGGCAAAGGTATGTCAACATGCTGTTATGTGTTGTGTAATTTTCCAGGTTGCATTTCTTTAATGATCAAAACCAAATATTTTCCATCCTTTGAACATCCTGTCTGTAAATACTATTAACTGTTCTGCTTAGGCTTTTTTTTTTTTTTTAAATTTTCTCCACTGTCACATGTGATTCAGATAGGTCAAAATTTGTTTTAAGTTCCAATATGAAAGAACTGTTACAGATTTTTTAGAATGCTGTACATTATAAAGAACTGAGACGAATGTAACAATACTGATTTTGTCACACTGCAAAGGTCTGGGTGTCTATTTTCTATAAATATCTGGAAATCTATGAGAACAAGTGTTGAATACTGCATGGCTCTATGCTTGCATCAAGAGTATATCTTGTGCAAAATGGACATAAAATTCAGCCCTAACCTGAAACATCTTCGGTCTTCTGAAATTAACTAGCAAGAAAGTAGATTCGATGCAAAATAACCGAACAGGTAAGTATCATGTAAGTCTGTGTACCAGTATACCGTAGAAAATGTAGGTAACTATGCTGCGGACTGGCCGAACGAGGAATCGTGGGTCGATTCCCAACACGGGCAAGACAGTTTTCTCCATAGCGTCCAGATCACAACTGGAGGCCCACCCAGCCTCCTGTTCAATTGGTACCAAGGGGTTTAGAAACCAGGTCATGAATGTGACAAATCAGCTTTGTTTAGTGCCGAGGGTAGGAAAAAGTTGTGCTATACCTTCACTTCTCCATATACCTGCACCACGGCACCCCAAGTCCAAATTACTACAACTAGCACATCTGACACCATTCTAACATTACTCAGTTCCTACTCCTTTTTATAATTTAAGGGCACAGAGTGTCTAAAATTATCTAATGTTCTGAAAGAACTAAACTGGTAAACAATGTCACATAATTCAAGGTGTATTCACAATCATATTCGATCCTATCCCACCATATCCTTAAAAGCTAAGAAACATTACTTGTGACACCTTCACACAACACTTAGACTTAACGACCAACTTTTAAAAAAGCTTTTCTACCTCCGGAAAAATGGTAACACGTTTGCCATACTCTGCTCACAAGAATGACAGGAGTCAAACGAACACGGACACAAACCAAAATCAAATGAGAATCACATTCACACACAATTCGGCACGGAGTGGAGTACAGGTATTATAACTCTGATATATGATTTGTACTTTGATATTCGCACAGATCATAATACACCAATATATATAACTTGGCTGTTCTGTGTTTCATTGGCAATGACTTCGTTCCTGCTAATCAGTATCGTTTATTGGATTCGGAAGCCTGAATCTTGTTCCCAGATATTTACTGTTCGTGACAAGCAATTTTCCTATTACATTAAGCCTATATAAACTAAATAGAAATGGAATATGTGCGTATGTGCCAGGCAGCACGTATCACAAATTAAACATCCCGAATGGTTATCGTACCCGTGCATATTGCGGATAGAACACTTATTGGTGGCGTAGTGTAGAGTTTACGCATGTTTGGTATTATTTAACATCGCTGTCAGTGCCTATTACTATATTGCAGGGGTGACCACAAAGTGACGGGCGCAAGTTATCTGTAAAAACAATGTGCAGGTAATTTTTTTAGGTGTATACGCCAGGCAGTAGATGTTTCGACGTTTCGGAAGAACGGCATTCATTTTTAGTGACCAAATCTGGCTCAGGCGAATGTTCAATCAGATTCGGCGACCCAGCAGATGGAAGCAGTACATTCTTCCGAAACATTGAAACGCACATGTACTATATGACATGGAAACTCCAAAGAAGGCTGCCAAATAAGAGTTGACGTGAAAACCCGACCTTAAAATATTCAGGTAGTTAACATGCACATGAACCTGCCCATGTACGATGTTAAAAACATGAACAGGGATAACAAAACCATGAAATATGAGAAATCTGTTACATTAATCCTGTTGTAAATAATAACCCCAGCAAATGCAACATCTTTCTGTTCTCCATTATCTCTATACCTGTTCTGGTGCCAACCCAGCTGTCCTCTTCAAAGGGCTCCAGAATTCTTTCCCAGGGTAAAAGACCAGATCGTGATGTGACCACTTGTCTACGTCTGGTGCCAAGGCTAAGTGGGGATATACTGTAAATATACACACCTCTACTCCCCTATATGCCTTCTTTGTGTAGACAGGGACTCTACCTTTATAAGTAATAATAATCCATATAATTGTGTAGCTAATGATCATCTTCCATGCCCTTACCGTCTCGCATATACACACTTTAAATATCTATCATAGCAGCACACTTCTTATAAAGTCAGGCTGGTAGAGTTTATACAAGTTCAGTAAGGTGTTCTTTTGTCAAAATTGGGCACTATTTTGATCTAATAAATTTTAAGAGTACACATATTCAAAAAAATGTTTTACTGCAAATGGTGATCAATGTCTGAGCACATTTTCTAGTTTTGAGCATATTTTATTTCTGCAGCATGCATCCAAGATGGTATTGTTTAGCTGCAAACACCTTCGCCTTCTTGAAGCTTCAGGAGCTCTATTTCTAGAACACCCATATCGAGACAAGAAATCACAGAATGAGACATTTTCTATTACAATAAGGTACATTTTCTAAAATTGCAACTGATGGCTTGGAGTGCCCTCAAGATCTTTAAATATTTTGTCACTCTCTTCTACAAGTCCATCAACTGGCAGTCTTCAATAGTAATTACAGTTACACCTTCAGGCAAAATAATCTCTATTTTTTAGACACAGGAAATGGCCCAAGTTTTTTTAATTGAAGTCTTTCTGAAAAGTATCATTTTGTTTTGAAAACTCAATATGGTCTCCATCCTAGGTCACAGATACATTTCCAAGTCTCTGGAAAGATAATTCCATGATTCAGGAGGTATATAAATTAAAAATTCCATATTTGTAACCACTGAAACATCTAGTTGAGTCAGTGGCAAATTCTGATCCAGAAGTCAGGTCTAGTGGAACAGTACACAGTGACTTTTGATAACCCTTCCACTAGACTTGACCTTTGGATCATTGCCAACTTAAAGGAATTTTACTTCTTCTGTAACTTCCTTGACTGGTGCAAACAACTGGGGGGGATTACTTCAAACATTGCTGACAACCACACAACGTGCAATGTGCTTTACACTTCAACTTAGGATTTTTAAACCATTTCCAACACAGTTCATATCAAAAGTATATACCTACCAGGTGTTATCTGTGAATAATGTGATTAACTGGGTCAGAGTCAGTGACAACATACTGACAGTTTTCTCAATTGGTACATGAACTTTGTGAAATGCAATGTCGAGAGTGCTTCTCTCATGTTTCGTTTTTTTGCCATGTACTAAACAAATATAGTTCACTATGGGTTATGTCAAGTATCTGTGGATTCATGAAAGGCCAACACAATTTTGAAAAATTAATGATGTCCTGTTGTAAATTATTCACACTATCTGAGCTACTTACATAAATCCATCTCTCTCTTGTTCATTTGGGAACACAAATGTTCCAACATTTTTGTTTTCTTAATCTAAAACATAAACTGCTTGTGATTTTTTTTTTTTTGGTTGTTGTTGTTAATGAGCTCTCCTTCCCTGCATGGATATTCTGCTCACACAGCATCAAAAGCCAACACCCAGCCTCTGTGAAGTCTTGTAAATATTAGCAGGTGACAACTTTTTCATTCCTGTAACAACAACAAATTAGTACCAAAAATATTACTACTAATGAGGTTATAGTGAATAGAGTACAGGCTGGACTGAGAAACTGTTCAATTCCTGGCACAGGCAAGGGATGTTTCACTTCCCTAAAATCATCGAACATGCCTACTCAGAGGGTACCAGCAGCTTATTCAACAGGGGTAAAGCAGCCAGGGCACAAAGCTGTCCACTCATCTTCATCTACCTGCAAGCTTAGGAATGTGCAGAGCTGGACTTTTCCCCCTCTGCCATACCCCTTCATTAGTGTGGTGCTTAATCAGGAACAAACTTTACCTCTCACCAATGAGGCTGGAGAGAAAAGGCTGTATTCATGGATTATGGAAATTAATGTGGCAAAATGAGGGTGCAAACAAAACTGCTGGAACAAATACCATTAAATTACAGCAACTAGATCATATTCATGTATCAATGACTGAAATACAAACTACATAAATTTGTTGACAGTGGAATATTAACAATACAGGTTAGCAATACAGAACTGCCAACTAGAACATACTACATAACCATATCAATGTATGTCACAAAATGTAGAACATAAATATTGAAGGATAAGCATTAATCTTCCCACTCCTAATTTATTTCCAGCTTTCTCACTTGTCCATTAATGCTTCTGCTCCACACATTTTCCTGAGAGTTTAGAAAGTTCACTACTGTGGCCACTTTCATTTTCAAAACCAATCCTGGATCAGAATTGAATATTACAGTAATTATGTAGAAGATAGGTCATTTACCAAATAGTTTTGCTGTTGAAATGAAGCGACTCCATCTCTGATGTGGACTGCACTGCCAAACTGGCACTGAAGTTTGTGTAATTAAGCCTGACAAAGCAGTTACACTGCCCTCACATTCTGCAGTTGAGGTAATATTTCTAACAACATGAAAAGTGGTGCACAACCAACTTGACTTCTCAGTTTTACCTCTTGATTTTTCTGCCTCATACTGAATTTTGAACTCAACACAGCAACAGAATTGTTGTTCACTTTGTCATAATTATACAATTTCCAAAGCCTCAAACCTATTCATACTGCTTTCCATAAAATTTACAAATGATGGAACTGCCGTCTTGCATTTATATGGCTACAAAGCATTAACATAACTTTAACAGTGTAATCCACAGTAGCAATACAGGCCCATTCTTTTGGTTACAGAATATTTTATGGATAACTCTCCCCCCTTCCCCCCATATCAGTAATGCCCAAGGATGGTCAGTTTACTCATCGACAGATAGCGTAACAAAAAGTGCACAGTCAGCCTAGCATATATTATGTACATATGTTGATACTGAAAATGGCACTAACAATTTAAATGGCTAGTCAGGTCCATCACTGAAATTTAAAGTAATGACTACTGACACTATAACATACATGAATTACTACAGCTCGAAGAATTAAATTTTTTAGTGCATGAAAAAAATGCGTAAGAAGAAAATTCTGCAAGATTTTGTGTGAAGCTAACAACAGATGGGGGGCAAACATGATGCTGAAAACACCAACTGAAGGAAGATGAAATGACCTACACAAATAAAAGAAATGTGTCTGTGAAGTTCTTTCTACTCACTTTTCAGGATAATGTTAAGAACAAGGAGAAGTTGAAGAATGTTCTATGTATGAACTGCTGGATTAATTTGCACAGATTGGTTACATTCAGTCCCATCTTGTCAGTAATACTTCAAAAATGAAAAGAAATTCAAATGTCATATGCTTATAATAAAATTCAAACACAATAACCACCTACAACATTTTTATTAGTACAGTGTTTTTTTTTTTCTTTCTTCTGAGCAAATAAGTGACAACCTTATACTAAGTTCAAATTTAAGTTCTGTTTCACTTTCCCTGGGTGGTTTCCAGTCTCAAAGAATTTATTTTAAAAACTATCATACTAAATTTCTCCTAAATGTGGTGTATGTACATATATGTGTGTATATAAATCTATGTATAACATTTATGTACATATGAATCATGATACCAGGGATCCTTATTCATATACATACACAGAAATACTCAGTCTGCTAGTGAATATACAACTTTACAGTAATGGTATCATTATTTTAAACACATGCACCATTCAGGTGGACAGCATCTTCTCCCTTCTATATACAAGGCAAACCAAAAATAACAGCCATCCACAAAATGTCCAGGACAAATTCCAATAGAATGAAGATGTATATAAAAAGAAACGCGCTCATTTTTAATATTCTTTCTGTGCTACAATTTTTCTTGCACACCAATGCACCATAATATATTTCCTCAGTGTTTTATGCTACTATATGTGAGTCATAGACTGACATGTTTCATGCAAGCAAAAAAGGATTCATGCAGATTCTGAACTTCACACTGTAACTTAAAGAAACAGTAATAATATCACTGATTGCAACTTTTTGCCAAATAAAGCTACTGCAATGCACAAAATGAGAACTTTTATATCACCACAGTTACTACACAGACTACTTTCAGCCATGATGCTGTTAATGTTATTCAGCAGTGAACCTCTGAAGGACTCCATCAGTGCAAGCTTGAGAAATCAAGAGGAAGTTGGGTCCTGCATGTAACATGTTTCAGTAATGCTGACAGACAAATGTGATGGCCACATTAATCCCTGTCTGCCAACAATGAGGTTCCCTACTTGAATAGACACCTAACACAAACTGTGCTCCTAGTTTGTGGTGACATTGCCTTGTATGTCCACCATTCTGTTACCATATTTATACATTCACATTCTTCACACATACTCTGTCTCTCGTACAAATCACAACAAATTTATGTGGCTCAAGTTATAAAAATAAGGATCAAAATAATTTTAATACATAAAATTATATACATTGAAAATATTTTTATAGCTTTACTCCTATGAAGTCAATAATTAGCAAGTGACATGACATGTGGCATTATTTCTTGGTGTATACTCTTGGCTTCAATGGTATGCACAATCCTGTACACCAATAAAGTTGGAACTCTAGGTGATATGATTCATATACTAGTTCCAACTGATAATACTTAACTGCAGGGCCAATAATCAGTATGCTTGTCATATACACAGCACAGCTCAACATGTGTTGCACGTCACTTCTCGTATGAAAGATAACGTCCTGCATGAAGTCCATCATCACTGCAACAATGGTACTTCCAATATTGTATTCCATGTCTTTTGGCACAAGCACAAAATTTTAAAGACAACAAACAACCAAACAAACTCAGTGCAGTTTTCTGCATTACAATAATGCACATTCTTTAAAGATTTTGAGGAAAGTGAAGAAATTAAACTAAAATTACACATACAGTTTCTTGCTCTTGAAAGTATCAATCACAGACAGTTTCAAATCAATAATAGTATCACTAAGACTACTAATTAAATTAACCAAAACAAATCTGGGGGCAAATGTTAATACTCAATATCACACATTATTCAACAAACAAGTTAAACAATGCTTTCAAATCATATAATATGTGAACTCTCCTACAAGTTTTGAAGTCAGTGAACTGCATATGCCCTAAAATATCTACAAGCTGATAGACAATGAATGCTCATACGTTGTAAAGCAAACTGTACTAGGTACAATAAGCAGATAAAGGGGGCTAAACACATCAAGCGCAGTGGCAACTGTAATTTCATCAAACAATTTTTGTAACACACCTGTCACATTTTTATTAAGATGTCCAGTAAAACAATGATTACATCATGCTACACATTTTTAAAATGTATAAACAACCACAAACATGCATTACTTTTTTTGAGGGGGTGGATAATGTGTTCACCAGCACATTTCAGCCAGTAGTCCAGCCATCTTCAGGGTGATGATACAAGAATAAAGTTGTAGTTCAATGTGTCACCATCACCCCATAATATTACAAATACATAATTTCAGCCAAAATTTTACTTTTGAATAGTAATGTAAAATAATATAGGATAAAAATAGCTAAATGTAAAAAGTGGAAGTTAAAATTTTTTGTGTTTGTGGAGCCACACCACACAGACAGTACATCACCTATACCCTGGGTCAGAACTCGTCATATAACTGCCATAAACATCACTCCACAAACATTAAATAATTTTAAATTCCACTATTTTAATTCTATATCATTTTACATTATTATTCAAAAGTAAAATTTTACCCGAAATTCTATATTTTTAATAAAATGGAGTTATGGTGACATATTGAACTACAACTGTATTCTCAAACTATCACCCTGAAGATAGATGTACTATTGGCCAAAACATGTTGGTGAACACATTATGAATAAAAATACATCATAAAATTGAAGTGCATTTTGTTGGTTGTTGATACATTATACATATCTAATAAATGCAAAGAATATGGAACATAGTGAAATGTGCTACACATATTTTACTTCAAGTATGCTAATTTGGAACTTCACTTTATTGCGTATTGTACTCTGTCAGGACATCTATGGTCACAGTCATAATCCAGTTTGTGAGTAAACGTTCCTTTTAATTTGATACCATTTTGCAGTGTCACACCACAGTTCTCCAAGTCTGGAAATATGTCATCTAAGAGTGAATTCATGTGTACCGTGTAACTGCTTTCACATTACTTAAACAGCTGTAAGATGCATATTGAATGACATTTTAACCATCTCAGCACACGTACATTAAAGCAGCAGGTTTCATTACACAACTATGTATCACACCATGTAATGTGTGAATGCTGTTATCTTGCGCTCGTTACAGGCCTAGTTTAGATGGCCTCTTGGGTTTCTAAAATGTTGAGTTTTAGGAGGTTTCAATAAACCCACTGCTTACATTAGTTGCACTCGTGCAGTTAAAATGTTATCACAAGAATACATAAATCAATGTTACAGTAGCTCTGTATCAATAAATACTTTCAAGGTAGCTTTCCTTCCTCAATGAGGAAGTTACCCATCTGAAAGACAATGCACATGTGCCAGCAATGCCCCTCTCACATTAACTTACATGCACTATCCAGACAGTGATTTGCCTGCTTCATTGCACTTTTCTTTTTTCAGTTATTTTTATGTTAACTTATTTCTTCTTCTTTTTCTGAAATACATATATTTTCCAAATCTCTTCTTAGCATTTCTGCATACTTCTTTTGTGTGGAACTTAACCGATTACAGGTACAAACCCATTGTTGCAAATCTAACCACCACATGGATTTATGTTCACAAAGTTCTTGAATAGTAGAGATTTTAAAATGAATAGAGATGGTAGTTATTTTTCCATGTGTATTTAGTTACATAAACAACAAACACATAAGTGGTATGTAAAAAGTTATAAATCTTCGTAAGATCCACAATGTGCCATATATCCCTTTTTTACAATGGCAGTTTTTAAGAAATATGGTAAACCTTAATGTGAACAACATATAAAATACAGGTTGTACTTGCCCAAAACAGACAAAAAAATTCAACTTGTATAACTTACAATGGAGAACCCAGTACTAAATTTGTGACATTTGTCATAAGTTCTGAAAATGAAATGGATGGTTCAATGCACGGACAATGGACAAGTACATTATGTATTACTGCATTGTAATAATTGTTACTTAAAGGCAGCTGGATGATCACTAATTACACAGTGAATGTTTAGAAATTATGTACACCTCTAATATTTGTATATGGGGACTTGAAAATCTACAGTGATGTCTGCATTTCCTGTGACTGTGTATAGATGACCCAAGCCTGTCTTTAAACAGATAATTAAAAGAAAAAAACTACAACACAACAGTGGAAACAGCTAACAGTGAATGCAGATTCATTTCTTCTGGTATATGACACCCTGATGAGTAGTAGTTATCAAAGTTTTGGAAGAGCTTGCTGCCTCCATCTTAGCAGGGTCTATGCAGTCCCTGTTTGTGAACTGGACAGACCCTTAAATTGTGGCAACAAGCTCCTCCAGAATGTCATTAACTATTTACCACTGATATAGCAACATATCTGTAGACTTCATCAATATTGCTTTGCATATCTAAAATCTGTAACTTTGAATGTACTGTCCTGACACAACAAGGATTTAGTCTTAGAGAAATTACAAAATCTTAAGTACTGTCATATTGAAGTAAAGTTAACAATGTTGCAGTGAAATCATACAAAAATAAAACAATTTTTAAATGAATAATCATATTAGGAGCACAGACTTGTAGTAACTAAACAATCTGGATGACTCTCTGCTCAGAAAACTGTAAATAATTGGTTAAACTTACCTCGAGTATGAACACATTCACTGCCAAACTTGGCCACACTTCTTTCTGTAGTACACTCTACCCTGTACCTTGCATTACGTGATAGCAGTTATAAATTTTTCCAACAGATGACATGTAACCAAAGCCATCTCTTTCTGACTGCATTACAAAGCATCCAGAACCAATCTATATTCAGTATTTAGTTTGTCAATGAAAAAAAGTTTGTTTCCCCTTTCAAAATTTTTCCTTTTCCTGTTATCATCATCAAGGCTGCCTGACATGCACATGGTCTAAATGCCAATTAAGTACTTGGAAGTACATGCAGATGGTGTATCTAATTGTGGCACAACAGGTTTCATGTGTATTAATTTAATGTGCATGAGAATGATGGTAAGAGTGATGACATTGGTATAGCTTCACCATGGGAACATGTTACTGTTCTGCATGACATATGGCCCAGAATGGACCAAAGAAACCTGTCCCATGTGGTAGCAAATTTGCACCAACAAAAAGTTCCAAAGTGCATGACTACTACAGAGCCTTTTTCACAACTCATTTCTCATGATGGTTTGCACAGCAACTAACTGGTATGCAGATCAACTTCAGAAGTATGTCTCATAGCCTTCTAAGCATTATGCATGATTTAATGCCTGGAAAGCTGTGGGACCAACAGAAATTAAGGAATTCCACACAGCTACTGCCTGAAATTATAAAGAAACTTGAACTGCCACTGTCAAGAAGAGAAACATGGGCAACAACAATACTAAGTGTCAAAGTACCATGTAAAAGAAGCAACCAAATTTTAAAATGTCTTCATTTCAGTAAAAACAAAAACAATGAGGAATGTAGACTTTGCAAAGTAAGACTGATGTTTCATCATCTCTCTACTCTCTTCAAAAGTGTTCTTGCATGGACAATCCTAAGAAGCTTGTATGACATGGGACTACAAATTCACTTAGTCTGCAGGACTACCTCAGGATGTGTAACTTAAACCTAATGATGGTACTGGCTGTCCTCTACAAGACACTTATCCACTTGTCTCTCATTAAGGTAAAGATTATAGTACCTACATAGGCAAATTTAAAATAGTATGGTTAACCCAAACTTTGATTTGTACAAATTTCAGCATCATTAAAACATTAGGCCTGACCAAGACCTGCCTAAAAAACCTTTACAGGTAAAATGTTCAACACAAGACAGGTGACCTCTTGTTGCAATAACGGAGGAACAAACAGGTAGTGAATATGATTTCCACAATACACCCAGCAAGACAAGTGCAGCAACAGATAAAGAGAAACATAAGTGTATTATGGACTGCAATACACCATCTTCCATGGTGTGAACACTGCAAATCAGCATTCAACAAATCATTCATTCCTTACGAAAACAAATGAATGGTTATGAAAGTATTTGTGTACCTGATCTAGTGTGACACACACTGAGCCCATGCACTGCACAAAACTGAGAACCCCAAGAGGAAACAATTATCAGACTTCCGGCAAGATATCGATGAAGAAATAATTTCTTTTGAAAGGGGCACAGAGGTTGACACAGCCAACAGTATGGCATATATGAAATGGTGATGTCTGTCTCTGAGAAGGCAGCCAGCTGAAAGCTTATTGGGTTGATGTCATTCACTTCCTTATATGGGTGAGTCACACCAACTTGTATGCCATAACATAAGCCAGGGCAAGTACACAAATGCCCACCAAACTATCAGCCTTCTGAAACAGACGAAAGGCTGCTACGTGTTGACCCTAAGTGACGAGCATGATCGTGGATTGGCAGGCCTGGCAGATCAGCTGGCAGTGGCAGTGATGGGCCAAACACTTGCTCCTGATCCTCCAACTGCTGTGCAAATTGTTCTTCCAATCTCTGCAAATATTTAAGAAAACAAAAAATATAAATATTTGACTAATATAAATGGATATGCAAATCTGCCTGGAAACAGAAGGTTCCTACTCATATCCTTCCGGATTGACAAAGTTGTGGCTGTGTGTTGTCTTTGAGCAGAATGAACTGTCCTGATATGAACAACAGGAATCCACCAACACACCATGTCCCAAGCTAGATTATCAGTCCAGTTCACACCCTTACAACTTAGTTATATAAGAATTAAACACTATCATCCCACCTAAGCACAGATCTCCCATGTTTCTTAATTTGAGGTTTTCCAATTCATGTAAGGGAATCCACATATCTTATTTCCAACATACGCCTTCCACACTTCCCGGCATATTCAGCAGTCACACTACCACATTACACATTTTCCAAGAAATAAAAATATTCCATATTTTGCTAAAGTTTTGTCAGTAATCAGCATATAATCCTAATACCTGTAACAGATTATTCCTGCAATGTTGACAGTT
>Ga0131853_10014534_pt1 | contig 14432 bp, 8 predicted proteins | sample TergutLab28metaG_FD_92764 | JGI IMG/M metagenome (GOLD analysis project Ga0131853, IMG submission 92764) | Labiotermes labralis P1 segment gut microbial communities from Petit-Saut dam, French Guiana - Lab288 P1 (version 2) (version 2) | ecosystem: Host-associated > Arthropoda: Insects >... | reverse complement strand
TTTTATTGTGACATGCATTATGTTGCTGTATGTATGTATGTATCAGCTTGCACGCACGTACGGAGTATGACGCTGCGAGCACGCTTCTAAAGGCGAGTAGGCCTTAGTCTGGCTCAGTGCTTACGTCGAGCATGCGCAGTGAGTTGTAATGAAAATTCTGCGTGTGTGTTCATGCGCGCTTATATGAAATTGTCGTTCTGCGCGTCATTAAGAGTGGGGGGGATTATGGGATAGCGCCACTCATTCTTAACCTCGGCACTAGATGGAGGTGAGTGTTCGGCTTCAAGCTCCGATCGCTTTAATCGCACATAAAGAGACCCCGGTACCCATCGGATGGGAGGCTGGGTGGGCCCTGGCACCAAACTGGACGCTAAGAAGAAAAGAAAATTCGTTTTCTTCTATCAGGAATCGAGCTACGATTACTCAGTTGTCCTGCCCGCAGCGTGGTCACTATACCTACTGAGCTATTTCAGTATGTAATGCATTTTCACCGTGCGTAGGTTTATTTGACTGTTAAATGGTCAACCAATATATGGGCCAGTGGTAGGAAGTTGATTTTGAAATTATTTTGATCTGCGTGGTCCTGTTTGTTGTCTGACGACCCGAACAGCATTTCATGTCACTTAACGCATTTCATTGGCGTGAAGTAGAGAGCCATTATTGCTCATAGTTTGCAGTCCTTTAGAGGACATGCATCAGTTTTCATATTGACAGCGATATGTTCACTGTTAAGAGTTTACTAAACACATTACATAATTTCTTACGTAGCCAAATTGGCTTCGGTATTACTTTTTTCTCTCTCCCCCCACCCCCCGCAAAAAAGAAAAAGAAAAAAGGAAGAAAGAGATACAGGATTTTGTTAACATAGATACTTTTGGATAAATCCCTCCGATCGCACTATGGCCCTGGGGTCGACTCAGCCTCTAACAGAAATGAGTACCAGGAGCATTTCCTGGGGGTAAAGGCGGCCGGTGCGTAAGGCTGACAACCTTACCACAATCCTGTGCCGTTGTCACGAAATCTGGGAGCCTTAACTTCCTGGAACCCTCTGGGCCACTCCAGGCCTGTAATGGGACTGCTTTAGATACTTTTGGATGGTAACTGTTATGTCACAGTTCGATACTGCAAAATGATTTCGCTTGCTGATGAATATTTATCACCCACTTACTATATAAACGTTTTGTGCTTAATAATTCAACTTCGTCACTGCCAAGTTTTGTTTAGTAACAGCAACTTGTGCTGTTTGTGTATAATCATAGAAATTTAATGACTTCTGGAGGGGCGAAATAAGGAATGTGTGCCTTTGTAGGCGATTTCGCAAAATTTTGCGTAGGGCGACTGTTAGCTTCGTTATCTCGTCTCTATCCGCATGGAACAAAACTCGCCTCCCGCTGGACGGATTTTCATGAAATTCGATACTTGAATGTTTTTCGAAAATCGGTCAAGAAAATTCAGGTTTAATTACATTGTGACAAGAATAACGGGTACTTTACATGAAGTTCTGTGTACATTTATGGTAATTTCTCACTCGATTCTTAGAATGATAGATGTTTCATACAAAGGTTGTAGTGAAAAACAAAACACACATTTCATAATAAAAAACTAGTGTGTATATCTATATATACATACAGTCCTGAACACAATATTACAATTAGTAGAAATATATAATATACAACTATATGTTTCGGCCCTCTATGTAGGCCATCATCAGGTTTCCAAAGAACTTAATAAGTGACTATACAGAATGTGTGGTAATTTTGGATGGGGGACAAGATATATGGCTACTAATTGTAATATTCATGACTGTGTGTGTGTATATATATGTACCACAGCTTTGTATTATTGATCTAACACAACGGGGATGACACACCTTAAGACACATTTCATGTTCAATAACTGTTTTTTTAAACTCGTACCGTTTATGAGACAATTTGTAAAAATATGATAGACACAGACTTCCCACAGATTGGAATGTAATACGGCGCATGCGCATTGCATGCCGGATATAGGCTATAGCAATACAGAAACATGTAACACTGTTTTTCCACTGTAACACGTCCCATTGTTACTTTATGCGTACATTACTTGCCTTGCTTCATTTAAGCAGTTCAAAGAACCATACGTAATAGAATCGCACCGATATCAGTGACAATTTTGATAACCATTCTAGATTTAAGTTTCTTTTCGTGTAGCGTATTTAACAGCGCTGTCGGTAGCTTCGAACTGTGGGGGCGGCTGTTTTGAACGGAGCGGTCGTTGTGTAATTTCAGGCACTATCTCCAGATTTGCCTGGTGGGGCTTGGGGAAGACCACGAATTATTTCTGTGAGGATAGTCGATGTCTTGGCCGAGAGTGGTACCACGCACGTCCCAAAAACAAGTTAGAAACTTTATCGCTGAAACCAAAGTGCGGGGGCAGATTTGATTTTCTGATTGGTATTTCACACCCGACAGAGCGATGTGTGTCTGTGATTGACGTTATAGATAACTCAATATTTGTTTAGTTATTTATTTTGAGTTGGGGTAGCATAGTCGGTATAGTGACTGGCTACGGACTGGACAGATCGAATCCCGTTGGAGACGAAATTTTACGCACTCTTCCAGACCCGCCCTGTAGCCCACGCAGCTTTCTGTGCGGTGGGTAACGGGTTTCTTTCCCGGAGGTAAAGCGGCTGGTGCGTATAATTGACAACCCCCCCTCCCCCACCTAGGACCGAGATTAAGGAGAGTAGAGCTCGACCTCAACTCCTGCTCTGGGTCTTCATGGCCTGGTGTAGGGTGGACTTCACCCTACCTATATTATTTATTCATTCGTCTGTTTATTTTTCTTGGAATAAATGCCATTATAATGTAATAATATAAATAATTTATCCTTAGGTTATTTATTGACGTGGAAGATGAGTGTATATTTTGAAGGACGCGATCATAAAACATTTAGGCCAGTGTTTCTCAACGGCCGGGCCCTGGCATCAATTATACCGGGCCGCGAGAGGTTCTCCTGGAATGTGTCATTTTAGTTTTCTAAGCAATTTTCACGAATAAATGTTCTATAGTGGAAATATTCTGAGGAGAAAAAATATTCGTGTATGTGTCGAAAAACTCATACCCAGATGTTGGCCTGGGGAAACTACAATATGCTACAAGATTTAATTAGTCCAGTGATTGATAACTAACTGAAATGTAATTTTATATTTGTCAACATGCCACACCGTATACGTAAGTGTACTAATACTCTTTATAATTATGCCATAATTAATTATTAATATTTGTGTTAGTTTAATGTATGAACTTAAAAAAATGGAAAGGTATTTACGAGTAAATTTGTTGGGACCGGGCCCAAAAAAAATGGAAAGGTATTTACGAGTAAATTTGTTGGGACCGGGCCCTCATCTTATGAAAAGAGAATTTACCGGGCCGCGGTCTCACAAAGGTTGAGAAACACTGATGTAGACGGACCTATCGCGTAATTTGCCTGAATAGACTGAGGGAATAGGCGCAAGACCTCCGCCATTATAGCTACCAAATCGGGACAAGTTTCGAACCGGGTACTTGCCCGCCGCAAGTCGAGAATTATCGTTACCAGTTTAGTCTTTGTGAAGAATAAGGAACTGGAAAGTAATATGTGAAGGAGCTGCAAGGCGTCGAGAATGCTGTATATTTTTAGGTAAGATAGTACACCAGATTTGTATGTCAGCGGAGTGAGTGCTCGTGTCCTCTAAAGCTGGCGAAGGTTACAGGAGAGAGAAAGCTGCTGCTTTTGGCGCTGATAGGTTCCGGAGGGGAGGGGAGTCCGTACATGTAGGAGTGTACGGTAGAAGCCGTCCGAAATATCTTGGTGACTGTTGAAGTGCTTTGGCATTGTCACGTATGAGAGAAACGTCTCTTAATTCGCGGAATTTCGTGTTTATTCTGAGACGATTAGACCGCAGTCTTTAGCAGGCTTAGTGTTCCCGGCGCTTCAGACGCGATGCCTTGAGTTCTTGAGGTTCTGTTGTTCCTTCATTACGAAGTCTGTAGTGTATTTGAAGCCTGTTTAGTGCTGCCGTGCGTGCGAGGCGTTTATTAAAATAACTTCGGCTGTTGACTGTACAGATGCACAGTCTTAGTTAGAATTACGTCAGTGTGTTAATGATGTTAATGTAGGAGTTTGCATATTAAAACGTTACTGTAATTCTAACGAAGTTTGTACATTTGTTGTCACATTGTAACAATTATACGGGTTGTCTTACATGCTGCATCAGAACATTCTCATGAATCAACGATCGTTTGAAGAAGTTCTTTATTCTGTGAAACGCATCCGTGATTTCTCTGATCAGCTGTGAAATTTCGTTAGGGTTGCCACGTTTGTTCCTATCCAGGAACTCCCTCCGTTACGCATCATCGGATTGTGGTGACTTAGGCCTGCGATTTAAAGTACCGTGGGCGAGTAGGAATATTTGTACAAAGAATTGGAAATTTCTGTTACTCGGATCCACCTTAAAGTAACGGTATTTTATGATAGATCGGTACCGGTGTTTTGGAGGAACATGCTGCCTTCGTCTTCGCTGTTGTTACCAGTCTACCAATTTGTGTACCAAGACGTCACATTTCAGAAGACCGTTACGTAACATACCCCACCGCGGGTAACAGTTTGTATTTACTACTGATTTGTAAACTAGTTCTTGTGAACTTTCTGTTGCTGCTGCTGCTGTTCACATCTTACAAATATTAATAATTGCCATCGACACCCAACTTTTACACTCGACATTTATTCTCACTTTGCGGCTCGAAATGCATGCGTCAAGCTAAACGTATTTCTGTTGCACACCCAGCATAGGCTGAATCACAGCTTGTGTTTCTGGCTGTACAAAATCAGGTGCTCACACTTTTATGAACCCCTCCGGCGGTTACTGGACGCCTATACTAGCGCAACTGGCAGCTAGCAACGTACAATACACGAGACCATGAATGACAAACTTCTAATTGTGTTTTTGTACGTACGTAAACACGTAGCAGGGACATTGTCTTTGGACGGTACCCATCACCAGAGCTCTAAACGTTAATGAATCTTCTTGGGACATTAATCTTTATGCATATTTTAAAATCGAATTCCTTTGATATTGAAAAATAAAAAAAAATCCAACTAGATGCCACTTATTATTTTATTGTACTTCTTATAGGCTCAACATGTTTCGGGCATAAGTAATGCCCGAAACATGTTGAGCCTATAAGAAGTACAATAAAATAATAAGTGGCATCTAGTTGGTTTTTTATTCTTCAGTTATCACAATGATGCACGGTCCAATAAACATCAGATTCCTTTGACATTATCCGTTACCTGATTATTTTTTGGACACTAAAACCTTTGTCTACATCGTAAAATTTAATCCGATTTCTTTGCACATTACTCATTGCCTGCGTTATATAAAGTGACTAGATCTTTGAGCATTAGTGCTTGTCCCTGTCGTTAGCATGTATTTAAACTTTACATTCGACAGTAGATAATTTTCATAGAAAGCGTCCCGACATGTGTTGATTTTAGAATCTGATTACGAAAATACCCTACATAGTTGAGCCAGAGAGGAAGCCGTTTTGCTACTGTTGCTGGATAGGGAACCACATTTTCTGGCGTTATTTTCGTTTATCGCATTCAGTAGCCATTTAACCTACTGTTTTGTGTTGCGTAATACTCTGCTCTGTCTTGTGAGAGCCTGAGGCCAGCAAATGGACATAAATAGCTCTGTATGCTTGGATGGGGGGGGGGGGTTCTGTTCAAAACGATAAAGGATTATTTGTATTACATCGCTGGAATTACTGTCACCCAATTAACTAACATAGGAGAACAATAAAGCGTTGGCTCTTGGAAATGACACGGGTCAGAAATGTACTATGTGTAGGAATTCCGGTGATGTAATTACATGGCGGAACAGGGCGGTGGGGAAATATTGGACAAAGGAGGAAGAAGCAACAAAGCATGGTGAAACTGCGTTGAAAGGAGCTTCATGATATCTGCTCCAGGCCGGATCAAATGAAGGAGTAAGGTGGACCGGGCATGTGGCACGCAGGCTGGGAGAAAATAAATACGTGCAGAATGCTGCAGAAAGAACTGATTTGTCGACCTGGACGAGAATGGGAGATGATATTAAAGTGAGTATTGATGAAAATGTGTATCGTGTTGTGACTGAATTAACCCGGTCCACTTTAGTGACCGGTAGCGGGCTATAGTGAACATGGCAAACAGCAGTATCTAATTGAAACAATTTTATGAACTCTTTTTAAGGACTTTAATATTTTAACATTAATTGTAATTTTAATGATATGTATGTTCTATGCCACATAAGTTGAAGCATAAGCTGCACACGTCGAAAAACCTGTGAACTCCCTGAAGATGACCGTCAGCTGAGGCCGAAACATATCGGAGCAATAATAAAGAAATAAAAACTTTGTGCAACAAGTTGGTGTTAAAATATTATGTATGTAATGTAAAGGTTAAGGTAAAGTGCACCCTGGTACAGGCATTAAAGCTGTGGGGGCCTACGGCCCATAGGGGGAGTAGAGGTATGGCTGTACCCTTTTTTGACCACGGTACTAGAAGGGGGTGAGGGGTCAGCGTCACGCCCCGGCCGCTCTTTACCCCCGGGAAAGACCCGGTACCCATTGTACAGGAGGCTGGGTGGGCCCCAGGGCCGGTTTGGACAGGTGCGGAAAATCTCGCCCCCCACCGAGATTTGATCCCAGGACCGTCCAGCTCGTAGCCAGTCGCTATACCGACTGAGCTACCCGACCCACATGTATGTAATGTAGTTTCACGTAAAGTGTGCTATATTAAATAAAGTCCGGAGATTCAGGAATGACGAAAATTTGTCGAACAGTCGAGGGACAGCGCGAGGTAGTATGGTGCAGGATGCTGGCTGGAATGTGAACAGTATTGAATAAGCTCCGAATCGCTCACAGTGACGGACTTATCGAGTCATGGGTTCGCAGCCATGGAAGTGGTTAGGTCTGAATTATGTTCCATTTCCACACAAGTAATTATACGTATGTTTGGCTATAAACCTGTGACTGTTTAGAGGCTATCCCATTTCATGCCAACTTTATACATAAAATTACAATTCGAACTGTCCTGCGAAATATCTAATTGTCGTCATCTCTTGTTTCAGGTAAGTGACCGCCAAAATGAATTTATGCTTTGGTTTTCATCGTTGTCGTCTCGAGGTCAAATGTGGCCAAGTTGGGGATGTAAGAAAGGTAAGTTTCGTCCCCTAGGACACTTACATTCGTTATCAGCTTCATCTCTACGTGTGTGAAATTATGGGGAGAAATTAGTATGTAAACGCTATCATCTTCAGATGGAGGTCATTGACATGTATGAGGAATGGGGAATTAACGTATGCTGTGAAGCCACATGCTGTAGTTGTAACAGCAGTGTCACAGATTTCAGCATTGTGCATGATCGTGAGTTAGCTCCAGCCGTCTTACCTCCTCACATTTCATCTCCCAAATATTGTCCTTTATTCTTGGTCTTCAAAGTGAATATCCTCGAATCGATTTGTCCCTCAAAATTCCGTATGCATTGCTGGTCTCCCACATTCAAACCACGTGCTCATTTTGGTGTATCCTGGATAAAACTGATCGACCGACCGACCAACCAACAAACCAAGCAAGCCAAACCAAGCCAAATCGAAACCAACCAAACCCAACCAAATCATAACCAAACTAAACCAAACCAAATCCAACCAAATCAAAACCAACCAAACCAAACCAAATCAAAACTAACCAAGCCAGACCAAAGCAAATCAGAACCAACCAAACCAAACCAAATCACAACCAACCAAACCAAGCCAACCAAACCTACCAAACCAAATCAAAACCAACCAAACCTACCAAACCAAATCAAAACCAACCAAACCAAACCAAGCCAAACCATACCAACCTACCAAGAAGCAGAACCATTCTTGAGGTCCGGCATTCCCCGCATTTTATGCAGTGTCACTCGTGCCTTTTCTGAGCCAGATGAACCCAGTCCATGCCCTTCCACCCCGATCACATTTCTTTAAGATCCATTTTAATAGGCCTTTTATCCTCTCATCTACTCCCAGATCTTCCACGTGGTATTTTCCCTTCAGGCCGTCGGACCAAAACCACGTATGCATTTCTGCGTTCCCCGATACGTGCCACATGCCCCACCCATCTCATCGTTCTTGTTCTGATCACCAGATAAATACTTGATGAAGCCAATCATTATGGCCTGTCATCCAGTTTCCTGTTACTCTTCCCTCAACGTAATAGACCAAGTTCACACCATCTCCTCGATACATATTCCTGTGACACTACATAATCTGTGTCACTCAAGACGTTTGTTTCTCTTTAAGGATGACTAGTGCGTTAGTCAGAGTACTGCGGAGAATTTCTGTGGACTGATAACTCTAAAGTATACCAAGCGCAGATTCTTTTTGAAATGAAATGTGCTCAACGCTCCGAAGTATAAAATTAATGTAAATAACACATAAAATTCAGTCCATACCTCACAGACAACCCCGCTTTACCATTATAAAGACCAGTCGCAGAATGTTGTTTAGAAAGGTAATAACGGTTTATTGTGAGAATCGTTTAGGATACACAAATACACGGTGTTGGAAAAATGTAGTTCCCTGACTTAACGTAAGTTGATGTGCTCAGTAACATTTGTGATCTGAGGATGTATTTGGGTAGCTAGTGACTGCGTAGCTTGGCGGAAAATGGTTTACGGTATTTCAGCTGTCTGTGATCATGCGCTAGAGTCAGTCCTGCACAGGCTCTTGTCTCTGCTAGATTAATGTATTAGGTGAGAGCAGACCTCTGATTTTCTCTAATTTTCTCGCTTTGACCAGTTTTGTCTTTCACTCAATACACGTGGAGCGGGAACGTGCTCTGTGCAGTTGAATCGTAATTGAAGCTTCAGCAAAATTTGAAGCCACTTTTTAGGCGCCTGAATGCCTCTTATTATCGTTCCCGTCCGTCCTTTTTGTAACGCGCTGTTGTATCATCACACGTGGCGTTACGTAGTGAAAAGTGTGCCTTCTGTTTGTATTGACCGTTCCTCGTTAGCACTAAACATAAAAGCCTCGCCAGAATTCGCAATTCTTCTTCGAATTCCTAAGGTCCTGATCAAAATCTCGACTCGGAGAACGGACATCGTGTCTGAGGATGTTCGTGAGGTTTCCTCGACCCCTCCCTGCAAATGTGGGGATAGTGCCGTAATGCTTAGATGCATCATCCCCGTTGTGTTTTATGTAAATTAGGAGGGAGTGGGTACGTCAAAACACAAGTGTCTTTGTATCCTATCTCTTAGGCTGACGACATGTTTCGGCCACTGTGGGCCATCTTCAGGTCACAAAAATATATAATGAGAAAATATACAGTATGAGAACATTAGTTGTTGTGCCAATTCTGAGCTTTCAACGAGATCTCGTTGTCTTGCGGTTATCTATCTATATTGAAACTAATAATATATTCGTCAGGTAAAGATAATAGAGAATAAAGTATATATACATGTTGTAAGTGATGTCTTATGAGTAAAGTGCCTTGAGTTTAAATTAAATACATATGTATGGTGTACACTTCGATTGCTGTGAAAAACTTACATATGTACTTTAAACTCAAGGCACTTTACTCGTAAGACATCACTTACTTACTTGCTTACTCCATGGTGCAGAGTCCTTCTTGAGAAGCTAACCGGCTTGCAGCTAGTCAAGAAATTCCCCGCATTTCACGGAACCCGAAGGTTCATTACCGCACTCACAAGCGTCCGCCAGCTGTCTCTATCCTGTGCCAGCCCAATCCGATCCATATACCCACATCCCACCTACTGGAGATCATTCCTAATACTATCCACCCATCTACGCCTAGGTCTCCCCAGTTGTCTCTTTCCCTCCGGTTTCCCCACCAAGACCCTATACGCCCCCCTCTCCTCAGCCATACGCGCCACATGAAGACATCACTTACAACATGTATATATACTTTATTCTCTATCATCTTTACCTGACGAATATATTATTAGTTTCAATATAGGCAACTGCAAGACAACGAGAGCTCGTTGAAAGCTCAGAATTGGCACAACAACTAAAGTTCTTATACTGTATATTTTCCCCTCATTATATATTTTTGTGACCTGAAGATGGCCTACGGTGGCTGAAACATGTCGTCAGCCTAATAAATAGGATACGAAGACAGTTGTGTTTTGACGTACCCACGCCCTCCTAATTTCGTGCCGTAAATCGGACTGCAGGCAACTTTCCTCGCCTTCCGACGCTTTATATTCTGACGCATTGAAAGCGACGTTATATACAGTTAGAATGATTGAATGAATAAATATATACATAAATAAATGAGGACTTCCAAAGAATCTGAAAAGAACCTGGGCGCTCTAAGCAGTGTATACTACGCGTTTGTACATAAAAACTCAGTGTATATTGCCCACAGTATATTTATATGATTAGTGTTTCTCGGATTAAGCAGATAAGCAATTAATGTTCGTGATAGATTTGCAAAGTGTTGTGTGTGCGGAGGGAACTGGGTGTTTCAATGTAACTCAGATGAATTGCAAGTCTGGAGAATAGGGCTACGTCATGGGCACCCCTTAGAATACAGTCCCATACCGTAATTATTTTATCCGAACACTAATTTCAGAAAAAGCTTCAGTGTCTTTGTAAATTTTATTTCTAAGCTTAATGGAAATGGTTGTTCCTATAGCGGAACTGCCTGGAATTTACCAGAAGCTTTGCGGTAAACATTTATTGCCCTGACTGTTACAACGCAGGAGTCTGGTGTCGTATGAGGTAAAAAGATTAAGTAAAATGTATTATTCTCTCCCAACACAACAGTAACAACAAGAAAAACAACGACAACAACAACAGTAAAACTAGTGTAGTACGTACTTATTTACCTAATCCTTAATTCATTGCCTTTGTTCACCTCCAGTATTTTGTAACATTTTTTAAATTAAATATTCTCGTAATCTCATCTTTGTTAAAACTGTACAAACTCATTGGGTGGCAATAATTAGGAATTATTCTCAAAACAAGTTTTATGGAGTCGTAAGATTCTACGAATTGATTGACAGGTTGTCCTGTGCTTGTAATGTGAGCTGTATTTGGTGTCGTTCATATATGGACGAAAAGCCGGAATACGAAAATTAAAAATTGGTCGTTGGTGAAGAATTCACTGATTGTATAAAGAAATGTAAGTCGGTATGGTGTATTGACGTCAGCGCGGCCGAAATATTTATGAGGACATCCTTGAGCCAGTGTGGAATTGGACCTGACGTGCAGTACTCGGGTTTTAATGTTAACACGGCCTGCCACAGACGGATTTAATACGGCGAGGCGACCAGCATAATCCCCTGCCTACAGATTTTGTTCTGCTACCGTCGATATTAATTTTAACGTGAGAAGTCTAATTTTACGTAGGGGCGTAGTATTAAGTGTATTACTTCTGTGCATGAAATTCGTTTTAAATAATACATACAGAGCTAGTTCATGTCTTTAAAAAATACCGTATGTCATTTACAGAGACCAACCGGTTAATTCTGTTTAGAGAAATTATCTGTTTGTTCTGAGGAATGTACAATCCATAAATACACAATGCGGAGCTATTTTAGCGTTAAAAATAGACGTGTCTTTGGAGTTTATATAATGATACACGTTTCGAATATTTATTATCACACAGAATTTAATGGCGCTGGTATAGGAGGATTACATTCATCACGTCCCCGTCATGTTGCCTGACAACCTACAGCGCGAGTCTCACGGACCTTACGGTCCTCCTACCTCACTCACATGATTGCAGCTTTTACTGGTACCTACAGCCCTGCTTGCAGAAACGCACTGATTTGCCCGCACACGACATCAGCCGAGGCTCGGTAACGTTACCGGCGTTTGAAACTGGTGACTTCATGGAATTACTCCTATATCTCCGTAACGTCAGATTTCATTGTCGCCTTGTTGTCTGTATTGTGCAGAGAATTACAAATATGGTATGACCACTGGTGGCGTGGTGTTGGTCCTGAGTTTTGTAAGAAAATGCAAGTCTTTTCCTGAATTTTCTGGTGAGGAATAGGCTTAAGGTCACGGCGCATAGGCTAAAAAAAGCGTTTCTTCGTGAGGTTTGTGCCGGGATAGCTCATTTCCTATTACGAATCGGCTGCGGAGAGGGCGACCGAGGAATCGTTATTCGATATCCGGCAGGAACAAGGAATTTTGTCTTTCCAAAGCGCCCGGACGGACCCTGAAACCCCACCCAACCCCAACCATCCCCCTGTTTAATGGGTACCGGGTGCATTTCTCCCGGAAAGTAAAGCGACTGGGGCGTAAAGCTGACCAACTCATCTTCTCGAATGCCGATGTTAAGAATGCGTAGAGCTATACCTCCACCCCCTCTCCGTCCTTATGGCGTAGTCCGTAATTAAGCCCATCGACGACTTTACCTTTATGTGAGATGGGAGTTTCTCACGGGTTTTGAGTAGGCCGATTATGGTCTTTGTAAGGATGTAGTGGCGTGTAGTATGTAAGATGGGGTACCAGCTTCTGAAATAACTGCTGATTTCTTCTTCAGGGTAATTTAGTGCCCTACCCTGAAGAGATATTGCACCGCAACCTTGGTATCTAACACACTACACGGCGTCGCATTCCAAAACAACCCAAATGTTGAACTTGTTTCCTGTGTTTGTCAAACGCTGAAGCAGTAGATGTTTGTGACCGTTTGTTTTAAGCTGACGAGTATGGAGTGGTTAGCAAGGTCATCATGTTCCAGTACGAGCAGCCTCTTATAATTAGACTATACTATTTGCATATTATCTCCGTCTAGATGGCAGCAGCCCACAACGCTGTAAGCTCTCTCTACGCTAGGGTTCGGGTTGTACGGTACAGTAGGCTGCTTAAACCCGTCATCAGATTTCTCTCTCCCGGACTCTGATCACTGTACATTAGCATCTGAATAGGGAATTGTATCTTGTAGGCTTTCGGCAGTTCTTTTCCAGTTTCGATGAAGTGCGTTTGAAGGTTTTCCCGATAACGAAATTCATCCAGTCCTTCGTGAAGTGATCGGACACGCACTTTTATATCAACTCTGATAACGGGGTTGTCCTAGCATTTAGTGCTTTTATGCTTCATTCCGGAAGTTTTTGTGGGTTCCGTTTACGGAATATCTACAGTACATCGCGTAATGAGTAATCGTGTACGGTCCGGCTGACCTTTATTATGTTTGTATTCGGAACTGTTCAATAAAGATAAAATAAATTGTAGAACAGTTTTAATATTCTTATCATAAAACCAACTAGATGCACAGATTTCTCAAATTTATTTTGGAATAAACCCCTACATGTTTCGGACAGTTCCTCTGTCCATCAACAGGAGTTTGGCACTGTACACGCAGCAGTGGTGTATGACATACACCATTGCTGTGTGTACAGAGTCAAACTCCTGTTGATGGACAGAGGAACTGTCCGAAACATGTAGGGGTTTATTCCAAAATAAATTTGAGAAATCAGTGTATCTAGTTGGTTTTATTATAAGAATATATCACGATGCGCGGTCACTTGAACGTCAAAACGATTTTAATGTGTATGTCGAACAAATACACAATATACTTACTAACAATTGTCTGTTCTTATAGCACCCCTGCATGTATCAGAATTGTAGAATGAATTTATTTTTGTATCTTGTTGGTACAGTGGAAGTTGAACAGGCTTATGCGAATTTTTGTAGAGGTGAATCTACTTATACGAATTTTGCGGTATATGAATGAAATTAGAGGGTCAAGGGGCAGAGAATTGCGAGTAACTGAAGCTACTGACAATCCTAAAAAAAGTAACACCACCATTTCTTCGCGTCTCTGTCTCGCCTGAAACTAGGATGATAATGCACGTATAAAGGTCTATATATATGAGCACGGGGGCGTTTGTGTTTGCACAGCGGTATATTACCACCACGTGTGCCACAGTCGGTGTGTGCTTGACACACCATTTAAACGAATTCGATTTAATACACGGAACTTATCGTCTTCAGAGTTTCTTTGCATTTGGCAACGTCGCAAAGTGGGCAGTAAATGGCAGTCTTTCAGAGCAGCGCTGCCACGTCGACATGGAAGAAGGAGAAGGATTTTCCAGGCATTTGCATTGCTGAGTAATGTGTACAGCATCGTGACGAAGGATGATGGACAGGTGGCTAGAGGTGGGTGGTGGTGGGGGGTGGGGTGGGGGCTGTACTGTTTTCGTGTTCTCCGACAAGGCAGATTTATGTGCGCGCTTATTCTGCATGCTATGAAGCATGTGTATCGCATCCATTTGAAACATTTTCTGGATATGGCAGATGTGTTAGTGATGAGTTCTGCGGGTTAGTTTCCTTGTATCCTTTTTATCTTCCTACCCATCAAAGTAGGCCATTTATTTATAACCTTTATAGTTAGTTTAAGTTTTAT
>Ga0131853_10014533_pt1 | contig 14433 bp, 10 predicted proteins | sample TergutLab28metaG_FD_92764 | JGI IMG/M metagenome (GOLD analysis project Ga0131853, IMG submission 92764) | Labiotermes labralis P1 segment gut microbial communities from Petit-Saut dam, French Guiana - Lab288 P1 (version 2) (version 2) | ecosystem: Host-associated > Arthropoda: Insects >... | reverse complement strand
GAAGTATAACCCCACGCCTTCTTAAACTCGAAAACCACAGATGGGGGTAAAAGTGGTCAACTTTACCCCCCCCCCCCCCCGCTTTACACTAGGATAAACAATCCCTGGTGCTGCCTAAATAAGAGACAGCGCGAACATGACCAGTCTAGACACCCTAAAGACTACAAGAACACTTCATCCTTCACAGTTATGCCCACAGAAAGTATGGTGATAAGAGGTTCGATTAATAAAGAACCTGTAATTTTGCGTGTTGAAAATTACAAACAGGACGACGGCGCGAAAATGTAAAGTTACATGTGACGCACTTTCAATCCTTTATGGCTTGAAATGTTACAATTAAATTGTACAATAATTAATTTATAATTCTTTCTAGCCACTTCACGTATAAAATCGAAGCACTTAAGGGAAAGCAAAATTAATAAATTCTTGCAAAAAAACTTCTATTTCCGTTTCAGAAACCAACATCACAAAAAATCGTATAAAATTTAAAATGTAGAAATATTCCATTAGCGTACCCTCGCGCATATATTGATAGCGAATTGCATCACGAGATAGACTGCCTCCCACTAGCGGACTGATATTAATTAAAGCGATCCGGGCCTGACACGAAAACGAGCCCAGATCCCGTGGGGGCGGTTTGTTCGCAACGCAGAATATCCCCTACTCACCAGTTACTGAAGCTGATTAACCCGGGTGTTGATTTAATCACCAACTGGGTAATTGGTGTCTCTAACTAACAAACTCGGCAGGCGTTCAGTGATGCCACTGCATATTCATCAATTGAGCCCCTCTATCCCCCTGCCCAGGACCAACAAAACATAACCTATACGTGATCCTCTCAGATCTGTTATTATAGACACAGCCTGCCTCGTACCGATGCATACAATGTTACATTAAAAGTGTAGGTTTAGTAAAGTAAACCTCTACCACCCTTAGGTCAACCCCGCACTAATAAAACCCTCACACCAACTTCAAATATCATCTTCGCAACAGAGGAGAGAAAGCGAGATGAAGAAGCCGACATCAGCGACAGACTCTTCCATTCGACAGGCTCCAGATGTCCTGGATATTAATTTCACAGTCTTCTGACTATAAAAACCTGTTCAAATGGTAAAACTGCCCATGTTTCGAAGGGTTTGCTAATTCCAATAAAGTCAGAGCGGAAACTGAAAAAGTAGAAATTATCGATGAGCAGTCGATATTACTGGTATTACCATCTGCAATGAGTACTGAGTGCCGTAAAAATATTCAAACCTTATTAGACTGGATATTACCCACTTTCTGGAGCTTCGGTGACAGGCTATCATTATATGCTGGTGAAGAACAACTCTTATATTTTCACTTTTTTAATATTGGAGATAATTTGGAATCGAACTCGATACCTTCTGAATATCAATCCGCACACTAACCACTGTACAGTGTTCTGTATATCCGTCAAACTGCGGTAAAAACCAATCAGAATATTACTATGGAATAATATAACTAACCGTATGTACAACCCTCACGTCATAGGGAAGTAAAAAGGAAATGCCAATAAATCTCTACGCACTCGGGGTCATTAACTGTCGGAGGTGAAGGCTCCGTTCGACGTCTCAGGAGTGGCAGCAGCATTTGGGTGAACCCAGATCCGATCAGAGCAGGACGACAAAGGAAGCACCTGCCGTGCCTGATGTACGTGCAATGACAATACCATACAGGCCATACTGTTTTATTTTCATGCATTTTTACATCTCCACGTCGACGTTTTACGTAACGGATTTCTGACTTTTGCCCAAATTGTGTTTGTGTGCTCCGTACGATTCTTACAATAATAAACGCTAACTCCCTCCGACTGGTTCAACCAATGGAAGCACATCGCGTTCTCTACGCGGTACGAACTTAAGTCTTCATACAACCGATAGAGCAGCATACTTCCAATGTCATAATAATAATAATAATAATAATAATAAAGGACGCTAAAATACTAGGAGTTTATGTATACAGATACAACGAATGTAGAGCCCGAAATGTAAGATTGTACCGGTAATAATTGGAGCCACCGAAATAGTAACAAATGGTTGAATGAAAAGTTTGGTAGCCATACCAGGAAAACATTCAATAGATTCACCAAAAAGGGCAGCTATCCTTGGAACATCACACACAGTACGGAAAGTACTGCAGTCTGAACCTTGAAGCTTGAGCGGTGGGGATCACCGTTGGCTCGAGAGAAGTATCAGGGAGAAAAGGCCTGTGACTAGAGTCAACAACAACAACATAATAATAATAATAATAAACGTAGTGCATCTGACGGCAACCACCGTTTCGTACCTCTCTCTTTCTCTCACTCATTCTCGGTCTTCAAGGGATTCATTTAAACCTCATTAAGTAGTACAAGAAACCAAAGTTTCGACACCACTAACACCGAAGTTCGTCATGTAACACAACCCTAAGCCAATCCTCAGAATATATTATTACCCTACAACATTTCTTAATGTCATTCTCTAAATTATTTCTCATTCGCCGTTTTCCAAAAACTGTAAAGCACATCTTGTGTCTTCTATTCCAGTTACATAGCCAAACATTTGTAACCTCCTGGGCTACATTCCACTGTCACAAAATACCAGGTGACCTGCCGGCCTATAGGTAACGAAATGAATATTTACGAAGTGTCCTACATTGCTCACGTCTCCATATATTTTCCCGGGATCTTTGTTTTCTAACATTTAAATGTTTTCCTACAAAGGAACACAGAAATTATAAAATACTGAGCATAACAATTATTTATTAATACCGTAATTACGTATTAATCTCAACTGTAGGTTAATAAATTTTAAATTACTTAAAACTATTAATGATTTGGGTAACAGTGCTTGTAACAGAAACAATTATTCCGTAAGCCTGAAGTTCCTATCGTTCAACCTGAATCTTCTGGATGATCGTGTTCAAAACAATTTTCGGGACGATTGTCTTCTACTGCTTCCACCTGTAACTACAGGGATAATCGCAGCTATTCAGTTCCTGCACAACCAGCTACTGCTTCCTGAGCACGAACACAATACCCCCTCTCAATCGAGTTATAATGAAGCTCTATAAGTAAATGTTCACACCAAGCCAAGTCCTCAAAACAATTCGGTTATTTTCGGTAAATTAAAACACAAAAATAATTACCGGACGTCCTGTAAACTTCAATTAATTTTCAATTCGGCAAGCATTCATATCTTAAGTCTGCATTACAGGGTAATGCTGGTTTCAAACAAAAACGCTGCCCTGGAATATAGCAGTAAATGGTCACGGTACACAATCTGATACAAAGTTTCTCGTTCATGGCCGGAAATAATCATGTAGTTATCTCGTACCAAAAGCGCCAAGAAACTATTAAACGTTTTATAAAAAGCGTCTACCAGAAAGTAAGAAACCGTGCGTCCTTACGGGTTCATAATGCAATAATAATAATAAATATGACGATACAATAGACAGTCGGCTTTTGGTATGGTGAAAGTGGTGTTGTGGGAGGCTGCTGATGTTGTCGTAACATTAATATATATATATATATATATATATATATATACACACACACACAAACGTCACTGGATACAACTACATAATAAGGGGCTAAATGATCTGAACTCCTCAACAAATATAATTCGGGCGATCAAATTGATAAGGATGAGATGGGTGGGGCATGTAGCACGTATGGGGGAGATGACAGGTTCAGACGGCGTTTTGGTGGGGAAACCTGAGGGAATGAGACCACTTGGAAGACCCAGGCGTAGATGGGAGGATAATATTAAGATGGATCTTCAGGAAGTTGGATGGGGGCATTGACTGGATTGCTCTGGCTCAGGATAGGGACAGGTGGTGGGCAGTTGTGAACGTGGTAATGAGCCATCGGGTTCCATAAAATGTTAAATTTATTGCCTAGTTGAGAACCGGTTAGTTTCTCAAGAAGGACTCTGCTTCATGGAGTAGGTTAAGTACGTAACATAAACGTCACCGACATCTTCCGAACCCGAGTCGTCATTCTATTCCACCCATTCCTTGGTCCTTCTTCCAGTCTTTCTCTGCCAATGCATCACATGTTGCCTCCACCCACCCATGTGCCGGTCTTCTCTACATCCCGTCCCTCTTCACTGGCGCCATTGTTTGGGTCATCGTTGGCCGTAGCCGTAAGATAAGAACGGTTTTGTCTTACATCACACAAAACGCAGTTTTGTGAACACACACTGTACTGCCAATACGTGGCCTGTCCCCGAAGCGTAGTGTATTATAGTTCCATACATAATAATGTGAAAAGTCAAAAAAGTCTATACGAGTTCAAATGTCACACACTATCATCAAAATCGTGCAGAACAGCGGATTCTTTCTCGTCCTTTAACTTCTAGATCTGTGCTTCTCAGTGTGTGATGCACAAGATTACTTTTAGACGCGTTCACAAAATTGCGAAAAGCGACTGTTGGCTTCGTCGTGACCCTCTGTCCGTCAGTCCACCCCCATGAAACAACAATTCACTATGTTTTATATTTGAGTGTTTTTCGAAAGCAGTCGAGAGAATTCAAGTTTCATTAAAACCTGACAAGAATAACAGGCACTTTACGTGAAGACCAATAAATATTTTTGATCATAACTCGCTCATTTCTTCAAAGAATGAAAAATGTCTGAGACAAAAGTTGCAAATAAAATCAAAACACGCATTTTATGTGTAAAAAGTTTTTCCCCGAAAATCGTACCGTTTATGAGACAATGGGGAAAAATATTGTAGAGCCAGGCAGGTCACAGATGACAATATGGCGCATGTGCATTGCATATTGGATATCTAAGACTACAAACACACACTCAGAATATGTAATTACTTATTGCTTTTCCACGGCAAAAGTGGTTATGCGAACGCACCTCAATTTTACGTTATACGTGCATTGCTTGTCGTGACTTTTCCAACTAAAAGTCATATGAAAAATACCGAATTGAGTGTCTTTGTTTTACAAAATCTGCTCACGTGGAATAGCGGTGTAATACAGCGCAGATTCTGCTCAGTAGAACATAAAGGATTTTCCATTAGGTTTCCTTAATCTGAGTTCTACCGCGATTACTGTCAGGACAATCATAACAGTATCTGTAACAGATGTTTACAACGACTTAGCAAAGTTGTTAAGTTAAAATGTGTTTCACGCTTTTAAATATCCCAACCGTCAATGTTACCGAAAAAACCTGCCTTAAGGTTTCGCAAGCGGCAATAATTTTGGAGAGGGGGCCCACAGAATTATTGAGACTTTGTACGAGGGTCCGCAGTACCATAAAGACTGAGAAACAATGTTCCAGTTGGTAGCTGAGTCTATAACAGCAGCCAACCAGAACTACTTTCGAAAGTGTAACTGTGAATCAGAATGTCACCGTATTTGATTAACTGACGGCGTTCCTAAATCGTTTCAGCCAACAAGCACGTATCAACGTTAACATCCTAAACTTCACTCCAACCTGCTGGCATTTCATAAAATGAAGAACTGCTAAATTAATACTTTTATTATGACAATAAAACAAAAAAGGAAGAGAAGCAATAACATTCTTCATGACTGATTCACCAAACACAAAATCTCAACGCTGTAAGAAATTGTTATGACATGCATTACACAAGTTTCAGTTGTGACCTTGAGACAGAGAATAGCAGGTTCACGAAAAGGACTGTAAAATCTGTACAACTAATGTGGAAGCCAAATTCCTACCTTAAACCTGGCGAGGCGAGGGTTGCCGGCAGCAAGCTTGACTAGCGCCTGGTAGTTCGCCTGCGAAGAAACGACAAGCCACTCCCGAGACTGGGCATCAAGCTGCGGCAGCCAAAACAGAGATCTAAGTCGTGGCACAAACCCGCAACCAACCAACATACATACATACATACAACATCCCACAAACCACACAAAATTTCACTCTACCTCGGCCTCTACCACAACCATACTGCGAACATACTAAAAAGGTGTCGCGGACTGCCACGCGGATGCTTCTCCAGTCTTGGGATTGTGGGACAGGATTACTCCTTGCAAGTACGAAAGTATATCATTGCACAAAATGTTATTCAGGGTTTTCGATTAGCGGGAATATGGCGCGTTGTGTCGAGAACTGCAGTACGAAAGTCAGGACGGGAAAACACCACTGTAGAGCTACGGGTGCGAAGGGACGAAAATATCAAAATGTATCTGACAGAACACGATGTGAGCGCGAGTGATGGATTCATCTGGCCCACCAAAGGGGGTAGTGGGTCTGCTGTGAACATCGTAATTAACCTTCGGATTCCACAAAAGGCACCAAGTTCATTTACTACTCGATCGAGATAGTTAAACCTCAGAAGTTGTTAAAGAGTAATTAGAAAACTGAAACCTTCTCTACTAGTTTAAGAAGGTCGAGAAGAACCAACACCTTGTACAACAGTATCAAATATCATAGCAAATATTACATCTGCAAGACGAATAATCCCAAAGAAACGAGAAGTGGAAAGTGTTAGCTGTTCGCGAATTTTATGAATCTCGAAGGGTCATTACAGTGTTCACTTCCGCCTTTGACCCCTAATCAGGGCCAAATAAATCCAGTCCAGACTCTATCACTCTCTTTCTTTTTAAGACCCCTATTGATAATAACCACCCATCTACTTCTAGGTCTTCCAAGCGGAAAGAATCAACTTTCCCCGAATATTAAAATACCTTATAATAAGACACAATGACAAGCGAGAGCAACTCATTCTTAACAATTTAATAATTCACAAGTCTTTGCTATAAAGATGACAGACGTACCAAGTTTCTTAAAAGATCACTATATTGTGGTTTGATTATGTACATTCCAGTTGCTCTTAGTCAAATATAGACAGAAAGCAGCAAAATATTACCACAACAATACAAAATGAACGGTCTGTCTGGATATGCTTCATAAATATCACAAACAAATGTATGCAGACAGGAAGGTAGTCAAGTGGGGAGTACTGTTTGATAGTATATACATGAGAGGACACTCACCGGTGTCACAGAAGCGGAGTCATCGTCATACACACCCTGCAAAAACAGAACGATAAATAAATACAAGGACTATCATACCTCACACACTTAAAACATGAAATACTGCTTATAAGTGTAACATAAATATATTACACCTGTAACTAAATGGTGTTATTTGGTAGCTAAATATGAAATGTTCCCATGTATTACACTGCAAAAAGTGTTGAATTCGGAACATTTGTACCTTATGCCAATGACATAACTAAACTAGAATGGAAAAGAGTACAAAAGGCGGTAACGTTACACTTACAAATACGATGGTTCCCAGTTCTCATCCCGGCAGGGATATGGGCCATCCTGCACACATTTGTTATTTTGCTCTGTTTATACAAATTCCCTAACAGACCTCAGCCAACGACAACTTCCTACCAAATCTGCCTTTATTCACAAAAATCCTATATTTTTATGCCGTACATGCGAAGAAGATGAGTGTCGTAAAATAAACTACTAAAAGAACCCAGGTCCAAAAATAAGCCTGAAAGACATTTTCAGTGTAAACTCCGACATTATGCCTTAAATCCGCGCCCATCAGAAAACTTTAAGACACTGAACATACGGACGGAGAGACACTACAATCCAAAACGTGTTCACTTACAGAACCTCAGAAAGTACGCACAAAAAACTGTCTAGCGCCCCGCAATACAACACCAGGTGACAAGTTATACGAGTACGGAACAGTAATCACGCACATGATAATATACGAAGCACACAGCGTAACATGACATTACATACTATCGCTATAATAAACAGATTAATTACTAGCCTATGTTACTGTCCCCCAAAGATTAATTTTCTCGTCCCATTAACACGCAAAGATACAATGTTTATTTCACGTCACATCTTGAAATACTTCAGTGAATATTACAGTTCACTGTCAGAATGGGAGGTCACATATGTCGAAACGTCTGAACCAGGAAATAATTCACCCACTGTTCTTAATTGATCACAAGAAACCCCTTCCATATTTTAAACAAACAAACTGCACTGATTACGATACAATAAAACATAATAAAATACACTTAATACCAATCGCATTTGGGGGGGGGGGGGTTAAAATTTGGGGAAAAAATTTCACGACATGAAAAACATAAAATTTACATGAAGCCGCCTTTTGTTGGACATACTTTCACGGCAACTAATTTATATCGTTTAAATGCTACGAATATAGGTTCGTGACTGTCAAAACGGCTATTTTTTTAATTATTGACAACAAAGAAATGGTAAACCCCTTAAACGAATTACCCTGTGCGTAGCGCAGAACTGACTGAATCGACGTCGCCGATGACCGAAAGCCACCGTTTTGCCCATCCTTTCTTCCTGCGTACTTTTCGTGTCTTCTCTCAGTAACCTATAACCCATCTTCAGTGGTTATCAGTTTGTGTCTATCTCTATTGTACGCCAGCAAATAACAACTCCTTATTGAAATGATTATAAAATCAATTCCCATGCCTGTACACTGCTGAGAAATGTCAAACCGTCAATCGGCGCCACGGGGGGTCTACGAATGAAGGAACGTAGACAAGGAAAGTGCGCACTAGCCTGTTCTCTTCGCCATTCATAGTCATATGGGTGCAGTTCCAATCTCAGAGGAGAAACTGTTAGAATATTTACTCACTCTTATTTACTTATATGCATCTCAATGATTTTCGGCGTTTCTAATTTATTGGAACCATTACCCAGTATTCAACCGTGTCTTGTCTGTGTGACGTGGCACTTCAAACAAAACGCCCAAAATGAATTAGTTATTTTTTTATTTTCTTAATTACATTAGATATTCTGTTAATTTCGTACCGTAAAATTATCTCCATGCATAAGTACCACCGATTCGCTAAAGGTTTATGAAAATGACTGATTTACTGCCTCCAAACAGGCTACGGTTGGAATTTGTCCATAGCATGAGGTATAAATGAATGATACAAGTTACAAGAGTTGAATCTACCATCGTTTTCAGGTCATGTCGGTTATCATTATACACGTATACAAACATCTTCTATTTTAAAATAGGTTGCGTCGGTACACACGGAACTTGAGATATTTTGAATACTAGGTTGATACGCTAACCACCAGGCAACCAAAATGGCCACTGACCTTTACGTGTATATATTCTACCAGTATAATGGCAAACGGCCACCTGAAGACGGAAGTACAGCCAAAAGCCGACACCCCGAGTTTATGAAGTATAGCTCAGAGAGCGGACAATGTTGGCTGCGACTCAGCTTCGGGCTGTACATGCGGCGAAGAGGAAGAAATAGCAAACCCTGCTCGGATTCGAACTGCAAGTGACTTGGCCATCACCAGTCACTGTACCGATCAAACTACCCCCGCCCTTCTTATGGCACAGTGTTTTAATTTTGTTTGTTATTGATGTTAACGGGTATGTAAACCACTTATCAGAAACTGTGTACCGCCTTGTAAAAATCCCTTTTTCGTACCTGCGTAACAATTTCTTTCTAGCCATTATTTATTCAATGTTGCCTTGTATTCATTTACTGGTAGAAAAGGCGCAATGGTAATTCAACGGGAAGACTGTTGCAGATGAAAGTATGTACATATCGTGGCCCTCTGAAGATCAATGCCACCTGTCAGACACTAAGAGTAACTACATCCTCTGTTGAGCGCTTAATATCGTAATAACTTAATCATGAAGCCTCCTAAAAAACTGGCCTATACTACATTTTTTGGTTTATCCAACAGAGGTCCCAATACCGCAGCCTATAGCGTCACACCATAGGACAATCCGTCAATAAAAAATTGGATAGGACGTGCAAGCACGCGGCTGTGGCTCATTTCCATGTGAACTACTAACCCAGTTAACTCCCTGAGTGGAGTGAGAAAAACTACAAAAAGCCTCACACATGAAAGTGTATATCGGGGCCCTCACAACTCGGGACCTTCCGAATTCGAAGTAGGAGTACTAAAAGTCGATTTCGGCGTCCATTATTTTCCTTGCCTTTCGCGAAATGTAAAAAACAACATTAAACTTGCACTTAAGAGACATAGCAATTCACTGACTGTCAATTATCATGGACTTTAGGTTCGGTCATCAGCAGGTTTGAAAACGAGATTTGAGGTTCCCTCGCAGCGGTCTTGTTGAAGATTCATGTGTTGTCTGGGATATTGCACCATGTTAAACCGGCAAATAGATACCGACGTATCAAAGAATCGCAATGATTTCGTCTTCAGTATCAAAATGTCAAAGAAACCTTCTTGGAGTGTCTGACACTGAAAGTGAAGGCACTACGATCCTTCTATACGTCGGTATCAGTCGATACGGCGTAATAACCCAGAACAGCTGAATCTTGATATTTAGAAACGCTCCTGTACAGGCGCCGGTTTGCCAGAGCAAGCTAACTGAGCTTTCGTTGCAGTCGTGCAGAACACAGCTAACAGCAGCTGTTATGTGGTTCCCAGCGCTTCTTGAGATAGGTTTCCCGAAACCACAACGATAAGCTGACATGTTTTTAATTAATGTGAAATTAAAGCAACCATAACGAATATCCCCTGCACAGTACGTGGGCCTAGACTATGCGGTACTGATTGCAGCAGCACAACACCGATCGAATACCACGTATTAATGATGTAAAAACAAAATGACTGGTTTCAAGTAACGCTGCCTACTGTATCACGGGTGATTACTGAAAGAGAAAGTCGACGAGTACGCCAGATAGAAGACGTGGGTAGGTCAGTTTCACGCATGGGTGTTATTCAGTGCCTGAGCACAGCTCACTAGGCTGGGTGTCTACAAAAGATATCTAGTAATTTACGGTAAGCTGCCTGCATTAAGTTTTCAGAAAAAAAAAATTATGAAAAACCTAAGCAGTGGAAGGAGAAATGGTTGCGGACAAAAAGAAAACAGAGGGAAAGAAAGAGAGAGTAGGCAAGACTGAAAGGAAACAGTGAAAGAAAAGACGACAAAATAGCGGATGTTCCTTAATTTTGGGTGGGCTACTAGCTCTGCGTTCAGTTGAAGAAACTGGGAAAAGCCATTTCAGTTTGGAGAGCGGCCTGCGGGCCCAGATCTGGTTATTTGACCTCGGAACCCCACAACGAGAAGCAGCAGTACTGCCCACTCGACCCTAGAGGGTGACGTCAAACTTAAAAAAAAGTATCAAAATGTATAGGTCTGTCTGTACAAATTAAGAAGCTCCCCATTAGGCATATGCATTCCTTTTATCCCTTGTGATTTTTTCTGTTCTCGTCCCAAACATTTTTACGGATTTTTGGAACACATACATGTTGCATTGCCTTATTTCAGAAGGAAAAGTTACTGACGAAGCGGGTGTTGCGTTAACCCTCCAGAAGTGTACTCGGGATGCGACCGGCTTCGATGTGCGCCGCGTCAACGCCCACTCTAGGGGACTCACGAAATTGCCTCGGGATGTCCAGGAAAATGCTGGGTTTAGGGCAAGATCGCTTACCTAAAAATCGTTGCGATTGATTGGTAATCTTCCCGAATTCGACGCTAAACAGCCTAAGTTAATGAAGTTGCCGTTAAAGAGGGGGGGACTTGAAGCCGATCTCGGTTGGTAACATACTTTGTGTGACGCCAGTGTGTATTACGTCTCGAGTCATACGCATTTTCCTGTTGTCCTGCCTTAGCATTTCCACTTAACTTTCCTTTCCCCTCTGGAAGACATAATGAATAATGGCACGTGTCACCACAACAGTACATAAACCAAAGACGGGAAAATTATCCGCGTGACTAGACCAAGTACAATCAAATAATATACACGTTTTCAGAATGAGGAGGATTAAAAACAGCAGATCGGTGAGGAACAAAACAGTTTGACGAAACAATAAATACAAATCACACTAAGAGACAATTCCCACGTTCACAGCCACAGGATTTCGGTAAAGTGACTGCTCTGAAAGGCAGGTGGATGAACGGAGTGACACTGAACTTTCGCAGCATCTCAAGCGGTAACACCAAGTTCGATTTTACACAGCACATGAAATGAAGGTACTACAGCTGACTTCAGCGCCTACTTCTACAGAATTACCTCTTCCTAAAGATGGAGGCAGTATGTTCCACCGAATCGTTGGCGTCTGCCTACAAAGCTCACTGCGTCAAAACCCAGATTGGCTGTGGGCAGTTATGGAACATCTGCATTACATGTGTCTTCAATATCGGTACTCTTCATTTTTGAAGAAAATTAATATTGCGTACTTAAACGCACCCTTCGCGTTAGATTTGATAAGCAGAAAGTGATTCAGTAGTTGTGATAATTCATCTGTCTCTTTGTCTTCGTCCATGATGGCCCGTTTCCTGTCTGTTATCGAGGATAATATTAAAACTGATCTTCAAGGAACTGGATGGAAAGCATGAATTGGTTTTTTATGTGACTTAACATAGAGATAAGTGGCGCCGAGCTCTTGTGAAAGCGGCAAAGAACTTAGGATTCTCTATACTGTGGGAACTTCTTGACTAGCTATGGAACTCTTCGCTTCTCAAGATGGAGTGCACCAGGGAGTTATGTGTTTGTTTAACTTTAAAACATTTCGTTCATAGTTTCTTCAAAACCGTTGTAGATTTCGGTAGTGAATAAATGCCAAATACAAATAACGGAATATCTGCCTAATAAGCTTAGGTTCATTAACATTCACTGTATTCTGCAGCAGTCGTTCCTACTCCTTGTTGAGGTCCAATCTTATATTCATAGCTGGTGACATGTTAAATTGTGCAACTATTGATTATAAAACGCATTCATGTAAAGGTGGAACCAATCTGTATTGATTGATGGGCCCCATCACTCGCAGACATGGACGTGACAGAAAACAGATGTTTATATTATGGGGAGGCAGAAAGAATATGCGCTAAGTGCCCCACCTCAACCGCTTCTGGCGGTAGCAGCGAACCTGATAGAAAACACATCATACTCCTGTGTTCTGAGGCCATTTTACAGACACAAGTAATTAATATACCTGTGTTCTGTTTTGTTCATTTATTTTTGTTTACGTATGTATCTGGGGCATGTTATGCGTACAACAAAAGACCAGCTGTGTTCAAATTATAGTTCGCTCTGAGCAGATTCCACGGGCAATGTTAAAGGATGCTGTATCTCTACACAGCAAATGAGTTGGACAGAGTACATTCGAGGGTCAAGTCATCAATCAGAAAGGAGTGTAGGAAAAATGCACCATTTGGCCCAGCAGATTGTAGCCTCACGACTTCATCTCAACACCTTGTTCAATATTATTACGTCTATACGTTACGAAGGACAAGACGGCCGGGGAATGCATAACGCATTCTTGGAATGAGAATTTCATATAGCATTTTGGCTTTTGATCGCTAAACGTGCAGACCACTTCGGAGACTGAGAAATAACAATAACAGTGAAAAAGAAACAGAGTATGGGCGTTTGAGATTGATTTACATAGTTTAGAAAAAGTTCCCGAGCTGTGTTTCAGCTACAGCGCCAATTCTGTGCGTGCATTCGCCGAAAACCATATATGTATGTCAAAATTTGGGGTTAGTTTTTCTCCGTACACCATATCGAAAAAGGGTATGATGGCGTAGTCTTTGGCCTTGCCTCGGGCGAAAAAAATGCCTCGTTTCACTTACCCCTATCATGATTGTGAGTATGCCCGAATTGATAATTGGCAATATTGCAGTGACTGTCGTTTCCCAAGGCATTAAAATTTCATTTTCGATACTCAGCATGCTATTGCACAGTTCCTATGTCAGTTCAAATTACCCTGATAAAACTGTCATCGTTTCCCGCATAAAAGCCCATCACAACACCTCCTTGCAGATACACCTACTGCGTAATCTATGAACCGTTTCGACCTTTTTCAGCCTTTAATGTTTCAGAGCCGTAAAAACGCCAGCCCAAAGGACGGACGTCCGACGGCAAAGTATGCCAGGGGATAAGCCTAAGAAACAAATATCAATAAATAAACCAATGTAAATCAACTATAATGGAGTAAATTTACTGTCTAACACAACTATATGGTGGAGATATATATATATATAATATTATTTATTACATAGAGAACTACATGTTTCGGCGCTAGATAGTTGCCATCTTCAGGTTGTATATGAAACACTTAGAAAGTAGTTATACGAACACACTCACACACACACACACACACATATATATATATGGGCTACTTATATGGGGAAGGGGATGGGGGGGGGGGGGAAATTGGGCACGAGATCTTGTATTTGTCAGAACGGCTGGGTGGGATGTGTGGGATGCATGGAGGGTTCATGCTGTTACCAAGCTATGTCTAGGCCTTATTATAGATAAATCTATGGTAGGTATCATCCTGTGTCTAATTGTGTTGCGTAATTAAACTAAGGACTAATGTACACTTTACCCCCCACCCCCTTCCCCACATAAGTAGCCCATATATATATATATATATATATATATATATATATATATGTGTGTATAAATAATTTTTAAAAGTTTTATAT
>Ga0131853_10014531_pt1 | contig 14433 bp, 9 predicted proteins | sample TergutLab28metaG_FD_92764 | JGI IMG/M metagenome (GOLD analysis project Ga0131853, IMG submission 92764) | Labiotermes labralis P1 segment gut microbial communities from Petit-Saut dam, French Guiana - Lab288 P1 (version 2) (version 2) | ecosystem: Host-associated > Arthropoda: Insects >... | reverse complement strand
TAATGCTGCGTAATGCTGCGTAATGCTGCGTAATGCTGCGTAATGCTGCGTAATGCTGCGTAATGCTGCGTAATGCTGCGTAATGCTGCGTAAGGCCAATTTCGCTGTTTGTTCCGACCATCCACACAAAACACATAAATGAAAATTGAGCACCACGTAGAATTTTTGGATTTTAAACCTGGTGGTACGTAAAGTTACCGCTGGGCTTTGAAAGTTTCCACATAACCGACAGACAATAACAGAAGGTTGGAGACATTTCCACTACGAGGAATTACATAATTGGTTCAGAACCACCCGTCCATTGGTCTTCGACCCTGGTTAAATGTTTGAAAAAACAAAACAATGAAATAAAATCCCTTTCTTCCTAACGAGAAATTTGCGAGGCACGTTCACTTACTTGGGCCTGAAGATCCAAGTACGTACGTATTCTTAGTCTCTTAGCCAGAAATATTCGTGATTAAGAACTTCACATTTTCAACAGTTACAGTTATTTTCAGAGTGCTGTAACCAAGGTGGATAGGGACCACGAGTTTGGAGATGAGAAACTGATGCATCATCTTTCGCCATACGAGAGTCTGTCATTTACAGTTACTGAGTATTCGTGTTTTTCAATTTGTACACAGTTGTGCCAAGGGCTGCATTTGTTTCCAAGTATCGACATTTATAATTTGTACACATGCGGACAAAGTTATGTGACTCTAGCAAGAGTAGCTGTAGCGTCCATATTACCGTACAATTTATCGTTTTGTGAAGTTTTCGATAATTTATTTGTCCTTGTGTTCCCTGAAGTACACACATCTTCTTTTGGACAATGATTAATTTTAAAATAGACTCCGCGGTTCCCCTAACTCCCAAGTTCCCATAAGCCCTTTGCTTCAAAAATCGTGTCTTTTTCACGTTCTTATGCAACATTTTATTTGGCGAGTCCAAAAGAATGGGACTTCTGGAAAGAACTAGATATGGATGGAAAAATAATTTTAGAGTTAGGTTTTAGATGTATGGCGTGTGGATGTGAACCCGATTCACGCGGTTCAGGAGCAGTCTAGAGTCAGACTGTTGTGGTCAGATCATAAAGAATGCATATTTATTTACTGGCTGAGTGACTTTTGAATTCCTAAGAGTTCTGGTTTACGGAATTAGACTCATCTACTCCATTTCAAAATTCAGAGGAAAATTTGAGAATTCCCATTGCTAATTGCAGTTACCACGGGCGACCGTTGTTGGAAAGACTATTATACACCATAGATCTTGAAGTACAGTCTAAAGTCATGGTTTATTTGGGTAATAATGTTGCAGAAGTTACGGCAAAACTGATGTAACCAGTAGTGTTGCTGCCTACCGACAAATTTGGTAAAGTTCGAGATCGCATTACCGACTGAAACGTAGATGACTTTGATTGCAATTTATTGCTGCCGTCTTATTTTTGTCTTTGCGGCTGTTAGCAACACTTCTAAATATAGACGACGTGACTGTCCCACAGTCTGAGAAATACCGTACTGTAAGTTTCTGTCGCTGGTATGTCATAACTAAAGTTACTAACTTGGTGGACCCTTGCCATTGTCTGACATTATAAGTGCTGTAAAAGAGCGAAGTTTTACCCTATAACTTGCCATGTTGGCCGTCCCAGTGGCCTCGTGCTCTAAGGCTTGGTCTGCCGCCGCTCGCTTGCTGGAATTATGGGTTCGAATCCCACTGAGGGCCTAGTTGTCTGTCTCTGTTTAGCGTTGCGAGCTGTCAGGTAGAGGTCTCTGTGTCGGGCTGATCACTCATCCAGGGAGTGCTACAGGGTGGGGTATGTTTAACTGAGTGTGATCGTGAAGCCTCGACAGTGAGGAGGGCCTGATCCACTAGGGGTTATAGTCATAAAGTGGAGAGTATAGTATACCTCTAGCCCTAGTGTAGACTCTGCGCTATAAGGGGGTGTATGCTTAACGCCACGGCCCGAATTTTATCCACGGGAACGTGGTCCGGTATCCATTGTACAAGCGGCGGTGTGGGTCTCAGAGTCGGTCTGGATGGGTGCGAAAAATCTCCTCACCGGGTTTCGAAACCCGAATCTTCCAGCCCACAGGGAGTCGCTATACCGAATACGCTATTAGGCCTGTCTTTAAAAATGTTGTGCTAATTGTGTCGATTTTAATACTTTAGACAAAGGAAAACGTTTACAAAGTTGACGGGTTTAGTTGTAAATGTTAACTTGTTTGGACTAATTGTATATAGGTCCATTTTATCTGAAGGTGGCATATTCCCATTGCATTACCAAGTACAGCTAATGTTTCAGACATTCAATATTATACATATTGATGAAGAACAAGGCTACATGTTTCGGATACAAACAATAGCCAAAATCAGGTCTGTACTGCTTGACACAAAGAAAGGTAAATGAATCCATTAACCTCTTCTCTGTGACTTGTAGTTTGGCCTGAGGATGGACATCCTTGTATAACCGAAACATGTAGCCTAGTTCTTGATAATTATAAGTGGTCCTGACTGATCAAACCATTTGTTGCATATTGCTTATTTTTAAATTTATTTGCATGTTTCAGCAGGATACTTATACCTTATTCCAAGTATGTTTTGAATAAACTTGAATCCATATTACGTTGATAATGGTGATGATTATGACGATAATAATAATAATAAATTTACCGTTTTTTTTGACGAATTGATACTTGTCAATCTTCTACTTTTAATTCTGCGACGCTGCATCAACCTGTGCATTTCGTCCACAATACATGTTCTTGGGCGATCGTAATTTATAATGGGGTGTAGTCCAGTCTTTCATATTCGCCCATTTTTACACATATCTGGATAACCATCTTGGCAGAGGGCAGCCAGTGAGTCGAGTTGACCGCCATTTAGTTGTCTTGCGCAGTTCTGTACAGTACAAGTGTTCATAACTAAATCTGACGTAATTACTTAGCAATGTTTTTATCAGCAACTCTGTCAGTAACAATTCATTTGTGACAAAAGTCGAAGCCCGTATTAGAAATAAACAGAAAGGAGGATAGTGCAAATGGGAGAGCCCCGTGAGAATTTCCTTCAGCCCAGTTTCAGCCAACACAAATCACGGTTGAAATCACTGGGTCTCGAATCCTAGACCTATTCAATTTTCTTGATCAACTGATGGGCCCAAAGGGAAAGAAGCAGTTCTTATTGCTTCCAACGGCAAGACAGACAGCTGCGACGATGCACACTTTATTAACTTTCATCCTCTTTGAGTTTCCCGTTGTTGCTCTGGCAGAATATTTTAATGTGATCGGGGATTATGCTAATGGAAGGTAAAGGATTTCACTAGAAGCTAGAATGAATTATCCACATAATATTATGCGAAGAATCCTAATTTTAATAAAAGAAATTATAATAAGATACTTTTTACGGCATTGTGCGCTATCTTTCTAATTTCGTTCTTGCATGTTCGAATACTGGGCACACAAAACCTTAGCCACTTTCTCGCTTATTAATAATAGATGAGATTTTGAAACGTGGCACGTCTAACGTCGCTCCATCTTCTGCAGGAATTAATTTACGGAATCGCTTTCCCCCTAACACTCGACCCTACGAGGCTACATCCATAAAGAGTCCCCTTACTTCTGGAGGTACGTAACGTCTGTTTGTCGCTGACCGGTTCACTAGTTGTGTTAATATACACGTGGTCTTTAAATGCAAACCCCACAGTATATTGCTGTCAGCGAGGGAGAAACTGTCGCATGAATTTTTAATCAAACCCGCAACTCTGGATTGTTATATAATCGTATTTTATACTTCTTAAAGTCTCTGCGATTGTTTGCGGAATTGTTTTGATATTCCGTAGATAATTTAACAACAGATAAGACGGGTACTTGGGAGAGCATTTCACCTATATTGGAGGTTTAGGTATCGAGATAAATCAAAATATGATTATTAAATATTACGTATTTTTTTACTCCTTTACTTAATTATAAGATAAACTTATTTCTGTGTAGAACTGATGTATATTTTAGAACAACAGAAAATGGCGACTGAATAAAATGTCCGTTCTCGGATTCAGAACTAATCAAATTATTGTCCCAATACTGTGCACGCCACACAGCCAGGCGTCTCTCCTTCGTGGGGGGAATATTTTAAATGGGGTGTGTTGAATCTTAGTGATGTCGTTATTTTTATCTCTTACGGATTTATTGCGCGGCGATACATTTTGACAAAATCTAAAATTTCGATTTGGAGCACGTGATGTAGAGTTTATGTTGTAAGGAAAAGGATTAAAGTTAACATTTTCTTACGCTTTAATGCAAACTCTCAATACAAAATTTAAAGGACGTCGTCCAGTTACTCGTATATGGGAAATGAAGTAAGCTGACAGAAGGAAAGAAAGGACCACCAGAGAAATGTAAAATATCTCATTCGAAACCAAAACTGTTTTGATATGTTGCTTGTAGAATATGGCGCGGATAATTTCATAATAGATGCCCATGTTGAAAAGTATTTTTTGAAGAGTAAGAAGTGTTACAAATGAGAAGTTGTCTACAATCATAAGGAAATTATGGACACAATAATATAACGATATCGATGACACCACACTTTCCCCAAAAGTTTCTTATGATGTTGGGAACTCATAATTAAACACGTTCACAATACCCACTTTTGTACCCGAGACAGCTCCCCTTGTGTAATTGTGCTTATCGAAATTAAGGGGTAGTAGTTTATTATCTTTGCAGTTTAGGATCCGTGAATATAATAAGGTTGGTAGACCTGTGTGAAGGTAGACCGGCCAGAAAAGGAAAGAAGGTGTTTTCACTGCCCTCACTGCACGACATACGACATACTAAGAAATATGTGGCAAAATTTCTGACTGCCGGTCCCAGTGGCCGCGCGATCTAAGGCGTAGGTCTACGGCCGCTCGCCTGGTGAGTTTGTGAGTTCGGATCCCACTGGGGGCATGGTTGTCTGTCTGCTTTGAGTGTTACGTGTTGTCAGGTAGAGGTCACTGCGACGGGCTAATCACTCGTCCACGGGAGTCCTACTGACTGTGGTGAGTCGTCGAGAGTGATCTAACAACCTCGTGAATGAGGTCCTGGCCCACTGGGGGCTGTCGCACGAGAAGAAAGAAAATCTTCTGACTATGGTGGATTTAGCAGCTTATCATGAAATTGCATGAGGTGTCAACGGAAAAAAAGGGGAAGTCTGCATTATATAGGCAGGGAAACACTGCATTGTTACAAAAATATGGGCGAAGATTTTTAAATTAACCTATACCTCTACATAACAAATTAATTAAAAAAAAATAAGCAAAAGTATATAACAGTAGCCTAAAGTTAAATCATTCGTGAAGCCACTGCATGAAGAATTTAATTTGAATCGACAGAGGGTGCTTTCGACGTAATCGTTAAACAGAATGTCAAATCTCATAAATTTTAACATTTTGGCAAGGACAGTGCTTTTGCATGGCTTGACTAAACGCTTTTAATTCCAGAGTGTGTTTGAATATTTACTGTATTTAAAGTAATATAGTTAATATTTTTTTGTATTTAATGCAACTGTTGAAAATGACTTGAAGTGAAGTCGAAACGTGTCAGATTGCAGACAGCGTGTACGAAATTGTCATTATTACTGATAGTCGCATTAGACGGAATGAAATGCTTTAACTTCGTTGAAAAGAATAACGGAACATTAAATTACAAGAAATGATCCCATTCTTACGGCAGGGAAACTGGGGACATGTGTAACTCATGTTCGGTGCAATCAGTTCGAAAATAGCAGGTAGAGTTTTTCCTAAACTCAATATATTGTGGACCTACTCAGCTCCTTCACAACGTACAGTACCTTGAAATAGGTTTATACTTGTCGTTTCATTTGTTGGTACACTTATTGTTTTCATTAATTCTTTTTCTTTCTTTCTTTCTTTCTCTCTTTCTTTCCTTCCTTCTGATTTACCATTAAATACTATATAATAGAGAAATTTTACTGAAATGGTATCGCTTCTGACTTGCAGTTAGGAAGTGCTAATTTCGAACCTCAGTTTGTAATGTGCTGTATGGGCAAGTGTTTGGTACATTCTTCATTCCCTTCAGACAAATGTCCTTATGTTACCTCAGCTGTCACGTAGGATTCCTTCCAACTAATTTCCAATTCCGCACCCTTCAGCTGGAGAATGTCCTATACGTCTGGAACCGTACGGTAGAATATGTTATTCATAGTCGTTACAAAATTAATTCCAAATTAATTCTACCCTGAAGATGGAGACAGCACAAATCCCAAAACGTTTCAAAGCTGTACAGATAGCAGCACGACCTGACAATGCAGAACACAATAGGGTCTTCAATGCGAAAGTCATTGGGACAGGACCTCAGTGCTCACGTTTTTAATATGAGTGCCGCTGAGGTTGTTTCGCCCAGCCAAGCAAATACAGGTCTAGTGTTAATGCTGATGCTGCCTGGTCACATCTTTCGATTAGTACAGGCGTGTTGGACTCTACATCATTTGCGTAACCCCAACTACAGCATGGACGAACAGTCTCTTGTGTGTTGACGTCATATGTTGTGCAGATAATAAAAAACTTACGAAATTTCTGAGCAAACTATCAGTGCTGTTATTCAAGATACGTCGTGTTCGATTCTTGGTTGGGGGTGGGGGGAAGGAATACATCCTAAATTCTGAGACATTTCCTTGTACCAAACCAGGTCATTCACAGTTCACCGTTTACAATCTTATCACGCGTTGCCGTGCGTATAAAGTTTACAACGGGCGAAGTGCCGTACAAAAATCAAGAAACCAAGAAGAGACACAATTTTGTCGCCATGGTCCTCAGTTTCTTCTCTTCAGAATTTACGTGGGAGATGTTTTGATATAGGAAGTGTCACTTGCAGCAAATGCTTTATAATGAGTACTATTAAAATTTTATAGAAATATACACAATTTTGAGATACCATATGGTGTCATTAAAGCCAGATCTAATTTAAAATAAGTGAGGGTTGTGTACAAATTCTCTCATTTTTTATATTATTGTTAGCGATTAGATAAACGGGCATTTTATTGCAAATATCAACATTTTCACTTTCTTCTCTTGAGCGATAAATTTTTAAATGTTAGCACGTGTGCAGTGAAGAGTGTTTTGCAGACGTTATCTATGTGAAAAATGCGATAATATGTCTTGCTTAGCTGAGTCGGCAATCGACCAAAATATTGTCATCTGTAGGGTAAAAAGGGATAAACCAACAAGATGCAGCTAATCTGATGTTTATTATCAAACTTCTATCTCAACATGTTTCGGGCAACATTATGCCCATCATCAGGAGAACAAGACCGTGTATTACTGCATATGGTGTTCTGCACTGTTTGTGCTGGCTGTGGTTGTGTGGAGCTGGGTCGTAAGCTGTGCACACAGCCAGCACAAACAGTGCAGAACACCATATGCAGTAATACACGGTCTTGTTCTCCTGATGATGGGCATAATGTTGCCCGAAACATGTTGAGATAGAAGTTTGATAATAAACATCGGATTAGTTGCATCTTGTTGGTTTATCTCTCTTCACCCTAAATGCGATGATATGCCTTGCTTAGCTGAATCGGCATTCGACCAAAATAGTGTGGTCTGTCTCCAAGTCATTGAGTCCGCGTAGAGCTGGGACCAAAGATTTGTGTGTCTTGCAGGATGACGAATAAAAAATACGACTCGAGTTTATTCGAAACCAAGCAGTCACCTTTGACTTCAAAACAAATATAGATAAAGATAAATATAATTGTACGAAGGTGACACAAACCAAAATCAGCAGATAAGTTGGAAATGTAACTGTATCTGATGACTCATTTTTGTGAGTTTCCAAAGGAGTTATCTGGTATCAAATATGTAAGTAAAAATTTATTTCAAGGTGGAGTTAGATAAAGAATTTGTTCCAAAATGTGGTGTTATTATAAAGATGAAGTCTTTTCAGAATTTAACATGGAGGCATATGTAAAACAAATTTTCCACATCCTGTGTGGTGGTGTGGAACCTTACGTAATGTCGAAAGAAGAACATAATTTCAAAGTGTATGAAAATCAAAGTGGGCCGGGATATTGTAGTAGGTGTTGCGACTTGCTGCGGGTTTGACGGTCACGGGACTGAATCCCGGCGGGGACGAGGTTTACCGCACCTGTCCTGACCGGCCCTGGGACCCACCCAGCCTCCTGTACAATGATTACTGGGTCATTCCCGGGAATAAAGCGGCTGAGGCGTATCTTTGATCACCCACCCCTATCTAGTGCCGAGGTTAAAGGAGGAGTAGAGCTGTACCTCTGCTCCCCCTCGGGGGTTTCACGGCCTGTTCTAGGATGAACGCTACATTTGTCTTTACGAAAATCAAGTTTAGTAAAATATTTTCGTCTAACAAGTGAGAAGGAAGAAGTGATTAACTGAGGATATTATGTCTCCATGACGATCAACTGCGTGGCCTACTCTGTGGGAGTAGCCTACTGCTTTAGTCGTTGAAGCACAGACGGGATACATGGGCTGTGATGATAGCGATGTTGAAATTGCTAATTCTGCTATTGGATGTATAGTTTGTTAAATCGGTGCGAACATTGCATTAACAAAGCTTTTTGAGGTGTTCAGAGAGGGACGAAACTTAAAAGCAACAGAGTTGATAACCTTGCACAGCCCTAATCTCAATATGAACAAGTGCAGGGCGAACAGTACAAGGAAAGCCAAGGAGACGCTGAAAAGGAGATTGTGATGCTGGTACAGGCATTACGGGGTCCGACACCGTACTTTCAAATATCACACACGCAAGCACACACACACACACACTCACTACATATACAGACGTTAAGGTGTCCAACATCACACTTTCAAATGTAACACACACACACACATATGTAAAAGCATTTACCTCTCTTTCAAGGGCCCAACCGGTTCTGAGTTCCACATATCTGAGTGTTTAATGGACACTGGAAGTTCTCTTGCCAGGGATAAAGCGAGAAGAGTGTGAAACTGACAACTGCCCTAAATATAGAGACAGGGTCAAAGGTGAGGTAGGCTTTGTCTCCTTTCCTCCAGATGCCTTCGTAGTGGGCACAGGGAGAAGTCGTCTTTACTTTCACCAAGCAATGCTGTCGTACTCGCTCTATGACGTACATACCCCCACTAAAACATACACACACACACACATACACATAACACACATACACACCCATAACACATACACACACACATACACACACATGCCCCCTCTCAAACACACACACACACACATGCAAACAAGAAAACCCGAAATATCATAAAACTATAAAACGCGTTTCGTCGGATTTAAGAATGCTAAGAACATAAAGTTCATGTTTCATATGTGTATGTCCTAATGCAAAAAGTCTTCAGAATATTGTGTCAAATTATTTTTATGATTGTTTTTCTTCTCTTGAGTTACTTTCTTTGTTTAAAGCTAAGAAATGTTACAGGTCTCACCCCGTCTGTTTGTTTGCCAACTCCAATAACGGGCAACTGATAAAAGCCAGAAGAGGGACGGGACCGAATGGATGTAACGTAAAACAGTAGGGAATTATCATCTCTTGCATCCTCGGGTATTATGCTTCGTCAGTGCCGACTGTCTTTTTATTGATTGTTTGTTCCTTTGTAATAGCGAGCGTTAGAGTTATGTAGTTATTTTAGAATACATTATATGGTTGTGCAGAACATGTAGTATACAGGATGTTTCAATCGACTTTTTTATTTTCGTGAAAGGATGCCTTTCATCGTAACGCAGATAACAATTGAGTTCGAATGCTAAGTGTTTGTGATAACATCTGTAATCGGACTGCTATAAAAAAAGGAAAATTTGCGTGATGAGAAGTTAAGAATTTCTGTTCGTCACACAATATTTTGGGGTTACTGAGGAAGACTGAGTTAGGCAAGAGATACAGAATGCAAGACAAGGCAATGAATACAGATGTTTTCTTAAAAAACTTGTAAGATGCGGGTGTAAAACACATTCAATGGCTGAACAAAGCTGTGGAGAATTTCAGAAGTCTCTAATTTGTGACTGTGAAGTTTCCAAGCCCTGGGCAGCTAACACATATCAGTGTAATGTTAAACATTACTTCACACATAACATACGTCTTGCCGTTTTAAGTTGATGACCAATACACTTTCAAGGTAAAAGTAAACTTGTCTCTTCGCAAACCTGAGAGACCCATGTATGAGTGGAGGTATGGCTGCACCCATTCTTAACAGCGGTAACATCAAACAGCAAAATATGTACAAAAACATGCCAAACTGCATAGTTTCTATAGTTTTAGTCGATAAATTAACTGCTACGATTAAATGAGAATTATTGGGTCCAACATCGATCATTCGACAAATCTGGTCACATCACACTCTGCACCACGTTGTAAGAAATCCTGCCGGCGCTCTTGATTTAAGTCATTTATTTCTGTAATCTAAAATTCTTCGTATACGGTTGCCGGATCCAATCAATTTTACCTTTCTCGTATCTCCATTTGTATTCGAAGTGTAACTTTTGTAATGGAGCTCAGCCAACTCACTTCTGCAATTTCGGAATTTTTCTGTATTTTTTTTTACTGGAAAACAGAGTTTGAACATTCTTAAAGAATTATAGTTTTATGTATACCTGATGATGCAGAATATTGTAACTTACATATTTGCCAAATACGAGTATCTATGTTAAGAATCCAAAGCAATAATCAGTAAGTTTGGAATTTCCTTTAAGTATTGAAGGACTTTTCTCTTGTGTGGAGTTTACTGCAACTTGGGGAGCTCTCAGGGGACAGGTTTGGGGTACTGTGTGTGGGGTTAATCTGCAGAAAGGAGCCATTTTATTCGGCGTCAGATTGCATGGCATTACAGAAGCGGTAGTGTGATTTTACGAAACTTGCTGCAGTGCGGGCACCACACATTCTCATGCTGTACCTACCACCATGAGAATCACCAGATAGGTTAACTAAGCAGTAACGGAGGAATTCGGTTCCATTCTGGGGTGAGAAATAGAAAATACTGGCATGCTTATTGTGATATTTTTTGTTCCTTTCCGGTGAGTGTTTGATTACTGGTTTAATAGCATCTGACACCGCAAATTATGACACCCTCCGTAAATATTACATCAGGCTGTTCGAATGATCTTGTTTAATAACTATGGGGGTATTAATAAATTATATGCACCATGGAGTAGGCCTAAAATATTTCATGTTTACGTTGTCTATTTTGTATTTACTTCGTGAGAAAAGTTTAGTTCAATAAATTCGTGTCACTAATAGAGCAGCTTACCTTCTTCCGTAACACATTTGACTTGTAGTTTGGTCTGCTTATTATTAATTTCGTCTGCATTGGCCTAAGGTGTTCGTGTCTTTCTGCGTCTCCGTCCAGACCAGCAGTAAAATATTCAAGCAGAACACAAATTTACTCTTTATTTTTCCATTCTATATTATTATTCGTGGATATTCTCATATGTCTTAACAACAAATCAGCCAATGGCGAAGTGTAATAATAATAGAAATAAAAATAATAGTAATAATAATAATTCAATTCTTGATTATTAATGTGCCGGGAAACAGCCATTAGTCCAGTTACAAGGCACAATTTCTTGTCACAGAAAAAACATAATAATAGTAATAATAATAATAAATATCGTCAATATTATTTAAATGGGGCAAAACATATATGTGGGATTAAGTACTGAAAGACCCTTAATATTACAAGCTCTAATCGTCTGTACAAGCTCCCAGAAGGTAGGCTGGTAGACCTAGCAGTAGACTGAAAGAAAAGAAGTTCCACAGCACACAATCCTTCTGCTGTATTTAACAACTATCATACCACACACACTATCGTACGTATCATTTGTATATTTTATCTTAAATATGTTTCTTGTCTCTCTTGTGGGTTATCATTTAAATACATGAAGATTTTGCGATTATTTTTCCATACTAAAACACATTGTTACAGATCATAAATCTCTTAACAAATACAAGTAACTGCTTCTTTTTTTCATAAATGATATAGATGAGCATTTGTTAACTTTAATTAAATTTCACTTAAGTTCATTAAAACGCAGTGGAACAACATTCAGGTCATTAGTTCGTGTGCTGCACCAATTACTTATGTTTGGTTTATTGACAAGTTACCTGCATTATGCAATATTATTACAGATATTTAATGTACAGGAAGTGTAATTTTGTAATCTACAGGGTTAGATTATGTCTCTTGTAATAAGATATGATCAATTGTATTCGTGAACGAGTTTTAATATTGACGACGTTAGACGTAAACTTTTTTTAATCTTGCAATATTAGCATCTATTGCATTCATTTTCTTCCCAGTGGAACATACTTTTGTGTTTGATGTGTAGTTGACCGTGCATCGTAATTCAGCATGGATAAGAAACCAACTAGATGTCACTTTTGTGTTATCCTTTATTTCTCCTTTACAAGTTGCTCAACATGTTTCGGGCAAACATGTGCCATCTTCAGAAGCTGACTACAGGTAGTGTGTAGCACTTGTGCTACTCACTACTTGCTAACCGGTTCTGACAACCTTCCTGCAGCCACGGCACAACACCAACACGTGGTGATAACACTACGCAGTTGTCAGCTCCTGAAGATGGGCACATGGTTGCCCGAAATATGTTGAGCAACTTGTAAAGGAGAAATAAAGGATAACACAAAAATGACATCTAGTTGGTTTCTTATCCACACTTTTGTGTTGTATCAGGTAAGTTAATCGAGATAATTGTGATTGCACTGGGTACTGTGAGTAAATCGAACTTGAGTGATAAATCATTGAAAATGCCGCTTGAAAATTATTTTATACAAGGAAATGAGAGATACCAAATTTATGGTTAGCCGGTCCCAGTGGCCGCGCCGTCTAAGGCTGTCTGCGGCCACTCGCCTCCTGAGATTGTGAGTTCGGATCCCACCGCGGACATGGATGTCTCTCTGTTGTGATTGTTGTGTGTTGTCAAGTTGAGGTCTCTGCGACGAGCTGATCACTCGTCCAGAGGAGTCCTACCGACTGTGGTGTGTTTTTGAGTGTGATCTAGAAAACACGTGAATGAGGAGGCCCTGGCTCCTGGAGGCTGTTGCACCAAATAAAAGAATTATGGTTAGAAGCACCTGTACTTTGCTGTGATGGCTCCACTCGGTATATATTGACTTTAATGGTATTTTAGATATTTATTGTGATTAAAAGATCTCGCATCACATAGTTGGTCTCGACCGGAACCTGTCGGACATAAAAGAAGTGATATATATATATATATGACTGTTGGGCACCAATATATTTTATTTAATAATAAGACACTTAAACAGACACGGAGCTAAACTATTTCAATAATTGTCTGTAAGAACAAATATTGATATGATGCAAAAATGGGCGTCGTTTCAAATTCTGAATTTATGTTACTGGTCTTGTGACATATAACTCTAGACAGCTGGATAAGAAACGTACATATTAATCTACTTCAGGTTTATCCAGCTGCAGACACGTATGACCCAGAGACGGACCTTTTTTTTTTTTAAATTTGGGTCCACAAATACTCGATCATAAAACAAGTTCCATAACACGGTGTTGCACTACAATATTTAATTAGAATATTATAAATGGCGAAATATAAGGCTACGTGAGCGAAAATATTCATTAAGTTAGAAACTTTTTAAGCGCTCTTTGCTCACCCGTTAAGGTCTAAATTAGGGTAATGGTTTATTTTAAGCAAGGTTGTTGACTATATTTTATAGTATTTAGTGTTGCTGTGCTTGTTAACCGTTAGGTGGGAGAAACGATAAGAGATATATTCGTGAAAAAATTTTTAAAGTATTATACCAGAATCTGCTTGCTGGGGCTGAGGAAAACGACGAAATAATGAGTCCAGTTAACTGATCTGAGTGTCGAGAATATAGTCCGGGAGCTACAAGAAAAAAAAGTAGAGCAATGTTATCCCCACAGGGATAATCTGTTTCAGAAAAGATTTCGAATTTTTTTTTGGTGGCATTATACATTTTCTTCAGTATTTTATTTTTGAAATAGAGTCAAAGCTGCATGTGAAGGTACCTGGAATGTACTGCCCCTCTGTCACTGAATGCAGATAATTATATATATATATATATCATATGTATTGACGACTCAATTTACAATCAGATATTGATTCTAAATATTTTACATGCCTTTGAGAATTGCATTTTTTGGGATCTTTCATAAAAATGCGAAAAACGATTACTAGATCCGTCATATTTGCCCCTACGTCCGACTGTCTGTCCGCCTGGGCTGATTTTCACGAAATTTGATATTTGGGGGGGGGGGGGGGGGGGAAAAAAAAATTAAAAAAATTTTTTTTTTTTAAAAAATTTTTTATTTTTAAAAAAATTTAGCTATTTATTTTTAAAAATTAAAAAAAATTAAAATACCTTTTTTTTTTTTATATTTTAAAAAAAATAAATTTCGTCAATTTATTTTCCAACCCCCCCCCCCCCCCAAATATC
>Ga0131853_10014530_pt1 | contig 14434 bp, 9 predicted proteins | sample TergutLab28metaG_FD_92764 | JGI IMG/M metagenome (GOLD analysis project Ga0131853, IMG submission 92764) | Labiotermes labralis P1 segment gut microbial communities from Petit-Saut dam, French Guiana - Lab288 P1 (version 2) (version 2) | ecosystem: Host-associated > Arthropoda: Insects >... | reverse complement strand
ATGAACTAATAGCTCCCTGAAGATGGTTTAAATGTAAATCGAAACATGTCGGAGATTTTAACTATTTTAACAAATTAAAGTTTTATAGTGTCAAACGAAAAAGTGTGCATGTGTTGGTGATTACTGAGAACAGGAACTTTGATTTTGTCCTACGACAAATTTCTTCCCGCTGTAATCCCAAACATGTTTGCCTAAACATTTAGGCTGGTGGCAGCTCAGCTGCGCATACTTAGATCCAGATCTAGGAACTAGGACTTAGAATCCACCAAACTCCAACAGCTTCTCCCCCCTCGTGTCTATCCGGGCTTAGCTTGATGGAAGATCAACCCCTTGCCCCAGTGTACAGGGCATTATGACCTCTTTTACCTACACATTGTAGATACAGAGGATTATTGTAACGCCTGATCACACTCGATGGTACAGACACACACACACACACACACAGTAGGATCCTCTGGACGAATGATCTGGCCGTTACAAACATCTGTACCTGACAACGCACAACGTTAACAAGAGACACACAACTTTCCAACAGCAAGCGAGAGGCCGCAGACCCACGCCTCAAACCGCACGGCAAATGGAGCCAGCTCTGCGTGTTGTGTTGCGTGTGAATTCGTAATACGTAAAGCAGGTTGCGTTGTCCATTCCTAGAGTTTCATGACACTTCGTGTTATTGGCTACAGTGTTTTGAGAGTTATTGTCACGATTAAATTATTTATATGTACGCTAACTGTATGTTCGCAGAAACAGGATAATTTAATTTAGCTGTCTTGGTTAGGCACCATTATTTCTTGTGTGTGGTAACAGTCGTCATTATGAGGAACACTGTACTCATTATCGCTGCAGCTTATTGTTCTGAACTTCTATCTCAAAAGTCCGTTGATATTCCAGACGTTGCATCACTATGCGGCTGTGGGTTTTAGAGCTACTGTCGTTACAAGTTTCATACTGAGATCAGGGCTATAGTGTGTTTCCTAATAAATGTTTACAATAACACCCTTTGCGATTAACATTTTTCTTTGTATATTAAAAATTAAAGACGAAAACTTGACCTGTCCTTATGGTTTTTAGATAGTAGTTAACGGAAAAAACAAAAGATAGGAGCAGTTTAACCTACGCGTTAGTCGGTGTTAAAAAGAAAGCCTTGTAACTAAAAATATGTTTTTTTAATTTGATGTTTGTGTGACTGTGCATCACAGACACAACAATACAAACAGCCAACCAGATGCAACAACAACAAATCCTGCTGATGATTACAATCAGCTCAACATGCTCCGGGCGACAACCTCGCCCATCCTCAGGAGCACTAGACCGTGTTCACAGCTTGTACCAACAACACCGTCTAGTGCTCCTGAGGATGGGCGAGGTTGTCGCCCGGAGCATGTTGAGCTGATTGTAATCATCAGCAGGATTTGTTGTTGTTGCATCTGGTTGGCTGTTTGTATTATTGTTGTAAAGATATGCTGTCAGATAATTTCACCGTTTCATGCTTATTTTATTCTCTCCAGTTCAGCATTTTCACAAATGTAGTTGTCTTCCCGGAATCTTTTATTCGTTGAGGTTAGGTAATCTGGAGACGTTTCCACATTCCAGCTGAAGTCTCAGACGACTGTCATGGTGACCAGTGCCATAAACACTTAGTAATGTTGCGTTAGTGATTGAATAAAATTAACGTAGGTGGGGCGTCTGGTTCAGATGAGTGTGACAAGCAATGCGTGCCCAATTTTAATGGGAGACATTCTAGAATATTATCTTCATGCAAGATTTGAAAAGAAGGTGGGCTTTTAACAATTATACAAAGGAAAACGTTGTACGGATGACGGGTTAAAGAAACCCCATTCGGCTTGTGTTCTGTGGCATTCTTTGGTACTGACAATACTAATCCAGTGGCTTGGCTTCCACAAAAATGTAAGGGTCCTTCGCTCAATAATCATGTAGCATTCAAGGCGTAGGAGAAAGTGGATGCAGAGCTGCCCGCACTAGTAGTCAACTTTACACACCGGTCGCTGTACCTTCTACGGAATAATATCCGGTTACTTTCCGGTAGTTGGCCTGGTGGTCACAGTTCACTCTGTCGATAAGAAAGAAATATTTACCCATGTCCAGAATCCGACACTGTTCAAACGGTCGTCCAGCACGTAGCCTGTTTGTTTGTATTGATCAGTTTTGTCTCCGGACGTGAACGGCCCGTGCGAAACCTAACCTTATTTACCAATAATACCCTGTTACGTTTTCATAGATCTAGGTCATTTTTTACGGTGAACAACAGAGAAATACAGAGTGTTAAAAATACTTTCTTGTGTGTGTGTGTGTGTGTGTGTAGTTCTGAGATTTGCATATGTGATTGCTTTACTTTTAGTATATGTTTACAATAGTTTGTTCTTATGTTAGTCGTTGTCATAACTGAAACTCTAGTTGGCTTTTAGTTGTCCTCACCCCACACACATGGAAGAATGGCCCATAGTGATGAAATAAATGTTTTGCTTGCTGTATGTGTGCGTGTAATAGCAATGGAGACATTTGGCCGTTATCGTGTGCCTTCTAAAGGTAATTTAAATACCCACAAAGTGTCCGAGAGGTAAATTTGCCCCTGACTTATGGACACGTGTTTATTTGTGTATTTATTTCAATTTCTTATAATAAAAACCAACTAGATGCACTAATTTCTCAAATTTATTTTTGGAATAAAACTCTACTTGTTTCGGACAGTCCCTCTGTCCATAATCAGTAGTTTTTCACTGTACACACAGCAATGGTATATGTCATAGCAGGATCAGGACGGTTCCGTCCTGATCCTGCTCGCAAGCTGTCAGCAAACCTGTATGACATATACCATTGCTGTGTGTACAGTGAAAAACTACTGATGGTGGACAGAGGAACTGTCCGAAACATGTAGAGTTTTATTCCACAAATAAATTTGAGAAATTGGTGCATCTGGTTGGTTTTTAATATAAGAATTTATCACGATGCACGGTCATCTGAACTTCAAACTATTTCAGTTTATTCGCACTTTGGGAGACGAATAGCGTTGTCGATATAATGACTAGTTTAAGGCCTGGACGTTCCAGAGTTCGAATACCGACGGAGGCAAGGTATGTTTATTTCCTCTGAATTACCCATACCGGCCTTGGGTCCCACCTAGCCTCCTGTTAAATGGCCACAAGAGTTCTTTTGCCGGGCGTAAAGCGGTCGGGGAGTTATGTTGGCCACTGACCTTCATTTAGCGCACATGTTGAGAATATTACTGTATACTGTTACGCCTGTACCTTCCACGCCATCTATATCTTCATGGCATGGACAAGGACAATTTTACGTTTTTTTGTATGTGCATTGTAGCACTCGGCATGACTTCACATGATTTCGTAACTCTGCTTGGCAATAGACACGTGGGAATGCACGTGATGTGTGCTGCGCGGGTGTGCCGTGGCAGTTGTGAATGTGTGGCAGCGAGAGTTAGGCTCATGAAAGACAGCAATACACAGGCCAGACGTTGCATCACGTGATGACGGTTTTTCAGCCGCAATTTGAAAATCCATCTCCGCACAATTCAACTCCGTTATCTTGGCAGAAACGCCACTTTTCATCGAGAAAGAGGACGATTCGCCACGGAGGGTTCTGTCAGTTCCGAAACGGTACTGTGTGGCGCTGTTTCTGCTATCATTCGACTGGCTGCACACAGGTTCGTGCGGTAACCATCAGTGGAACTTGAGGTACCGTTTTGGATCGTGTTTGACCACATGAAGAAGGAACTGGCAGTGTGGTCATTTCTGCCTTTGTCTGTAAAACGAACTCAGCGGTGCAGACATGATAAGACGTCATAAAGCATGCGCTTTGTTGTTGGAATGCTTACCAGTAGCCTTACCTCGTGAGGAATTTCCCTTTACAAAGGAATGTACAATTTGCCGCATCCCCATCCCCTTTCGTACAATGTACAGTTTCCCTGAACTCTGTACCCCAGTGTTTAGACTCGTCTTTACATGACTGAGATGGACAACCGCCAAAACGCATTATTTGGGCAAGTGTAGGCGCAGTCTAGTCATTTGCTTGTATTTCTTTGACGGGATTATGAACGGTGTTTCGTGTACTGTAAACCTTGAGGAATTTTATTATAACAGAGCTGACCGAAGTGTAATAATGGAGCAGGTGTTGTTTCAGCAAGACGGTGCTGCGGTTCGTTGCATTCGGACTGTCTGTGAATTCCTCAGTGGAGGTTTTCCTTTCCGCTAGATTGGGCTTGTTTACCAACATCGCCATTTGAACTACCATGGCCCAGACCCAGTCCTGACTTGACAGCACCTGATAACAGCCTCTGGGGGAAGATATAACACAAGGTGGCAGCGTGTCGTTACATAATGAACGCTGAATCACGAATTAATATTTCTAACACCTCAACTTTTTTAACTCCAGAAAAGATAAGATGGTGCAACGGATGTAACGGAGAGGTGTCACGTTCCGTGCTACCATAAAGTTGTTCACACAGATCCTCTGCCTTCATAGTATGCAGATTGGATGAAGTTGGCACATCAGTACAGAAATACATGAATAAAGGTAAACAAATTTGGTTTCCGATGACTGCTTCACTGTAGAAGCCTGTGTTCTAGCTCATTCGTAGAGTCATGATGTAATAGCCATTCGCAAAAGGAGGGACGTCTTGAAACAAATGTTCGATCTGCGAGTAGTGGCACGGATGCAACTGATTGTCACCAAGCACTTCTGGGACACTCAGTTGGAATAGTCTTAGTTCTGTCGCCATATCGCTTGAGCTTATTAACGACATCCCTACTGCAGCTGCAATTATAACATATTTGTGAGTTGTGTTTGTACAGTCCGTGGTCGACCTGTGTTCAAAAGTGCTGTAGGTACTAAGATTCCCGTGTTAAATAGGCGCTGCTCCAATCTTAGAAAAACATTAGCGTCTGGATGACGTCGACCAACGAATATGTAGCGCGTATCTTCGGACATTGGTGATAGCTTGAATATTACAGACGCTGAGGTTTAAGGGCATGTTGCGAATATTTGTCGTGTGTGTGTGTGTGTGTGTGTGTTCCGTACTTATTCTGTTACAACAGAGCCCTGCTGTACGGCGAGTCATGAGTACGGCACCATCTTAACAAGTAACGCTCTAAGAAGTATATTACCTCAATCGACGATCGTATTGTAGTGATTTATTTCTTTAGTTTCCTTGTTTATTTAATTCGTTTATTTCACTTGCATGAAATTATTTCTGTATAATAATATATACAGCCAACTAGATGCAACAATAACAAATTTTATTGATAATTACAGTCATCTCAACATGTTTCGGGCTATAATTTCTCCCATCCTCAGGAGCACTAGACTGTGTTTACAGCTTGTGGTATAAAGAAGCATCGACGATGCTTTATACCACAAGCTGTAAACACAGTCTAGTGCTCCTGAGGATGGGAGAAATTATCGCCCGAAACATGTTGAACTGATTGAAATTATTAATAATAAAATTACTATTGTTGCATCTAGTTGGCTGTTTATATTATTGTATTAATGATGCACGGTTACACGAACATCGAATTTATTTCTGTACATTTAATTTTAGGTCTTAATAAGGTACATGTGCCTTTTGCTAAATATCCGATCAGACTACGTTCTGTGGATAGCCTGAGAGATGCAAGTCTCAGAATTGTATCTATTTTAAGTCGCTGCTTTTGGGTCTGGTCACGTTTTGCACACGGTTCTGGGAATTGCAACCTGTAGCTTTCAGGTCTCCAGGGTGGCCGACCTGCAATAAATAACAAATAATTCGTGGAGACGAGAGAGTTCACTTCACTTTCAGCCTTCGAAAGTGTTTTGTCGACCAAGTTGTGTAAAGCACAGTAAAAAGGTTTCCTTATCCTCCACAGCGTTATTGGTAATATCATCAGCGCAAGTTACGGTTGAAATGTTTTGCTTCCGGCTGAATATTGGCTGGAAATGAACAGGATAGTTTTGGCACATAAAGTAGCTAAGATAACCGGAAATCTATTCACGAGTTTACTGACACATGAATGGATAAATTACGAGTTTGGATAATGAAATTCATGTAAGTGAATAACAGGTCAGAGTCAGGCTAGAATAATGGATAAGGAAATAATGAAGCTTGCATAGGGGGCCGTATTTATGGAAAAATGGTTCTGCTCGATTGAATTATTTGGTTCCTTAGGACTAGATTATGGCAGCGCTAAACGGCAGTGACGGATGCATAAGCTTTTGGGCGGTATTGCGGTCCTGAGTATTGCCATTAATTTAAAAAGCGAGTATTTTTATTTAAATCATTATTTTCGGTTCCCTTGCATGCTTATAATACAGGGCGTTTCATAATGTACTCCGGGAATACAAAAATTTATTATAGGAAAACCGTACAACAGGTATCTACGGAACCTGTACAGGTAGAAGGAACAACTCAAAGAATTTTTTCTCAGTAAGCTGTTTTTCATCGCAGTTCACATTTCTGCCGCTAGGCGATGCGAGTTTAGGTAGTGAGAAAATGGCCGCTCCGGGGGATAAGTCGTTTTGTGTGTTGCAATATCACACAGTAAGTCTGTGGTTACTGTGCAACGTGCATTTCGTGCAAAGTACGCAAAGTACCCGCCTACAGACAAGACCATTCGTGCGTGGTATAAAGAGTTTACTGAAACTGGGTGTCTGTGCAAGCAGAAACAACTGATGTTGACGCGTGTGTGGCAAGAACTTGAATGTCGTATCGATGTGTGCCGTGTCACCCGTGATGCACACATCGAACATCTCTAGTTGTCAAAAAAAAAACTTTTTCAGTTTTCCTGTGGCTGTGAACAATTCCATTAAGGTAGGCCGTTTGGTTTTCTTGTTATAAATGTTTGTAATCACGGATAATATTATGAAACACCCTGTATATAAACAGATGGTTTGGCTATGAACACAATTTCTGAATAAACACCATGACCAACAGAACTAACAGTACACAGTAAGAGTTCCCCGTTTAGAAGGAAGTTTGCATCCCCAATAAGTCTATAAATGTGATGTGATGTGCGTAGTGGCGAAAGAGACCGGCTGCCCACAGTCTCAAGCTGCTACCTGAGCCAGACAAGACGTAACCTGCTGCTTATGGAACATGCCACGTTCATCTTCGGTGAAGATACTACCTGCTGTGTTCTGACACCTTGCCCTTTGGTAGATAAGACAAAGTTTCGGAGAAATATGCCCTCTCTGCTTTCAGGATACGAGTTGCATGTAACCTGAAGGGAAGTGCCTCCCCCCCCCCCCCCCCCCCCCCCCCCCTCTCGCCCGTGTTGTTGCGTATATCTCCGCCCAACCGTTTCAAATATGGCGCAATCAAATAATAGAACACCTTCGACATTAACAATCACTCTCTTTTCTTTTGGCCTAATCTTTCTTCAAACTTAAGGGGTACTCCCCCCCCCCCCCCCCCCGGCCTCCGAATGTTGTGGTCTGTCTTGAAACTTTCGCGCCGTCACATTTTAGAAGATAGTAATCCTGATAAAATATCGCCTTGCGAACTACAATTTTCACTCATTTATGTTACGCACTTGTAGGTCTGTAACATGTAGGGTTTGTGTGTACCTTCGTACAAAAGACTTGCCAAGTCGTACTGAAGATTGCTTCCGCCCGCAAAGAGTACTGCTTATTCCACCTTATGTCAGAATCCTGTTCTGGACTCACATAGTCATCTTAAACATATAAGGGGCAAACTTTGCGTTGTAAATTCTTAAAATAAAACCAACTAGATGCACTGATTTCTCAAATTTATTTTTGGAATAAAACTCTACATGTTTCGGACAGTTCCTCTGTCCATCATCAGAACTTTTTCGCTGTACACACAGCAAACCTGTATGACACATACCTATTGCTGTGTGTACAGTGCTAAACTCCTGATGATGGACATAGGAACCATCCGAAACATGTAGTTTTATTTCAAAAATAAATTTGAGAAATTAGTACATCTAGTTTGGTTTTATTATAAGAATACATCACAATGCACGGTCACCTGAATGTTAAACATGTGTTGTAGCTGTGCACCTGCTAAGTTTCCATCCTGTTGCACATCTGTAAACTACAAAGTACACTAATTCCTGTACTTATTGTTTAATAAAAAAAAACCTTGAAGGCATAAGTCTGAAAGAATGTATATTTTCATGTATTGTTGATGTGGCTGTTAAGTGGAGGCGCGTGTTGCATAGAACTCTTTAACCTTTTGGCGCCGGAATTTTTTTTATTTTAGCACACCCTGTGTATAAAATGTGAATAATACAGGAACCAAATATGTTAGAATTATGAAACAAACTGCATTTTGAAGAGAAAGAAGCAGAGAGTATACACCATGTTTAAAATATTCAGTACCTATATTTGTTGAATAAATATATGAAATGCAACTTTAGAGGTTAGCGGTGCGGTACGACCACTATAGTTGACATTAAGCGTCAAAAGGTTAACCAAGAGAAAACAGTATCCCGTAGGCTCATCCATGTAACATGGGGCTGGGTTGGCCCCGCAGGCGGTCGGCACTTGGTGACGAAGGGGCACATCTTACCCTCCGCCGGAGATGAAACAGTCATTCCTCGATTGTGGTGGCCGTATCGTACTTCCTATATTGTCTTGCTAAGACCATAATTGTGTAAAACTTCATGTATATGCATAAACGGTAACTGATGGAAGTTAATTGGTGTACAATCTCAACTGAATTATTCGGGAATTGCTAAGTCATACCGCTAAACGCCTATGTAGTTATTAGGCATATACCTCGACTTCTGAAAGCTGTTTCCACAGATAGAAGACGAATATTGAGTAATTCTGCTACTGCTATTCACTTGGTTTAACTGCCACTTGAACTCAAATTCTTCTAGGTTGACGAAATCCAACGAGATGCAACAGTATGCGGATATTTATTTACTGCTAAATTACTCTATATGTTTCGGACGTCCATCTCGCCCATCATCAGGAGTACATAAAACTGTATTTGCAGCATCTGTTACAATACGTACTATCAGGGGAGCAGGCTTCCTCAAACGTGACCAAACGTCACTGACGGTCCCAAACCAGTCCTTTTTTGGTCACGTTTGAGGAAGCTTGCTCCCTAGATAGTACGTACTGTAACAGAGGCTGCAACTACAGTTTTATGTACTCCTGATGATGGGCGCGATGGACGCCCGTAACATGTAGAGTAATTTAGCAGTAAATAAATATCTGCATACTGTTGCATCTCGTCGGATTTCTTCAACCTAGAATTACGATGCACGGAACCGCGAATATAAAATTAAAATTCTTCTATAACTGCCTTAGAACCGTGTCATAATTATCTCAATTTTTTATCAATGAATCATGAAAAGAATTGGTGATTTCTCTGAAAAACCTATGGCAGTGAAAATGATTAATCAGATACAGCAAGAGTATTAGTTTCCGTACTAATTTCTTTCTGCTTAAAGCTGTGGAGAGATATCGTCTTTGTTATGTCCGCAGACCAGCTCGTCTTAGCACTGTCATTATGCAAGTATTGTAAAAAATTACTGCGCTTTCGTGTCTTGTGAAAACGGAGTTGGAAACCCAATATTGCTTCTGTTGGTTGGAAAATATAACAAATTTTATTGAATTAAACCGCCTTTAAACAACACAATTGACAGTTGTATTCTACAACTGGTTATATCAGCAACACGTTTCGGCCTTGCTTGGCCATCATCAGGCTAACAAAGATTAGTGCCAATTCAGGTACATAATGTTGCTGTACCGATGGGATCCCACGGTTTACATTGTCTCTGTGTCTTATATTAAAACTGATTAATGGTTAAAATATGACACAATAAAATTATATTATTTAAAAGGTTGTGTGCTTATAGTATCCAAGCAAGCGGGGGAGGGAGGAAGGATTTAACCCGGTGGGTGTGGATACACTGAGCCCCATGTACGCGGGTGCCTGAAGGCGATCGTTCGTGATGTTACTCCGAGGGCTTGGTGGGTTCGAGTGAGATATGCACTAATTCTGACGCAGTTTCCTCGCGTTCTGGTTTCGGAGACGCTGTCTGTCTGTCTGTCTGTATTGTTACACTTGTGTTGTCAGTGTGTATCACTGGAGTGGGACTTAACGTTCCGTAATGCTGGTGAAAAACTCGCAGATATCTCTGTAGTAAAACTTTGTGGTGCTGCGAGCTGGTGATGGACATGCTGAAGTCGTGTGTTGGGATTTTGCTAGTCTCCTTGTTGCAGTAGTGGCCCCTTGTATTTGTGTAGAGAAGAGTATCGCCGTATGGTGCTTCAGCGGAAGTGGGCAGCCGTAATAATGTGCGTGGCCGGGCTGTCCTATCTGTGTGCACCCGTTGCCGGTTACTGACTCCAATGGAATATATAATTTGACCTTCAGGGTATACGGAAAAACGTTAAGAAGTAGACTCTTATTAAACTTCTTCTACTGCATGTGTCTGTACTTGAAAACGTGTAGAAAATGGAAGTAGCTGCCAAATGGCACTTGATGTGTGATATTTGAATTTGAAAAGCGGTGACAGTGAAATGTGATTGTAGCAATGGTTTGTGATTTGGAATATAGAGGAGCTGTGTTCTCTGTCTTCAGAAAAATTCCCCTGCTTCTTTCAGCTTCGTCGCCCAAATGGATTTGCATGGAAAACTTCAATAGATTTTTTATATAAATAAACGCTACATTGAAATCCCAATATTGACACAAAACTTACGAAACTCCTATACAAATGCGTCGTCCGTATGTCAGTGCATTTTTACAGAGGGTGTAATTTGATAAGTAAGTAACACATTCCGACATATTTCTATAATAAAAACGACCAGCTGCACCGATCTCTCAAAATTATTTTATTTTTGAAGTAACAGTCTGCATGTTTCGGACGGTCATATATCAAACAGACGGAGCACGGCCAGCATTCTTCCAAAATTTTTGTGTTGTTCTATACATTGTTTGTTTTGTGTCGTTCTGTGTATTGTGTGTGTGTGTGTGTACTGTACTACTGCCACCGGGTGGCTATCCAATTGCAGTTAACAAATATATCATATCATACTGTTGTTTGCTTGCTAGCAAGCAGACGACAGTATCTGTTTGACGTATACCTGTTGCTGTATGTACAGTCTTGAACTCCTAATGATGGACGGAAAGACCGTCCGAAACATGTAGAGTGTCATTCCGAAATAAAATAAATTTGATACATCGGTGCATCTGGTTGGTTTTACTATAGAAATAACGTTACGATGCACGGCCATATGAACATTACATTCAAAAATATGTGTAACATTTGCGTCAGTGTAAGAAGAAAAAATAAAGCACATATATTTTGTGTAATGTGACACTTTTTACAGAGGGCATATTATGTAGAATATTCTTCCGCGTGTCTCTCTTGGTGTATGTCTTGTAAAATAATTATATAAGATAAGAGTAAAGAAAGCATTTATTTAATTTTATAAAAACCTGTTTATAACATCAGACCAAAAAAATGACGCTTGACACACAAAAGTGTTCGCTCCCCGTCAAAATTCACGGTGATTCTGACAGTTTGGACTTTGCTGAGTCCGAATATGACAAGCACATTGCCCTATCACCAACCGGAGTTAAGGAGAAGAGATTAAATTTTAAAACCACGTCTGTAACAAATAATAGTACACTGGGTTTTAATTACAATATATATATATATATATATATATATATATATAATCAAATAATGAACAATGTCGCTATATACAGTATCCCAGCTACAAAAAGAAAATCATTAAACACTCACTTCGTCTTGTTTTGCCTCTTATATTCACCAGTTGGTGTCTCCCTTATAAGCAGTAGTCAGCCAAATTCTTCTTCTTCTTCTTCATCATCTTTTTTTTATCCCTCAGTCTTTTGATTGGTTGGCAGCTTTCCATCTGGATTTGTTGCAAGCCATTCTTTTCATTGCTGTATAACTGTCAGCTGCTGCGTTTCCTGGCTGTTGGGAACTCATAATTAAACAGGCCCGAGGCAGCTCTACTTATGTAGTCTTTGGTATCGATATTGAAGGTAGTTGTATATCATCCCTGTAGTTTAGGATCCCTGAAAAAAGACCGGTTGGCAGACCTGTTGGTTGGTGGGTAAACCTGCCAGGAAAGTGAACAAGGTGTTTTCATTTCACCCCACTGCACGACACTGGCTACTTGCTTTAAGTATTGCAGTCCAGGTCTTCCCACGGCCTTTTTTTTTTTACAAATATTGCTCCTTCAAGGATTTATGTCTAATTGTATGCTGTACCCATGTGTGACGTCTATTTTTTAAAATTTTCAAAAGTAATCTTTCTTCTATCGCCCTTTGAAAAACTTCATCATCCGTTATTCTATAGCCAACATATATGGACTCCATTTTCTACTGTGTCTCTATTCAATTCGGGAAATATCGTGATGCAACCTTTCACCATGTTCGTTGGAAACGGCTCCCATAGTTTCAGCGAAAAAATGTCAGTGACATGTTACACACCATAGCACTGCATGTTGAAATTAGCACTGCACAATTTCACTCTAATTTTCCGCTTTTTCATTGCCTAGAGAGTTTCTGCGCACTTTCAGATGCCTTTCAGGCTTTTCTTTCTGTGGAATTCAAGTTTGTACTAAAGTCTTGGTCTTCGAACAGTTGTTTAATTAGTGAACCTACTGATATTCCTTCTTTCATCTTGGCCTCATTTATTTTGAAAAATTCTTGCCTTAAATAGCCAAACCCTTAGCTTTCTTTATCCATCGCTTTCACAAATATTTTCAAGAAACCAAGCTTTATATGCAATGGAGGCAAACAGATTTTGGACGTACCCACCGAAGCAGAATGTGCCACATTCTTCTGGCCTGGTGTTGTTTCTGAATGGATTGGCCGTTTTTTTATTCTGTAGTGGGGCAATTCCTCGCTTGGCTGCCCCATGTACATTAGCAGAATTTAGTTTATCCGCCTTGCAGTCCAGTCAGCATTTCTATAACGTTTATGCCTGCACATGCATTCCAGCTGTGTTCTCCATAGCTTATTTCTTTGCAGCAAAACCTGAAGGTCCTTGTACAGTACGTTTCTTTCATGTGAACTGCATGAGCCAGTTAGATGGGGACTTATTTCCATTATGGAGAAACACAGTGCCTTCAGTCTGACCTTAGATTAATCAATGAAACGCCTCCATTGCTTAGAACATGTGTTACGGTTGCAAATCTTCCACTAATTCTTGATGTTATTGCAGTACATCAGATCTCCACGCACTGAGTAATACGTTGCTATGTCTGACTGCCCGTTCCTATACAATTATGCTATTACAGGGGTGCTGATAAGTCCTTAGCCCGACCAGGAAGGAAACAAGATAATGTTGCAGACAGAATTGCATGAATTTCCTTCGGCGCCTTGCCTTGCAGGAAAAAAAAACTTGATGACAGCTCGCGTCTCGATGTTGTTGAAATAGCGCGCGTCCCTGACATGCTTCCGAGCTTGTTTCCTTCCTGGTCGGGCTAAGGACTTATCAGCACCCCGGTATGTCTTCCTCAAGAATATTCCGCTGCTTGAGCCGTGATCCAAGTAGCTGAACCTTTGTTTTGTCACTGATAAAATGTCGATGTGTTTAATGTCCGATTCATTTTCAGCGTAAAAATTATGACACTGAATAGTAGAAGGACGCTGAACAGTTGGAAGGAAGCCTTTCCAGTTTGAGATGCAGTTTGAGACAATATTATACGAGAGATTTAAGTAATTGCAGGAAGTATAAATAAATTAAGAGCATAAAAAATCTCTGGCCCAGCCCTATATTTGGGGTGCTGGACGTTCAACTGAGGTATCATCCAAACGGAGGGTGATATAAACATTTATTGACACATTCGCGTTTGTAAACCTACTGCCAATGAATATGTATAAAAATTATTTCATTGTGTAAATTGTTATTTATTTAATGATGCCATCCAAGGCTCAGGGTATCCACTTGTTCAATGGTACGATATTAACGAGTACCAGACTGGAAAATATATTGACGGAGGTAACTGCGGCCATAATTTAGGTAATGCCCTGGAATGGGTTCGGAGGGACTATGGAAAACCACGAAAGTCTGCGTCAGCATATCTAATCCCTGGGCATGGTTTGAAGCTCAGATATTCTAATAAGTAACAAGAGTGCTACCTATTCTGCCATAATGCCTGGTTAACACCACCTGCTCCTGGGATAACATACTAATTGTCCAGTAAATATTTGCTCCCTCATAATGATCTTCATCGACTGAAACATTCTGGCGATTAATTAAAAGATATTTAAAACTAATATGTGTATTGGATTGTTTCAATCTCGTTGTGTACATATTAGCAAATTTATTAAATTGAACCGTCTTTACACAACATACAAATAACAGTTGCAAATCTAAAACTGGTTAATTAAGCAACATGTTTCGGCCTTGTTCGGCCATCATCAGGCTTACAAAGGATAGTGTTAATTAAGGTATATTCATTCGCT
>Ga0131853_10014529_pt1 | contig 14435 bp, 19 predicted proteins | sample TergutLab28metaG_FD_92764 | JGI IMG/M metagenome (GOLD analysis project Ga0131853, IMG submission 92764) | Labiotermes labralis P1 segment gut microbial communities from Petit-Saut dam, French Guiana - Lab288 P1 (version 2) (version 2) | ecosystem: Host-associated > Arthropoda: Insects >... | reverse complement strand
GGGGGGGTACTTTTATTCTTGACAAAATGTTTACCTCCCCTCTAATATTTCCCACGGGTAGGACCGAATTCCCTCCACATTTACCTCCTTCTCCCTAACGGACGTTGGCTACCTCTCTCACTTACAAACCTAACAACTTACTTTTCACCCCCATGAGGGAAATTTCCATACACATTTCCCTCCTTTTCCCTACTCACTGTTGGCAACCCTTCTTCATCCCTAACTTCACAACTATACATTTCCCACATTGTACGATATTTCCCTACACATTTCCCTCCTTTTACATCCTCACAGTTGGCAACACTGACAATTTCAAATATGGCGCCGGAGGGGACGGAGTCACGTGAACTGGGAAGTGGAGGGGGTAATTTTATTCTTGAGAAAATCTTTACCACCCCCCTCCTATGCCTCACACATTACTACTTATACCTACGCACATATATACACACATACATTCATACACAAATTCATACACACATATAATTTTATACAAATATAAATATAGTCCTACATACATACAAACACACAAACATACACTCTTACATACTTAAAGGCATACGTAAATTCTTACATACTTAATTAACTGCATAACTACATACAAACATACCCACACATATACATACATTCATACCCACATATATATACATATAAATAAATTCATACATTCGTACATACAGACACACGAACTTACACACTTACTTGAAAATATGCATGTGTTAATACACACAGACTTACATAATTCATACATACACATATATATATAGACGTATATACATACATACATGCATAAATACATACGAACATACAACCAAACATACATACGGTGACACATACATTAGCACATTTGTACATACACTCTCTCCTATACTATGCAGGCATATATACATAAATACATACATACACTTATACATAAATACATATATACTTTCACCAATACATACACATATTACATATATTCATTCATATCTACATACATAATTGTTTAAATACACACATACGTACACAAAAACATACATACATACATTCATACATATATACACACATACAGACATACGCACACGCATACATATGTATATATATGTATATATACATACGTATATATTACAAACGTAAATCACGACACTACTCTTTCATTATCCTATAACATTAAACGTATCGGTTTTCGTCGTTTTTCCTCGGTATTTTATCAGGGTGTTATCCGCAATGCAGCTTTGTGTTGCTGTTCCTCCGTTGCCCACCCTACGTCCAGAGGCGTTTTGGCCCGTCCATACACGAAGCCCCTTGGCCAAAATTCAAGGCCCCGAAAAAAGGAAATGAAGTTCTTAAATACCGCCATGTGTATGGCGTTATGAGATATTGAATACAAGACGGACCTCAGTACATTCCCGACACTATTCTTTCTTTAGCGTACATTAAAAATCGTCGGCATTCGATTTGTTGTCCTGCGTATTTTATCAGGATAGCAGCCGCCGGCTGGTTTGGTTTTACTTTCCCTTCGTTAACCTCCCGACACCCCGGGTCGTCCAGGGGCATCGTGCAAGAAGGTCGTATGTTCCGCCTGGTATTTAAGAAGATCCTAAATACAGTCCGGGCACAACTCTTTCTTTAATTTGAGCCGCCGTTCAGTTAGGGATCGCGGTTCCTTCGTACCTCTCCCTACGTCGCTGCCTGTCCGAGGGACTCGTTAAGGAAGGTAGTAATTTCCGACAGTTCTTCAATTTGGCAAGAGATGTGGATAATGCAAGAAAGTCCTAAGTACGATCCTCGCCCAAATCGTTCTTCAGGTTCGTGTGGCGCTCCGTTTCGCCTGGTATTGTGGTCCCCTCCGTAGGTCCCTTCGATATTAAAAAGATTCGACTTTCCGAGGTAAGTTATGAGGGTGGATCCCGCCGTTTAGTTTGTTATCGGGGTCCCCCTCATTAGGGACCCCATGCAAGAAGGTCCTAGGGCCCGCCTATTGCGGGCGTGTAGCTTTGGGGTAATATGGGGGAAAGTTCACGCATTGATAATACTGACTCGAATCGGAAGATGTTACGGCAACGCCGGAATATACATCACGATCACTATTATTAACGCGTGAGCCAAACAATTTTCCTCTGCCCCCTTGCATCGGCAAGCCCAAGAAAAGGACTTCAAACAAAAGCCTGTAAGTGAACGTAAGCGATATTACGCATTTACATTCCTAAGATCATCATCCTGGAATTGTGCGTAACCTTTTCAGAGAGAATTAATGTAACGTTTCATATAGGCGGGCGTTGCTGCTGCATCCGTGCCGGCTGCTGCTGCTCCTCTGTGAAGAAGGCGTCCCGCAAGGCTGTGTCAAGAAGATGAAGAAACACAGGTAGGTGCAGTGAATTTTTTCTTTAATATATGCAGTGTTCACTGACGTTAGGCACCTGTTCGACATACGTCACTGAAGTTAAGGACGATGCCACATACGATATTACTTCGGCAAAGCAAGTGTGTAATTGCGCACTTGTTGCTGTACGTTGTGAAATTCTCGGACAAGTTTTTGCAGATCCAGTATCGTTAGGCATATGTATTGCGTGCCGAAATACAATCTAGCCGACCCGTAGTTCTTCGACTGTGATAGGCGAAAGGACTGCTCTACCACACTACCGCCGCCGCCGGCGCTCCACTGGTCTCCCCATTGCAGATGGAAACGAGCATTTTGGGTAGAGTGTACGCCGGCGTGTCGATATGCTAGTCTGTAAGAAGGATGGATTTCGACCCGCCCCTCTGTATGGCGCCGAATTCCACCGGTGGCTGAAAGTCGTGTGCGGGTTGGAAACCGACAGACATGTACTTGGTCGTGTCCGGGTTGATGAAGAACAGGCACCTGAGGAGAACTATCTGGGAATGGAATGCGGGACCTGCAGGCCAGTGGGAACAGATGTCGGACGAAGCGTCGGGCAGGCCCTGTTGCTGCTGTTCCTCCAGGGGAAGCCTCCTCTTCGTAGCAGGTTGTCGACTAGTTGCCATCGCAGCTCCAGCAAGGAACAGAATGATTTGGGTCGTGCTCGATCAGTGTTTTATCTTTCTTCTGGAGAGAGTACGTTAACAAATCGTAGAGAGAATGCGCGGTTTTGTTTGCGAAAGGATATCTGGGAAACTTGTGACATGGCAATATAAACCAGCGACTGCAATTATACGTGGCGGGTGGGGGAAACTCGAGATACTCTACGTTATGGATCGGCCGTCGCCCCAATTCTGCAAGGAATGTAAATTTCGAGACTCCGTAGACGTAGATGTGCGCGTACACGGCTACGGCTTCGGTAATGACCGTGTGTAATTCTTTATAGCCGATACGTCCGTCGGCCAAATTTAGGCCGTTCCCTGAGTAGCCATGACCTGTCAACATGTAGGCGCAACGTCTCGGATACGGCGGCGTTTGCCACGAACATTTCCTCGACGTCCGTCTCATTCTGCCGCTCCCGCAAGGACTTGCAATCAATCACGTCCTTCCCTGCATCCTCCGCCAGCCATGCTAGACTAGGAATGATAGGAATCGGTAAAAAGGACCCCCTTTTATAGTAGGCTGCGGCAGCATTGACCTCACCCGCCACGCGACATCTGGGCCCCGAATTCGGTAGTGAACAATCGCTCAACTTGCCGGTCTACGTTTTTGCAAGCATCGAAGAGCGACATGAATTGTTTCGGGGTGTAGCCCCATTCCATGTAGAGGGCGAGGAGACAGCAGTACTTGCCGAAGACGTCACTCGTCAGACCTCGAAGCTGTCGCCTGTTAAAGACCCACGTCGTGCAGTTGCATTTAATGAACGCCTGAATGCTGGGTACAGGCGGCAAGATCCCATACGAATCGAAGTAGTATGCATTCGAAGATTTAGGTTGGAATTGCACTGCTAGCCAGTGTGAAATTCTATCTGTGTGGGGATCGGCATTGATAATGACGGCGATTGATTAGTTAGGAGATCGGAGGGGAAAACGTCGAGGAATGAGCTGACGTCACGCACTGATCACATTATTTGCACGGTGTCCATTTTTAGAAGTCGGTCATGAAGGTACGCGCAAAATTTACGAGGACTGAATTGTCGAATTTTAGGTGCAACAGACACGTGGTAGCCTTGGACAATGGCTTATTGAATTTGAACTCGACTCCGATATTTCCGTCAGAGGGGTGGGAAGTGTGAATATCCGACGCACTGAGGGCAGGTGTGAGATCAAAGAGTAACATGATATAGCCGATTATATATATATCGTGTGTTACCTGCAGTCCTGAATTCGAGTAATGCATGCCAGACGCCTCGGAAAACGTCCGTAGCCCATGATGGAGATAGATCTTCGTTAGGGAACTGTTTCACGTTCACAAACAGCGAAAAATCGCTGAAATCGTAATGTTGAAATTTGTACGGGTTGCTGTCCAGCGAACCGATAAAATCGGTGTTCTTAAACATGGTGAACAAGAGACGTTTCGGGATGGAAATTAGGACGGCGTTGTCTATAGAAAACGATTGTGGTTCTGCCGAAAATGTGAACGACTTGAGTTCGACGCTCGTCAGGTTATACCACGCGAAACACACCTTGGTCGGTGTCGAATTGTGAGCCAGCAATTTGGCGGGGTATGGTCTGACGCGTCTGACCAGTAATTGGGCATCCAAAAATTTGAAAACGGTTTTTGAATCGACACTTTTATTCATCAGATAGAAGCTCGGTCAGGCTTTCGTTAACCTGATCTGTAACCTGACACCTGGATGCAAGTATAGGGGAACGTTACATTTAGAACTATGTAATCGACCAAACAGATGGACTTCCAACTCCCGCTATGTCTGGACCATCAAGGGATTATTTCCCGGTTCTTCGTGGTGGACAGAGTCTCGGCTGAGGGGCCGCTAGGCTGCATGTCGCTTGTGTCGAGATACCAGTGCTCGTTCGAGAGATGCGTGGCTGCCGCTTGTGTGCCATAGGTCACGAGGGTCTCGAGTTTAGAGCGATTATGATAGTGCTCACTCGCCTGCGTGATGGTGAGACTATTGATAGTGATGTTACATTGACTGAACAGGGAGTGGAGGAAATTATTGGGCACGCCCGTGTGGTCCGTAAAGTTCGCATGCTTTCCCGAAGCCGAGATCAATTTACCCCGGACGATGAGTTTGATATAGAGACCAAGGTACGTGTCGTTATCGGCAAGTATAAAAAATTCCAGATCGATTTGATCGACGGGGGCGTTTGGTTTGTACGCTGTCTCTATCTTACCGAACTCAAACGTCTATATAAGCCTGTGCGCAAAGATGTCAAACTCGCTACTAACGGTCGCTATTTCCGCCGCGGCAGAAAAGATGGCTGGTGAAGTGTGACTCATGTAAACTATGTAAAGATGTCCTTTTTTATTATTTTTCTCGGAATACGCTTAGTCTTTTTTGTGTTTCGTTCCCTCTTCCTTCTCACAGCGGACTCCGCTTGACTGTGGTCTCTCTGGCGCGTTTGCGTCCACGGCCCGCAAATTGCTAATCAAATTTTGGGCGGATTCAGCCACGTGTTCAGACACTATACCTCCAGCACACGGTACGTTGACGTCGGTAGACTTGCGCTCCTCGATATTGGTCAGGATTTTGCCACCGGTACACAGCGTCTCGCGGCCCACTGCCCCACTCCACAGTCGAGGACGGACCCAGTGGAAGAGATTGCCGAGGAAATGCCGAACCCGTGTCCTTGCTGAAGGTAGAACGGGGAGGAGCACACGGGACCGATCCCCGGAGTATTAAGCCCACGACCCGCTTGATTTGGGTAGTATACTTCTAATGGATGCATTGCTGTAAATGTCCAATTAGAGATGGCGACGCCCCGTTTCATAAAATTTTTTTTCACCACATGAAATTCGTACGAAAATGATGCAGCACGTTTGTAGGCGTCGAGCTGTCCTCGAAGGGGATGTGCAGCCGCTCAGTCGTCATGATCTCGATTCGGACGTCCTGAAATATCCGCTCATCGATGGGCATATTATACATGTTTCGAAACTCTTGCTGACATGCTCATGATGATGATGATGGGAAGACGAAAGTCCGCTTGCTGCGGACGGTGCTGTCACCCACAAATTGCGGCGATATTAGGTTACAGTACATGAGGGCGGTGGCGTCTTCCCCGTGTAAGGCGAGGAGGAACATGAAATTTCGCACAGCCCCATTTCCCAATTGGAGGTCGAACACAGGTCTATGGGTGCGACAGTTTTACCATGAAATCGGCGTTCGTATTCTGTTCGTAGATGTCTCGCAAGTCGTTCAAGAACAGAGTGAAGTAAAAGTGGCACGTCGTCACCATATTTGTTCATATATTCTTCTCGCTAGCTGCACGCAAACAAGAGTAGAATTCCTGACTGTAACATCGCCAGCGGGCGAGATATTCACGAATGCCTCGTCAAAACCTCTTGTCCTGTATTTTATATATCTTATAGGCGGTCCGGTCAGTTATTCGTACGAGGGTCAATTCCGTGCGGTAAAACTGGCCTTCTATAGGCGTGCCGTTTAAATCCTCTAGCTCGTAGACGGCTCACGGCCGCCTCTCGATTAATTTCGTGACCTGAATATCTGGGGCTTAAATTCCGTTCGGCAGCGTTGGCAAAATGAATTTTCTCTTTATTAATGCGCACGTAAAGCCCCACGCGAAAAGTCGCTGCTTTGGCGACGCGAACGCGCCCTTTTGTCCGAGTCTTCATCCTAATCCATTTCGCGAGCACGTCCGATTCGGTGACTGGCGAGGTCGCAATGCCTGTGGTCCAGTGAACCTTGTCGTTGTAGGCCTTGACAAATTTAGGCAGAACAACGATAAATCTGTAGCTATTTTTATATGAAAAATATTTGAAGAGTCCATCGCGAATCGTGCGATGCACACCTTCCACGACCGCACATTTCTAGTCTGGGTTCCTACACACCCAAAAGTGAATGCCCCCCTCGTCCTGTAACATGTCCAGAAAAGTCCATTTACAAGTAATTTACCCTTATCAGTGCTTACCCATAGTCGTCTCGAATATTTAGGGTCATCGAATATGGACCGAAACGCCGAGACGACGGAAGGCCCGCTCTTTCCCTTCACGGGGATCATATGAAGAAATTTCGAGAATACATATATAACCGAAAGAAAGTATCAGTGATTACCGTTGTATTTTGCGTAGACCTGTACATCCAGCAGATCGCATTCCCACACGTCCATCACATTAGTCACGGTATAGGGTTTACATGCGTAACGCTTCCTCACAGGTATATGAAGCGTTTAGGCAACTTGCTTCTCTAACCAGGCTCTGATGGCCTCCAGAGACTTTTTCTTCTTATTCTTTGGGCTAGGTTTCGTTGTACCTTTCTTCGCCGACGCCGACGCCGCCGTCGCGGACATAAGCTTCCGCAGGTTCGAGAAGGCTGAAGGTCTGCCGGTGTCATAATATAATTTGCTAGTATTAGTAGTAGCCAATTTTTAATACTTTATCCGCTTAAGACGCAACGCGGATTCGACACCGCGTCCCTTTGGTTTCGCAAAGAGGGGTGCAATAACATCGCCGAATTTCTTTTCCTCGCGCTATATTAATGTTATGGCCAGGCTGATATCCAGTCAAATGAGCGTCAGTTATTATCTAATATTTTTTTATACGTCTTAAAATCAGCCTTGTTGATAACTTCGGTATTCTCGTTCTTACGAGTCAATAGATCCAATAACTCCTCCGTCCCTTTGAACGCGGTTCACTTAATTGTGAAATTGTCATCGATATCTATAAACACCAGAGAATCAACTACCATTAATTGCTCGCCAAACTTGCTGAAATCGTATTGTTTGTCGAGAAAACGCCTCCCCCTCCCCATGTACGGGTGACTAGCTCCGCTTCCGACATCTTCTTCTTCTATGACAGAATCTTCATGATCATCATCGTCTTCGATTCCGAGAATAAATCCTTCTTTAGGGGTCTCGAACACGAATTCTCTAGAAGAGGAGGAAGGGCCTGGTCGCTCCTTGGGCGATTTCGCCGCCTCAACTTTAGGGACAATCAACTGTTCTGTTAGCTAAGGCTTAGGGAAAGGGGAGGGCAACCTGTTAGCAGGTGACGTGTCAGGCAATACTCGTCTTAGAAAATCCGAGATCGCTTTCGTCTGCGTCTTCCTTCTGATATCGGCCTCACTCTTCATACGGATGGTGTTTACGTCTGCCTCTACAACTACGTTTCCGCTCACGAGACGAAGAGGGTTGGAGGCGTCGTCGTTTGTCTCTACTATAGTAATATTCGTCCATTTTTATCGGGGCCCACTAAAAATGAGGTTGACAATCGTTGGCAGCATGGCGCCCAGTAGGGGCAGGAGAAATCTCCCGCGCTGAATTATGAGTCTCTTCTTGCCGGAGAGTGACATATGCTTATCGGCGACCTTGCGAAGCGCCGCCTTGTGTTTTGCAGCTTACGCTTATACAGTTCACGAATTCCTTGTTACAATTGGTTATCAAGTCTTTACGCAATCTCGGTTCGGCTAAATGAACACGTGAAGGGCCTGATAATTCACGCTTTATCGCCTATACCGGAGTAGACGACCGGAGGAGATACTGTCGGCATTATGTTGGTTCGAAACCGCAGACCGATATTCGTGTCTTGTGTCAGATCCAAGAAGAGGTAACCGTGGGGTCGTTGTGTCGCATCGAGGTAGGCGTTATACAACCCAAGAATATCTTCGGATTAGGACTGTTGGGCCAAGTAAATGAACTGTTTCTTATATATCTTTACAGTAGCGGCCCTGATGAAACAGATTTTGAGAAATCAAAATCACGCTGATGTTTCTGTGATGGCTGCCTCTCGTAAACAATTCACGCACTAGCTTGGAATAGACGTCGTACAACAGATCGTCTAGGATCTCGAGGCACGGATGTGCCACTGCCACCACCACAAAAATTCTCAGGTACGCCCTCGTCATATGTGATGAGGACAGCTGCTGACGCTCCGGAACATCGGTCTTCTCGCTGTAAAACCAGGTTATACCCCGCTAAATTATCGTTCGGTGCAGAAGGCGTCGAGGTTCTGTAGCAAAATGACGTTTTGTACGAACCGCTAGGTTCGCTCACTATACACGTGAACGAATGCTCGAATTTAAGAACATAACTCATGGATGGTCAGCCTATGACACGACTTTCACCCTACTTAGCCACCCCTACTTATTCACGAAAGGGGCGGACGTATTGTCACCTAATCGTCGAATCATGAAGAATGAAATTCAGTAAATTTAATCTTCGGTTTGATGACAATCGATACGGTTCCCCTCCCGCCGTCCTCTTACGTCGAATATTTTTCTCTGTATGTACATTCACGACTGTAGGTTCATCCCTCGTTCCACTCAGAATCGTGTTCCTGATGACTACAAAATTTACTAATTTCGACGCGTTGTAATTCAAAGTTATGACCCTGAATTTACAGACGGTTTTGTCGACCGTCCCTGTCACAGTATCAAGCACATTGTACGCGTACTTCTTTGGTCCACCACTCACAAATTCGGAAATGGGTTCTGAGGGGCGCAACTCGGAGGTCATTTCCCCAAATTGCACCCTGTTTGAATCAGTTCGGTTTCGTCCCTTGGCTGAATGTATATCACAGAATCCATGTCACCATTTATCGCGTTCCCTCGCAGCCGGTCGAGATAACGATAGAAATGGATTCTTGCCCAGCAGTGACGTAAGCTCCTATCACGTCGTTCGTATGAGAAGGACTAGGCACGTGTTCCTCTGCCCTATACTCCCGCAATTTCCAGGCTACGTCATCGTTGTCGAACACGAGGTTTCCCTTCACCTCAATGCCTGGCGGGGCCACGAATCTGTACAGTACTTTGGGCTCGGTGGTCACTTTGGTCATTGTCCGTACGTACCGCTCCCTCAATTTCCCCCACGTGGAGTTGAGGCAGAGTTTGACCAGACCCCATCTGGCAGCGTTATACCTGATCGCTTCTTAGTCTAGCCGTATCCATTCACTCTTCGAATACGTTTCAACATATCGCTCCTCGTCTTCGGGACTGTGGACTCAGCCGGGATAACCGCTAGCCTCCGCTATCAATTTTAAAAATGTATTTATATAATTGACCAAAAGTCCTCCCTCGCCTGTTTCGGGGTAGTATTGGATGACCTGATACTTGTACACCTCATATATCTTGAGTATCCGGTAGAACGTTTCGACGGCCAACCCCACCTCGTCCATTACACACGTAACGGTGAGGGCACGAATCTCATCTCGGGTATGCACACATTCTGCACTGGAGAAGGAGGTGGGGACGAACTTACTGCACAGGCAAAACATGAGCTTATTATTACATATGAAAGGAAGGACGTGGTGATAAATCTTCTCTGGTGGAACGATCGAACATTTGATCAGGCCATCCATACGTAGGCATGCTTCTTTATCCTTACACGCATCTCCTACATGAATGACCAGGTGACCTACTGGGAACTTGAAATATTTGCATATGTACAGGTAAAGGCTCATGACGTCGACATATTGCCTTGTAGTGTAGACGCATGGCCTCAGTTCGAACCCCTACAGGACATCACGTGTACACAACGGACTGTGTTGTACTATGGGATGAGCGAGCAGTTAGGGAATCCCTGCATCGGCAAACGGACATTCCTATTGGATTTTGACCAGATTTTCCGCTCGCGTTATCTGCTCGAGATGTGACATCGGTTTTTCATAACGTTACCCTAGTACATCACTTCGCATGGTTGTGACGTCACGGAACGGCTGCAACTTACGGCCGTGAAATTGGCAACCAAAAACTCGCAGAAATTACTGACCGCGGAGCAATAACCATCTACACTGAAGCGGGGCAGTTCGGGCATTCTGCAATCGCGACGGCTGTGGGCGTGCAATATCTTCACGCAGTCCTTTTGTTGCATATGCAGTAGCCACATCAATGCCTTCTTGCTATATTTCTTATTACAAGTGTACCCTACGGTCGGTATGAGGAATATAGTGACACGCTGCAGGAATCGTTTACGTAAGACCTTACTGCAGGCCGCCGCGATCGTTATTGACTCGTGAAATAATTCTATATACCCTATGTGCATAAAATCGTGCTTAGACATTCGGCACGCTTGTCTTAAGACTGTGACGTCATCTTGGCAGTATTTTTCAAGCACGCGCCTGTTGTCGAAATGCAATTCCGATTTCTGGCTTTCGTAAAACGAGAGAAATTCGCTCCTCTCCACCTCACCCATCTCACTCACACCTAATACGAGACGTCGGGAATGCGACGTATGTAGTATAGGTTTTCGTAAGTATTGAATTCCTGAGGGTACCACGATTTGGAGGCTGTCAGCTCGAACGCATCGGGCACCTTACGCAGAGGAAACTGAAGGAAGGAAAAGCGATCCAAAAAGACCAAGTGCTCCATCTTCATGCAAATTATCTTCAGACCGTTCAAGATCGGTTCCGTTTTCCATTTCAACGCGATCGCCCTATTCAAGATGAAGTGAAGGTCAAACGCCTTGGCGTTGTGTGCTATAGCAATGATCTTATTGGCCAAGGAGCCTGGGTCGGTTAGATATGAAAGCAGTTCCCCGACAGAATTTTCTCAGAACGAATGTTTCCTCCTATCGCATCGCACGCAATCTCCATCTTCCACGTCCTCGCAACGAGAACAGAACTGCCGCACGCAGACGAGATTAGATATGTGTAACTTAGCCTCGTCCGACTACCTAGTATTTTGGGTAGTCTCAATATCCTAGAATACTTATAATACATTATCACTTGCGTTGGGCAAAGCGTTGTTCAGAGGTCTCATATAGCACAGATGATCCACGTTACTGTTCTGCTTACAGTTATCATAGATCCGCTTGCTACATTCTTGTTTTTCGTGCGTCACGACCCGTCCACACGTCGCGCAGTACCGTTTTCGTTCGTACACATAACGTTTCTCTTTAGTGCTCCGCTTGTGGCTGGCGAAATATGTGCGAATTCAAAAGTGTCTATTGCATTCGACGCAGGGAATCGCACGTCACAGAATGCGCACGGAGGGCTGGCCATGCAGTCGCTATAAGTCTCGTCGCAGACGTGTGTAATGTCGCTTGTACATGCCTTGTTGCAACATTTAAACACGTACGTTCTAGCCAAGGCAACAGTAAAGTTTATGATCACGTGATAATGTCGTTCGACTTCATCATACAGTATATCAAATCTTTTAATGGAGTCTACCTGCCCTTCACACAAGATTTTGTTGCAGTTCAGACCGTGGTAGACAACTCTCTTATCCTCCCGAAACTTGTCCCGAAATCTGACTACTTCAGGGATCCTCGCACCGTTAGATAGACTGGTAGTCTCGAGTAACGTTTGGACTACGTGCCGCATCTTCCGGCCTTTACGAAAGACATCGAAATTGGGATCTTTATCTACCTTCGCAATTGCTGTTACCAAGGCGTGAGCTAAACAGTTATCTTCTGCTTTCCCCTCCACGATACTTCTCTTGAGGTGGCCATTACGGAGAGCGTTCAGCCCTGCTCTTCATTGCGCGTTTACCAAACCGACGGGCATCTTGACCGAATGCACGGTTACGACTAACGTGTCCAGGGCATCGAATCTAGAATTCGACTGCGACAAACTCTCAAAGAAGCTCCATATCACGTCTGCGGATAACTGATCTCTACGTGTGAAACTTATTCCGATATGTTTGTCATTTTTGTTCACCTGATTCTGAATTGTTATTCCCACCATATCCCTATCGTCTACATCGCGTAACGCAAGCTCAAAGAGATCGTTCACACTTGCTGCGGGATTCGTATTATTCGAAGGAAGTATTAAACACAAGGGAAGCTGCCTTTCTACGGAATTGTACCGACTGCACTCTCTCGTATTTGCGTTCATTATCTCGAATCTGCGATCCATGATTTTTTCTCTCTCTACAATAACATACACAACTGTTTTAGTTTCATACATACAAACACTTACATCACTTACCGCAACTGTAGTCAGAATTATAATACTTACGATTCCCCCCAGCCTATGGGGTCCACCACACTGTTGCTCTCAGGTACAAGCGAGCTCCTATTTATTGCGGGTGGATGCTGACGTTATGTTCTCTGTTTCAGAAGCTGTTAACCGAACAGGTCACGCGCAACGTGGGCAGGAAATGTACGACAATTATGAAAACATTTTTACCAGCAACAAATTCCGCCTGTTCAGACCACCGCGCGATCTTCCGCTTGAATTCTTAAGATGGGGGCCTCGTCACGCCAGTCTCCGGATAAAACCCCCCGTCAACTGCATCGGGAAACAAGACTTCCCCCACCCTTCTCCAGAGCCTGTCTTGGGGGAGGACGAGGACGAGGATTTCATGCGCATGTCTTGGAAACAGATCCTACAATTATTAACGCGATGGGATCCATTAATCCATTATTCAACTTGGTCAAGACAATTAGAATTGGCCATGAATGATACCACGACAGGTCACGCAATGCTAGCCATGCGTCTTCCCGAAAGAAACATTCTGAAAGACCTGAGTTAGATCTTGCCAGCAAAGGATAAGGACATAACTAGCCCATGCGTTGCAAAAACCAAAAAACGTTATACTACGCTATGTAATAAGGTGGGTAAAATTAAATTATTAGTGATGTCTTACCCTTTGTTTTCTGTTCTTAACGTGGTAGGCCTGTTGAAATAATGGCATATGAAGTAGGACGCCGAAAGTTCGCAGGAATCAGGATCATCATCCTCCCAGACAACAACGAACGCAGAAAGCTTAAGAGGACACTGCGACCATACCGGTGCCGCTCCTCCTCCGCCGTCTGCAAAGTGTGTAATAGACCATTTATGGTGTTGATATGTACTTTTTTCCTTGGGACTATTCAAAAAATACTAATGCACAGTGTTTTTACTCTTAGGCCTGATTTGCTCACACAACACGTACTGTTATCTCGACACGGGCGACATGCAGTATACCGACCCCTCGGCCGAGACTCTGACCGCCATGGAGAACCGGGATTCATCACTCGATAGAACAGAATTAGCGCGAGGAGGGAAGTCCAGCTCTTCGGTCGATTACATAGTGACATATGTAACGTGTCCGTACACTTACTGCCGGGTGTCAGGTTGAAGATTAGATAGACGAAGGCCCGACCGAGCTTCTCTCTGATGAAAATCAATGTCGTTTCAAAAACGGTTTTCAAATTTTTGGACGCCCAAATACTGGTCAGACGCGTAAGGCCAAACGCTGCCATATTGCTTGCTCACAATTCGACACTAAGCAAGGGGAGTCTCGCGCGTTATAACCTAACGAGGGACGAACTCAAGACGTTCACAATCTCGGCCGGACCAAAATCCTTGTCTATCGACAACGTCGTCCCAGGGCCCATCCCGAAACATCTCTTGTTCACGATGGTTAAGAACACCGAATTTATCGGTTTGCTGGACAGCAACATATTCAAATTTCAACATTACAGTATCAGCGAATTTTCGCTGTTTGTGAACGGGAAACAGT
>Ga0131853_10014528_pt1 | contig 14435 bp, 13 predicted proteins | sample TergutLab28metaG_FD_92764 | JGI IMG/M metagenome (GOLD analysis project Ga0131853, IMG submission 92764) | Labiotermes labralis P1 segment gut microbial communities from Petit-Saut dam, French Guiana - Lab288 P1 (version 2) (version 2) | ecosystem: Host-associated > Arthropoda: Insects >... | reverse complement strand
GAAGAAGCCGTTGCCGAGCACCAGCAGCGCGGCGAACAGGAGTTGGAGTGCGCTCATCGCCCGGCCTCCGCTGCTGCGTTCCCGGCGTACCCGGCGTACTCGGCGTTCGCCGAATTCTCGCCGTTCGCGGCATTCCCGGCGTTTCCGGCGGTTTCCGCGTTTTCGGCGTTCTCGGCGTTCTCGGCGTACGATCCGGTGCGCACGATCCGGACCCGCTCGGCCCGGTGGTGCTCGACCTCGTCCACCCGCAGCAGCCAGCCGGGCAGCTCCGCGGTGTCGCCGGCCTCGGGGATCCGGCCGAGCAGGTCGGCGACCAGTCCGGCCACCGTCTCGTAGGGCCCCTCGGGGGCGTGCAGACCTATCCGGGCCAGGGTGTCCACCCGGCAGCCGCCGTCGGCGTCCCAGGCGGGGTGCCCGGACTCGGACGGCGCCTGGGCGAGTTCGGGCAGGTCGGCGGCGTCGTGCTCGTCGCGGACCTCGCCGACCAGCTCCTCGACGATGTCCTCCAGGGTGACCACGCCCGCGGTGCCGCCGTACTCGTCGACGACCACGGCCATCGGCTGCTCGCTGCGCAGCAGTTCCAGCAGCCGCCGGCCCGGCAGGGTCTCGGGGACCAGCAGCGGGGCGACCGCTATCCGGCCCACCGGGGTGCGGTCGCGTTCCGCGGCGGGCACCGCGAGCGCGTCCTTGAGGTGGACCATGCCGGTGATGTCGTCCAGCCGGCCCCGGTACACGGGGAAGCGGGAGAGCCCGGTGGCGCGGGTCAGGTTGAGCACGTCCGCGGCGGTCGCGGTGTCCTCCAGGGCGCTCACCCGCACCCGCGGGGTCATCACGTTCTCCGCTGTCAGGTCGCCGAGCGACAGGGTGCGGACGAAGAGGTCCGCGGTGTCCTGCTCCAGGGCGCCGGCGAGGGCCGAGTGCCGGGCCAGGGAGACCAGTTCGGTGGGGGTGCGGGCGGACGCCAGCTCGTCGGCCGGCTCCACGCCGAGCATCCGCACCAGCTGGTTGGCCGCCCGGTTCAGCAGTTCGATGACCGGCCGGAACGCGCGCGAGAAGGCCCGCTGCGGTCCGGCGACGATCCGGGCCACGGCCAGCGGCCGGGACACCGCCCAGTTCTTCGGGACCAGCTCGCCGATGACCATCTGCACCGCGGAGGCGAGCATCATGCCCAGGACGACGGCGATGCCGGGGGCCGCGCCGTCCGGTATCCCGAGCGCGCTCAGCGGGCCGGTGAGCAGGTCGGCGAGCGCCGGCTCGGCGAGCATGCCGACCACCAGGGAGGTGATGGTGATGCCGAGCTGGGTGCCGGAGAGCTGGAAGGAGAGCTTCTGCAGGGCGGCCACCACGCTGTGCGCGCGGCGGTCACCGCCGGCCGCGGCACGTTCCGCGGCGGGGCGCTCCACCGTCACCAGGCCGAACTCGGCGGCGACGAAGAAGCCGTTGGCGACGATCAGGACGAGGGCTGCCGCAAGCAGCAGCAGGGAGGTGCTCATGAGGCCGCCGCTCCCGGTTTCCCGGAGGAAGGGGCGGCGCTGGTACTACCGGACGGTGCGTCCATCGGGGTGTGAGTGTCACTCCTTGGCTGGTCGGTACCCCACGGGTGGTGCGGTGGGAGGGGTGTGGGGCGAGCACGGCGATGCGGCTTCGCTCCAGAGTAGTCATTGCGGCCGGGCACGCGAAGGACGGCGGACGCCGGATCGACCGGACGGCGGCGGCGCGGTGGCGGGCGGCTCAGCGCGGCCCGGTGGCCTCGGTGCCGCGCGCCTCGCCCAGCTCCTGCACCAGGTCGCGCAGCCGCCGGGCGTCCCGCAGGGCCTGCTGCCTGGCGATTCCCGGCTGGATGCCCATCACCGCAAGGGTGGTGCCGTCGGCCAGGTCCAGGTGCACCCAGGCGTCACCGGGCCGCAGGTTCACGCCCACGACCTCGGCCCAGGCCAGCCGCCGCTTGACGGTGAGGTTGATCACGGTCAGCCCGTCCGGGCCGGCGACCGCCTTGGGCCGGCTGAGCAGGACCAGCACCGCGCAGAAGACCAGCCCGGTGATCACCACGGTGATCCGGTCGCCGGTGGTCCACGGCGCGGCCCCGTCGTGCGGCATCAGCACCGCGACGGTGGTGAGCACGGCGACCAGGGCGATGCCGAGGCACAGCAGCAGCGCCCGGGTGACGACCGGGCGGAACGTCAGCGGCAGCAGGTCGGCGGTGCGTTCGCCGGTGCTGCCGCCGGCACCCTCGCCGGCGGCGGCACCCCGGGTGGCGTTCACAGGCGGGCGGCGTGGATGCCGGTGGTCAGGATGGCGCGGGCGCCCAGCTCGTACAGCTCGTCCATGATCCGCTGGGCGTCGGCGGTGGGCACCATCGCGCGGACCGCGACCCAGCCCTCGTGGTGCAGCGGGGAGACGGTGGGCGACTCCAGGCCGGGGGTGAGGGCGACGGCCTTCTCGACCTGCTCGACGCGGATGTCGTAGTCCATCATCACGTAGCGGCGGGCGACCAGGACGCCCTGCAGCCGGCGCAGGAACTGCTGGACCTTGTGCTCGTCCGGGTCGGCGCCGACCCGCCGGATGACCACGGCCTCGGACTCCATCAGCGGCTCGCCGAAGGTCTCCAGGCCGGCGTTGCGCAGCGAGGTGCCGGTCTCCACGACGTCCGCGATGACCTGGGCCACACCGAGCTGGATCGCGGTCTCCACCGCCCCGTCCAGGTGCACCACCTCGGCGTCCACGCCGTGGTCGGCCAGGTGCTTGGCGACCACGCCCTCGTAGGACGTGGCGACGGTCATCCCGCCGAGGTCCTCGACGGCGGCCGCGGTGCCGGGCCGGGCGGCGTAGCGGAAGGTGGAGCGGGCGAAGCCGAGCTGCAGGATCTCCTCGGCGCTGGCGCCGGAGTCCAGCAGCAGGTCGCGGCCGGTGATGCCGATGTCGAGCCGGCCGGAGCTGACGTAGATCGCGATGTCGCGCGGGCGCAGGTAGAAGAACTCGACGTCGTTGGCGCTGTCGACGAGGACGAGCTCCTTGGACTCCTTGCGCTGGCGGTATCCGGCCTCATGGAGCATGGCCGACGCGGGTCCGGAGAGCGAGCCCTTGTTCGGGACGGCGATGCGCAGCATGGGGGCGGGTTCCTTTTCCTTCGGTCGTGACGCGGGATCTGGTGCGGGTGGGGATGGCCGGCCGCCGGGTGGGGCGGCCGGCCGGGCGGCCGCGGCGGGCCGCTACAGGTGGGCGTAGACGTCGTCCAGGGAGATTCCCCGGGCGACCATCATCACCTGGACGTGGTACAGCAGCTGGGAGATCTCCTCGGCCGTGGCGTCGGCGCCCTCGTACTCGGCGGCCATCCACACCTCGGCGGCCTCCTCGACCACCTTCTTGCCGATCGCATGCACGCCCTTGCCCACCAGCTCGGCGGTGCGGGACGTGCTGGGGTCGCCGTTGGCGGCCTTGTGCCGGAGCTCGGCGAAGAGCTCCTCGAATGTCTTGTTCGCCATGGTGGTCCTAGCGTACGGGGAAGCCGGCCCCGCTCACCGCCACGGTTCGGATACTGAACGCAGGATGGTCGCGGTGGCCACCGCGGCGGTGACCGCCTCGTGGCCCTTGTCCTCGGTCGAGCCGGGCAGTCCGGCGCGGTCCAGCGCCTGCTCCTCGGTGTCGCAGGTGAGCACGCCGAAGCCGACCGGGACGCCGGAGTCGACGGCGACCTGGGTGAGTCCGGCGGTGACGCCCTGCGAGACGTACTCGAAGTGCGGGGTGCCGCCGCGGATGATCACCCCGAGCGCGACGATCGCGTCGTACCCGCGGCCGGCCAGCACCTTGGCGACCACGGGCAGTTCGAAGCTGCCCGGCACCCGCAGCAGGGTCGGCTCGTCGATGCCGAGGTCGTGCAGGGCGCGCACGGCCCCGTCGACGAGGCCGTCCATCACCTGGGTGTGCCACTGCGCGGCGATGACCGCGACCCGCAGGTCCTCGCAGTTCTTCACGGTCAGCTCGGGGGCGCCCTTACCGCTCACTTCTCTCCTCGGTGCTTCGGTGCTCGCGTCGAAACGCGTTGCGTGTGTCGGATTGTCGATGTGGCGACGTGTCGAGAGGGCCACGTGTCGACGGGCCGGCGGTGCCGGTCAGTTGTGGGCGGCGTCGAGCCACGGCAGGTCGTGGCCCATCCGGTCGCGCTTGGTGCGCAGGTAGCGCAGGTTGTGCTCCCCCGCGGCGACCGGCATGGGCACCCGGCCGAGCACGTCCAGGCCGTGCCGGACCAGCGCCCCGGTCTTGTCGGGGTTGTTGGTCATCAGCCGCAGCGAGCGCACTCCCAGGTCGGCGAGGATGTCCGCGGCGGCGCCGTAGTCGCGCGCGTCGGCGGGCAGGCCGAGTTCCAGGTTGGCGTCGAGGGTGTCGCGGCCGCGCTCCTGGAGTTCGTAGGCGCGCAGCTTGGACATCAGGCCGATGCCGCGGCCCTCGTGGCCGCGCAGGTAGAGCACCACGCCCCGGCCGGCCTCGGCGACCTTGCGCAGCGCGGCCTGCAGCTGGGGACCGCAGTCGCAGCGCTGGGAGCCGAAGACGTCGCCGGTCAGGCACTCGGAGTGGACCCGGACCAGCACGTCCGCGCCGTCCCCGAGGTCGCCGGCGACCAGCGCGATGTGCTCCACGCCGTCGGAGACGCTGCGGTAGCCGTAGGCGTGGAAGTCGCCGAACGCGGTGGGCAGCGCGGTGTCGGCCTCGCGGCGCACGGTCGGTTCTGCGGACCTGCGGTACGCGATCAGGTCCTCGATGGAGATGATCGCCAGGCCGTGCTTGCGGGCGAACGGCACCAGCTCGGGCAGCCGGGCCATCGTGCCGTCCTCGCGGGCGATCTCGACGATGGCCGCGGCGGGCCGCAGTCCGGCCAGCCGGGCCAGGTCGACGCCGGCCTCGGTGTGACCGGGGCGCACCAGCACCCCGCCGGGCCGGGCGCGCAGCGGGAAGACATGGCCGGGGCGCACGAAGTCCCCTGCCACGGAGGACGGTTCGGCGAGCAGGCGGATGGTGGTGGCCCGGTCGGCGGCGGAGATGCCGGTGGTCACGCCGTGCGCCGCGCCCGCGTCCACCGAGACGGTGAACGCGGTGCGCATCGACTCGGTGTTCGCCTCGACCATCTGCGGCAGTTCCAGCCGGTCCAGTTCCGGGCCCTCCATGGGGACGCAGATCAGGCCGCGGCACTCGTTCATCATGAACGCGACGATCTCCGGGGTGATCTTCTCGGCGGCGACGATGACGTCGCCCTCGTTCTCCCGGTTCTCGTCGTCGACGACGACCACCGGGCGCCCGGCGGCGATGTCGGCGACGGCCCGCTCGATCGGGTCGAGCACGAGCACGGTCTCGTCGTACCAGTCGTCCTGCAGTGCGGTCACGGCGCTCATGCCGTCACTCCTTCCGCGACGGTGGTGGTGCTCGGGGTGGATCCGCGGCCGCCGGCCGCGGGGGTGCGCGTCTGCTGCCACCAGGCGTACATCCCGGCGATGACCAGGACGAAGTAGATGATGTAGACCAGCCCGGAGAAGGGCAGGCCGCTGTGGAAGTTCAGCGGGACGCCGACCAGGTCGACGGCCAGCCAGGCGAACCAGAACTCCACCCAGCCGCGGGCCTGGGCGAACATCGCGGCGAGGGTGCCGGTGAAGATGTAGGCGTCGGGCCAGGGGTTCCAGGACAGCGACGGGTAGGCCAGGAAGAGCGAGGCGACCGCGACGGTGCCCAGGCCGGTGGCGGCGACCAGCACCGCCCGCTCCCGCCAGGTCGCGAACCGGACGTCGACCCGGCCGCTGCCGGTGCGCCCGCGCCGCCACTGGTACCAGCCCCAGAAGGCGACCGTGATCACCACGAACTGCTTGCCGACGCCGCCGCCCAGGTGCGCGCTCCAGAACGCGGCGACCAGCACCACGCCGGACAGCAGCTGCACCGGCCAGGTGAGCATCGCGCGCCGCCAGCCGAGGGCGAGCGCGGCCAGGCCCAGCAGGTTGCCGATCATGTCGGACCACATCACGTGCTGGTCGAAGGCGGTGAACGCCTCGCTGTTCAGCCAGTGCAGGGCGCTCATCCGGCGGCCTCCTCCGGCGTCGCGTCGCGCCCGCCGAGCATCCGCTCGACGTACTTGGCGATGACGTCGACCTCCAGGTTGACCGGGTCGCCGGGCTGCTTGATGCCGAGCGTGGTCAGCGCGAGGGTGGTCGGGATGAGGCTGACGGTGAACCAGTCCGCGGCCGCCTCCACGACGGTGAGGCTGATCCCGTCGACGGTGATCGAGCCCTTCTCCACCACGTACCGGGCGAGTTCCGCGGGCAGCGAGACCTTCACGATCTCCCAGTGCTCGGCGGGGCGGCGCTCCAGCACGGTGCCGGTGCCGTCCACGTGCCCCTGCACCAGGTGCCCGCCGAGCCGGCCGCCGAGCGCCATCGGGCGCTCCAGGTTGACGCGGGAGCCGGGGGCGAGGGCGCCGAGGCTGGAGCGGTCCAGGGTCTCGGCCATCACGTCGGCGGTGAAGGCCCCCTCGCCGAACTCCACCACGGTCAGGCACACGCCGTTGACGGCGATGGAGTCGCCGTGCTTCGCGTCCTCGGTCACCACCGGGCCGCGGACGGTGAATCGGGAGGCGTCGCCGAGGTTCTCGACCGCGGTGATCTCGCCCAGCTCTTCGACGATTCCGGTGAACACGATCAGCTCTCCTGGAGTGCGGTGGGGACGGCGGTGACGCGCACATCGGGTCCGAAGCGGGCGACGTCGGTCACGTCGAGCCGCAACGCCTGCGCGATGGTGGTGATTCCTGCGTCGGCCAGGGCGTGCGGCCCGGCGCCGAGCAGGGCGGGAGCGAGGTAGGCGACGACGGAGTCGACGGCGCCGGCGGCGACGAACGCGCCGGCGAGCGTCGGCCCGCCCTCCAGCAGCACCGAGCGCACCCCGCGGGTGAACAGCTCGGCGAGCAGTGCCTGGACGTCGACGCCGGCCGGTCCGCCCCCGGCGTCGGGGTCGGCGTACGGCAGGCGGACGACGTCGACGCCGGGCAGGTGGCCGGTGTCCGCGTCCTTGCCGACCGCGACCAGGGTGGGCGCGGCGTCGTCGAGGACGGGGGCGGCCGGGGTGATCCGGGCGCGGGTGTCGACGACCACCCGCAGCGGCTGGGTGGCGCCGTCGATGCCGCGCACCGCGAGGTGCGGGTCGTCGGCGATCAGCGTGCCGGAGCCGACCACGACCGCGTCCGCCTCGGCCCGCAGCCGGTGCACGTCGGCCCGGGACTCGGCGGAGCTGATCCAGCGGCTGGTGCCGTCTGCGGCGGCGATCCGGCCGTCGAGGGTGGCGGCGTACTTCCAGCGCACGTAGGGGCGGCCGCGGCGGACCGAGGTCAGCCAGGCGATGTTGACCTCCTCGGCCTCGGCGGCGAGCAGGCCGCTCTCCACCTCGATGCCGGCCGCGCGCAGCGTGGCGGCGCCGCCGGCGGCGGTCGGGCTGGGGTCGGCGACGGCGAAGACGACGCGGGCCACGCCGGCGTCGACCAGCGCCTGGGCACAGGGCCCGGTGCGGCCGGTGTGGTTGCAGGGTTCGAGGGTGACCACGGCGGTTCCGCCCCTGGCCCGGTCGCCCGCGGCGCGCAGCGCGTGCACCTCGGCGTGCGGGCCGCCGGCCCGCTGGTGCCAGCCCTCGCCGGCCACGGCGCCGGACGCGTCGAGAACGACCGCCCCGACGACGGGGTTGGGCGCGGTGGCGCCGAGGGCGCGAGCGGACAGCGCGATCGCACGGCGCATCGCGTCGGTTTCCGTGGTGGTGGCCACCGGGTCCTCCTGCCTCATCGGGCACGGACTCCGGGGCGTGGGACTCAGCGGGAACGCCGTCTCCTCCGGGCACCGCCATCGCGGGACCGCGCCTCGCGCGGCTCCGCCGAAAACGGCGGCGCACCTGAGTGGACGCCCGCCGCGCACTGCCTCCCATCCGGACTTTCACCGTCGGTCCAGGAATTTCACCTGGTCAACCGGCCGCTGGCTGCGGCCGGGTCGCGGACTGTAACCGCCGGTTCGGAATTACACCGACCCCGGAGTGCGCGAACGTCACTTCTGCCTTCAGTCTGCCACGCCCGCTTCCGCGCCCTCCAGCCCCCGGGTGTGCCCTCCCTCACACCCGGTGCCCGCCCGGCGCCCGCCCGGCGTCCGCGACCTGCCCGCCTTCCCGGCCCGACCGGTACGCGGAGGGCGTCAACTCGCCGGTGCGGAGCCTCACTCGGGAGGGGTGAACAGGGCGTCCTGGGCGGCGTCCATCGCCGTGATGACGGCGCCGCGCAGGATGGCCGCGCCCTCCACGGCGGTGGGCTGGACGGCGGTGCGCAGCGGGGAGAGCCGGGCGAGCCGGTCGGCGACCCGGTCGGCCAGCGCGCGGCCGCCGGCCTGGCCGACCTCGCCGGCCAGCACCACCCGGCCGGGGTCGACCACCGCGACGATCGACGCGACGCCGACCGCGATCCGGGCGGCCAGCGCGTCGAGGAACTCCGCGGCGCGGCCCGCCGCACCGGGCGGGGTCGCGGCACCCGCCTCCTGCGCGGCCCCGGCCGCCGCCCGTACCGCGTCGGCCGCCGCCCGCGCGTCGTCGGCGGTCACGGCGAGGCCGTGCTCCCGGGCCAGCGCGCACACGCCGCGGCTGCCGGCCATGCCGTGGAACCCGTTGTCGCAGTCGGTGGCGGTGGGCAGTTCGCCGGTGGTGGACAGCGGCAGGAACCCGACCTCGCCGGCGCCGCCGGAGATTCCGCGGCGCAGCCGCCCGTCGAGCATCAGCGCGGCGCCGACCCCGCTGCCGAGCCACAGCAGGGCGAAGGTGGCGTCGTCGCCGTCCGCGGCGCCGCCGGTGCGCTGCTCGGCGACCGCCGCCAGATTGACCTCGTTCTCCAGCAGGACCGGCACGCCGAGGCGCTTGCGCACCTCGTCCACCAGGTCGCCGTGCCAGGAGGGCAGCGCCCCGGTGGGGCTGAGCCGGCCGGTGACCGGGTCGACCAGGCCCGGCGCGCCGAATGCCAGGGTGTGGAGTCCGTCGACACCGGCGGCAGCGGCAGCGCCCTTCAGCAGGTCGATGCCGTCCTCGATGATCCGGGCCGGGTCCGCCTCCGCGGGCACCGGGAGCTCGCGGTGGGCCACGGTGCGGCCGAGCAGGTCGGCGATCTCCACCGCGATGCTCTCGATCCGGACGTCGAGCCCGGCCACATGCGCGCGGCCGGCGACGATGCCGTACACCCGGGCGTTGGGGCCGCGCCGGGCCGCGCCGCTCTCGCCGACCACCTCGATCAGCCCGGAGTCCTGGAGCCGCTCCACGAGGTCGGCCACGCTGGGCCGGGACATCCCGGTGAGCTCCTTCAACTGCCCTGCGGTGAGCGGCCCTTCCTGCTGGAGCAGGCGCAGCGCGAGCCGGTCGTTGATGGCGCGGGCGATCCGGGGCGAGGCACCCCGCCCGGTCGGCACGCGGGTGGCGGTCATGCGGGCGATCCTTCCAGACGGGGCCGGTCGGGCGGGCCCGCGAGACCGCCGGGCGCCCGAAGCGCGGGTTCCGTTTCTCGCCGCGACCCATCCCTTAACTTTCAGGCAGGCTTCCTGATAGTTTACCCCGCATGCAGAGCTCCGACGCCGTCGACCGTGCTCCCCGCGCGGTGCGCCGGGCCCACCTGACGATCGCCATTGCCTTCGCCCTGCACGGCGCGGTGAGCGGTACGTTCGCCACCCGCATCCCCTGGATCAAGGACCATCTCCACCTGGGCGCGGGCCAGTTGGGTCTCGCCCTGGTGTGCCCGGCGATCGGCTCGTCACTCCTGATGCCGGTGGCCGGGCGGCTGATGCACAAGCTCGGCGGGCGGGCCTCGCTGCGGCTGCTGCTCGGGCTCTGGTGCGCCGCGCTGGCCCTGCCCGCGGCGATGCCCGGCCTGACCTGGCTCTGCCTGGCACTGCTCGCCTTCGGCTCCTGCGCGGGCACCGCGGACGTGGTGATGAACGCGCTGGGCGTGGCCGTCGAGGAGCGCAAGGGCAAGTCGATCATGTCGGGCCTGCACGGGATGTGGAGCGTGGGCACCCTGATCGGCGCGGCCATCGGCGTGCCCGCCGCGCACGCCGGCCTCGACGGGCGGATCCATCTGGGCGTGATGGCCGCCGCGCTGGCGACGATCGCCGTCGTGGTGTGCCGGAACGCCCCCGACGTGCGGCCGGCGCCGGACGAGGAAGCCCCACCGCGGTTCTCGCTGCCGCCGCGCTCCGCGCTGGTGATCGGCGCGATCGGTTTCTGCGGGGTCTTCGCGGAGGGCGGCAGCTCCGACTGGTGCGCGGTCTACCTGCGGGACATCGCGCACGCCTCCCCCGCGATCGCCGCCCTGGCGTACACCGCGTTCTCCTGCACCATGGCGATCACCCGGCTGCTGGGCGACTTCGCGGTCCGGCAGCTGGGCGCGGTGACCGCGCTGCGGTCGGGCGGCGTGGTGGCCACGGTCGGCGGGCTGCTGGTGGTGCTCGCGCACAGCCCGGCCCCGGCCATCGCGGGCTTCGCCCTGCTGGGCGTGGGCATCTCGGTCGTGGTGCCGCTGTGCTTCGCCGCCGCCGGGCGGCGCGGTCCGGTGCCCAGCCAGGCCATCGCGGGCGTCGCCACCGTGACCTACACCTCGGGCCTGGTCGCGCCGGCCGCCATCGGCGGGATCGCCGGGGCGACGTCCCTGACGGTGTCGTTCGTCCTGGTGACCGTGCTGACGCTCGGGCTGGTGGTGGGCGCGGGAGTGGTCGGGCCGGGCCGCGGCACGGCGGGCGCGGTGTCCGGCGGGCAGCGCGTGCCGATCGAGAAGGCGGCCCCCGCGACCCGCGTGGAGTGACAGACCCCGGGTCTCGGCTCGGTTGTGGGAGGCCGAACCGGGACCCGGTCAGTACGGCCGGGCCGCCGGGCCGGCCGAGTCGGCCCGGTCGGCACCGGCCCGGCTCGGCCCGGTTCAGCTGGAGATGGGGTCCAGTTGCTCGGTGGCCGGGCGCAGCGTCCACAGGTCGCCGCCGGGCGGCTCCTCCAGCAGCGGCACCGCGGCCCGGGCCTTCGCGTCCCCCGCGTCGGCCGCGGCCCTGACGACGTCGCTCGCCGCGAACCGCTGGAACTCCAGCTCCGGGTAGGTCCAGGCGGCGGCGCCGGTCGCCGCGGGCAGCAGGAAGTCGGCGGCGTCGGTGATGCTCGCGCCCGCCGGGTTGCGGTAGCTCCACAGGTCGACGCCGACGTGCCGGCCGATCTGGGCCAGCCGGGTCAGCGCGACCAGGTCGAAGGTGGAGTAGTGCCAGCTGCGGGTGCGGGCCAGCTCCTGCGGGAGGCCGCCGCCCGCGGCGACCTGCGAGTCGATCCGCTTCGGTTCCGCGGCCAGCACGGTCTGCCGGGCCAGGTCGCGGTGGCCGGTGGCCAGTTGGAGCGCGGCGAGCTGCATGTCGAAGAACGTGCCGTGGTTGTTGTCGGCGTCGGCCTCGGCCGCGGCGAAGGTGCCGCCGAGCCAGCCGGTGAAGTCCGCGTACCAGTCCTGCATGCCCTGGTGGTCGGCGCGCGACCAGCCGGGGGCGCCGACGTCGAGGATCGCGGTGGCGTCCAGCACGTCGGTGAACTGCTGGGAGAAGTCGATGATGCCGATCGCCCGGCCGTCGGTCTTGCAGGGGATGATCTGGCCGTGGTCCAGGTTCGGGTTCATCCGGGTCGCCGGGTCGGTGAACCAGGTCCGCAGGATCGTCGCGGCGTGCTCGGCGTACGCGGCCCTGCCGGTGTAGTACCAGGCGAGGCTGAGCGTGTAGACGGAGGCGAACATCTGGCCGCGGCCGTCGTGGTCGGTGATGGTGTCGACGTCGGGGTTGCGCACCCCGTCCTTCTGCACGTACGGGCAGCCCCAGGGGTTGTCCGCGGTCTTCGGCTGGGTGGGCCACCAGTAGGGCGCCTGGCTGAGGTAGTCGTGCTTGTCGCCGCCGGGCGGCGTCTGCGGCTTGGACGTCACGGTCCAGGGGCCCTTGGTGAGCCAGCCGTCGGCCTGGGCGGTCAGCCGGGCGAGGGTGGCCGTGAGCGCCGGGTCGCCGCGGTGCAGCGCGATGCTCGCCCGCTGCAGCCGGGTCCCGTCGAGCACCACGGTGTGCGGGGCCGGACGGACCGGCGGGCGGCCGTCGCCGTGCCGGTCGGCGGCGCCGGCCGGGGAGTTCGACAGCAGCAGCGCGGCCAGCGTGCACCCGGCCGCGAGCAGGGCGGTGAGCCCTCTCCTCATCTCACGCTCCCAACTACTCATGTATGTGAACGGAGTTCAGTCCTGCGACCTGATGGAGGGTAGGGTGGGCCGCGCACGAGGGCAATGGCCAGGACCAAACACCATCCCCTCCGCGTGGCCGAGTTCAGCCGGTTGCACGCGGGATCCGGGCGCCGGGAGGCGGCGGCAGGGTGGTGGAGGGCGTGCGAAGGCGGGGCGGAAACACCGCGACCTCCCGGCGGCAGGCGGCACGCAACGGGAGGTCAGGGGTCCGGCGGGCGCGCACGGGGGAATCGAGCCCGCCGGACCGTGACTCCACGGTAGCGGCCCCCTCGGGGATGTTGGGCGCCCGAGGCATCAATTCATGCCGCGCGAATACGCCATGGCAGGGGCGCGCCGCCATCACCCTTACGGGGAAAGGGAGTTGACGCAGCAGGTGACGGCGGTCAGCCAGCCGTCAGGTCCTGCAGCCCGACCACCCGGAGCAGTTGCAGCCGCTGGTAGAAATCGGAGCCGGGCCGCGCGGTGTAGACGATCAGCTGCTGGTCGTGCCCGGCGCTCAGCAGCACCTCGCAGTTCAGCTCCAGGTCACCGACCACCGGGTGCCGGAACCGTTTGGTGTCCGAACGCCGCACCGCCACCTGGTGCTCCGCCCACAGCCGGGCGAACAGCGGGCTGGCCGCGCGCAGTTCGGCCACCAGCGCGGCCGCCCGCGGATCGTCGGGCCGGGACGCCAGGATCGCCCGCAGGTTCGCCACATGGCGGCGGGCCAGCGTCTCACGGTCCTCCTCGGGGATCAGCGCGTGCGCGTCGGGGTCGGTGAACATCCGCCGGATGATGTTGCGCAGATGCGGCGGCCGCGCGAAGACGTCGCCGGACAGCGCGGCCGACATGGTGTTCTGCGCCAGGACGTCGCCGATGTCGCTGATCACCATCGCGGGCGTGTCGTGCAGCCGGTCGAGGATGAGCAGCAGCCCGGGCCGCACGTGCCCGCTGCTGCCGGTCTCACGCGGCGGCTCCTCCCCCGCCAGGTGGAACAGGTGGTCGCGCTCGTCGGCGGTGAGCCGCAACGCACGGCCGACCGCGGTGAGCATCTGCCGCGACGGGTGCGGGCCGCGGGCCTGCTCCAGGCGCGTGTAGTAGTCCACCGACATGCCGGCGAGCTGGGCCACCTCCTCGCGGCGCAGCCCGGGGGTGCGGCGCCGGGCGCCCTCGGACAGGCCCACGTCGGCGGGGGCCAGCCGGGTGCGGCAGCGGCGGAGGAAGTCGGCCAGTACTGTTCGGTCCACGGTTCAAGGATGCGGCGGTACGCGAGCGGTATCCAGGGAGTGCCGGTCCCCGGATCGGAAGGTCTCTCCCGCCCCGCGCCCGAGCCGCCCAGGCTGGGTCGTGGAGGCCGCAGGAGCCACCCGGCGCAGCGCCGGGCGCGGCGGGCGGCAGTGAGGAGCGACATCATGAGGATCCTGGTCACCGGGGCCACCGGCCAGGTCGGCAGCCGGTTCGTCCCCCGGCTGCTCCAGCGGGCGGCGACGTCCGGCGGCGGCGACACGGTACGGGTGCTGGTCCGCGAGGAGGCGCGCGCGGAGCCGTTCGTCCGGCTCGGCGCGCAGGCCGTGACGGGCGAACTGCGCGACGCCGCGGACGTGGCCAAGGCGGTCGAGGGCGTCGACGCGGTGCTGAACATCGCCGCGTCCTTTCGCGGCGTGCCCGACGAGGAGTCGTGGGCGGTCAACCGGGACGCCGCGCTCGCGCTGGGCCAGGCCGCCGTCGACGCGGGTGTCAGCCGGTTCGTGCAGGTCAGCACCAACCGGGTGTACGGAGCGGGGCGCAGCAGGCCCTGCGTGGAGGACGACGAGCCGGCGGCCCCGGCCGAGGCGTGGGGCGCCTATCCGGCCGCCAAGGCGGAGGCCGAGGCGGGACTGACCGCCCTGGCCCGCGCGCACGGGCTCGACCTGCGGATCGCCCGCCTGGCGTTCGTGTACGGCGAGGGCGACCCGCACCTGGCGGCGGCCATGCGCTGGGCCTCCGGCTGGGCGGCCCACCAGCGCCTGCACATGGTCCACCACGCGGACGTCGCACAGGGGCTGCTGCGGGTGCTGTACTCCGCTGACGCGGCCGGCCGCACGTACAACATCGCCGACGACGCCCCGGTCACCACGGTGGAGCTGCACCAGCTCAACGGCGTCCCGCTGCCCCCCGACCTGGCGGACCGGCCACT
>Ga0131853_10014527_pt1 | contig 14435 bp, 9 predicted proteins | sample TergutLab28metaG_FD_92764 | JGI IMG/M metagenome (GOLD analysis project Ga0131853, IMG submission 92764) | Labiotermes labralis P1 segment gut microbial communities from Petit-Saut dam, French Guiana - Lab288 P1 (version 2) (version 2) | ecosystem: Host-associated > Arthropoda: Insects >... | reverse complement strand
GTGAGTGCGGTAATGAACCTTCGGGTTCCGTGAAATGCGGGGAATTTCTTGACTAGCTGCAAACCAGTTAGCTTCTCAAGAAGGACTCTGCAACATGGAGTAAGTAAGTAAGTAAGTAAGTAAACAGTTTCACACCCAGCCAAGAAATGTTCTGCCTTTTCTGCAAGCAAAATGTCCCAGGTTGTGTTCGTGACAGCTTAACTGAATTCTATCCTGATTGACATGTTCCGTATCGTCACACAATAATCCTTTAATATGTATATCGATAGGGCCGCGATTAAGAATGAATGGAGCCATACCGCTGTTCACCCTTTATACTTTCATGAAGAGGGCAGGGACAAATTAACAGTTTAGCTCCTTCTTGATATTGGCACACAGGCCTAATCTATGCCTGCTTTTACGCTTATTTTTATTCTGTCATTTTCGTCGTTCCTGACAAGAAGGCATTACATTTCCGCTGGAGGCTTCGGGTTTCGTTCGCGGTGTATTGATGTATTCAGTCTTCTGGGATGTTATCCGGAGCAGGTTGGTTGTTGGATGCCGACTCTCGTAACAACTTGCAGCCTGGGCTGCCTAACAATCCAGAAGAACAAAGGTGTCACGAAGCTCCTTATAATGTAATTATGTCTCTTCCCCTGTCACTTCTTCCTGTTAGTCTCAACAATTGGTGAAGTGAAACTTTTGTTATGTTTTTATGATTCAGTCCTTAAGGTCTCCATACATCCTTAAGGCCCCCATACATCCTTAAGGCCCCTATACATCCGTAAGGCCCCCATACACACTTAAGGCTCCCATACACCCTTAAGGCCCCCATACATCCTTTAGGCCCCCATACATCCTTAAGGCCCCAATACATCCTTTAGGCCCCCATACATCCTTAAGGCCCCTATACACCCTTAAGGCCCCCATACACCCTTAAGGCCCTCATACGTCCGTAAGGCCCCCATACACCCTTAAGGCCCCCATACATCCGTAAGGCCCCCATACACCCTTAAGGCCCCCATACACCCTTAAGGCCCCCATACACTCTAAGTTAAACTACGCAGTTTAACTGTGTAAAAAAAAACTGCACGAAAAACTGAACTGAATATTCTCTGGCACAGCACAGGTTTCCCATCAGGTGTGTCATTTTTTTTGTCAGTTCTGTTTGTCTTCTTGTGCGTGTGACTGTGGTGGACAAAAACAAGGCTGTCGTTTGCTGTTTGCTAGCCACATCGGCCATAATGTTACCCGAAAATAAGAAAAGAGAGCTTAAAAAGTGGAGTAAGGAGTGTTATTTGGAAAGGAATATATCATGCGAATTGCTAGGAACGGATGTGCCTTGAGATGATGCCATCGTGGTATCGGCAGGTAAACTGAGGGAACTGTGGGATTTCCTGAGCGAACTGCGCAGTTCTCTGTGTGAAAGACGACTGGAAAGGACAGTTCTGAGGCCTGCGCTCCTGCCTGACAAAACTGCGCAGTTTACCTAGTTTTTCCTTCAGGTATGACGTCACACAGTAAAATCGCCCATTTTAACTACGAGTGTATAGGGCGCTCTAGACAGGATACTAGAAGCAGCGGAACTGGTTACTTCTGAAGTCACCATCAAAACGGCGCGTGTTTAGGAAGTATCACATGGCCACGCGACTCACTGTTTTCAAACATGAATGTGTATTTAGAAGCTGTCGCCTTGTGGGTTATGCAAACACGCAGGCGCAGATAAAAATAAACATACAAACTGAGTAAAACGTCTCTTTGGACAATAAAAACACCACCTGCATTTCTTATGGAACGCAGAGTCCTGGAGGTCAAGTGACCGGACATGCACGGTAGTCTTTGTGAAGGGATAAGTTAACTAGAACTGCACGATCGGATTCTCAGCGTTTTCACACGTACACACACGTGCCAGTGCGTGTGTGAATTTCTCCAGAAACAATCTGAAAATCGGGCTCACTTTACTCTGGCTCTCAGAGGGAGACTGCAGTATCGTTGCAGTAGACTTAATTGAATTCCTGACACGTAACAACCGCTGGATGCTGTCAGATCTTGCTGTTTGATCTTGGCCCTTCTGAATACAGATTTTCTATTACGTTTGGTGTACATTACGTCGCTTTCTCAACAACACTGTTTATGCCAAGTGAATTTCATTGTAAATTATTAATTAAGAAATTTTGAAGCCCATTTATTTTCTGAATTTAGTCGAATTTTGAATTGTTTACAGAGTTAGGGAGCTCAATCATATTTTGCACCCAGCCTCACTTGTGGCGTAACAAAAGCTTTTATTACGAACACCTTAATATTACGGACTACGACAGATTTCAGGGTTCCGCGGCTGTGTAGGTGAGGCCTTCGCTATTCTGAGCGTAGGTTGGTGGTTCATTTCCGACGTTTGGGGAGAGTCTAACGAGTCCAGTCTTCAAGGCCCAAGCAGTCCAAGACCTGTTCGTTCCTTGAAGATGGGACCTGGTACGTTTTCTCGAAACATCGGTAATAAACCACCAACCTACCACGCCTAACATCCCAGAAGAACGAAGGCTTAATGGATGATACTTAAAATAAACATTAATGTTTAACCTTTTCATGCCTTTGCAGCAAAAATTGCCCTGGAATGCTAAGGGCACGGCTTGAGCATGGTAGAAATGATTCTCCATTATAATAAAATATGAGCATTTCTTTTCTGAGAACGTTCAGGCTAAACTATTTCTTTTATTCTGTATTAGTCGCAGTAATTCAAGTGATTTATCATTTATAAGAAAGACCCTGTACATTTACTGTACTGCACACACCTCTTCTATCAATAAATGAACAACTCCAAATCCTTTTCTTGGATTACCGTGAGGCTGAGGTGCCATAATTTGGTTCAGATTGATAGACTTGTTTTAGACCTCACCCTTTTCACTCTGTATTATTCTAGAGAGTTGGAAGCCCATTAACCGTCATAATTTGTAGCATAACATGCTGCATCATGTCTGTTTCATCTATTTACAGAACCATGAGTGTGCTGCTACTGCACTGACGTTGGTTCACCTTACGGGGCTCACAACAGGACACATTCACGCGTGTGTCACCTGAACGTACGCAGCAGTGACTCGCTGTCTTCAATTACCATTATGGTGTTTTTTTTGTTTCATATGAGGAGTATTAGAGCGCGTCACGGAGTGCAAGAACGAGCTATGTGATGGCCAAATAATATTTTGTTCGCGGCTTCTGATGGAAGACATGAGAGAAGTTGATGGAATATTCTGACACAACCGGATTACAAGATCCTTTGTGAGGTTGAACCCAAGCTTAGGCATTATGTCCGCAGGACTGCTGCTCCTTTTTCTCCATCCGTCTGTGCTGCTGCAAGGTATAAATTGTCAAACAGACAGACCTTAAGGGAAGGAATATTCCTGACGGTAGACAAATCCGTTCATATGACTTGTAAAAAAGATACTTGTACCTGAAATAAGTTGCAAAGTAAATAAATTCATACGGTAACCACTATATTACGTGCACAATTTTACGCTCATGCATTATTAGTTTAATCTAGGTCTATTTGCACAGTAAAATAAAGTAAATTTGAAGCAAATGTTTGGAACTAACAGAGCGAAGTGGCAGGTGGGTAAAAAAAATTACAAAATGACGACCTTCGTAATTTTTAACATTCATCAAATTTTATTAGGGTTTTGGGGTCGAGGGTAATAAGATGGTTGGGTCACACAGAAAGCAGGGAAATGAGATTCGCCGACAGAATTTTATGAAGATACTGTGAACGGGTAAATGGGAGAGCAATACAAACTCGTATCTTAGGTAATTATGATGTGATGATGTAAAACGTATTGACATGCCTCAAGGTAAAGCCCAGTGGCGGGATCTCCGGATATCCTGGTGAGTGTTCAGGTTACCGTGATAGTAGCTGAGAGATTATCAGCCCCTCAGCAATTGAAGTTCTTTTTTGTATAATGTATGATATACCGTCAGTACACAACAATATATCAATACAGTGATACAATATGTACAGTTAGGTCACATTACGGCTACATGTTTCGACCGTAAACGGTCATCTTCAGGCTTTATGAATTTCACAGAGGCTATCCCTTTGTGTATTAACAAATTTGTGTAATGTATTATATACAGTGAGGAGAGGGGGGTATATAGGGTCTTGCTGGGGAAACCGGAGGGAAGGAGACCACTGGGGAGACCTAGGCACAGATGGGTGGGTAATATTAGGATGGATCTCCAGGAGGTGGGATGTGGGTATATGGACTGGATTGGGCTGGCCCAGGATAGAGACAGGTGGCGGACGCTTGTGAGTGCGGTAATGAAATGCGGGGAATTTCTTGACTAGCTTCAAACCAGTTAGCTTCTCAAGAAGGACTCCGCACCATGGAGTAAGTATTATATACCGTCAGTACACAACAATATATCAGTACAGTGATACAATATATACAATTATCAATTCACTACACGCATTTCCAGTTACGCACGTGTGTTCACTCGTGAAATTTAACCACTATGGGAACATGTGGTAGTCCCACGGTCTGCCAAGAGTCAGTTAATGTATGACGATAACCAAAAAACAGTGCAGCGACCGAATGATAGCGGCGCGTGAACAAAACTAAAACCTCAACAGTTTCATAACCTACGTAACCGACGGTTTCCTACATAATACATACGCGATGCAGCAGTCAAATATCCCAATTGCTATGGTAATGTCACGTGTTTTTCACTTGGTTACCGATACATAGATACAGTACTATTGTTTTAGCAACCATATTGAGGCCCGAACAATACAGTATCCTTAAGATTTTAATTTACTAGATTACCATCTAATTTAATTTTTTAATTATAAATAGGAATTTCATCATACTTTATTTTAACTCTTACTGTAAACGAAATGGGATCCCATTGAGTGCTACTTTATTGTACCTTAATAATGTTCTTCATTGGCCTGAAGATGACCGTTTACGGTCGAAACATGTAGCCGTAATGTGACCTAATTGTATATATTGTATCACTGTACTGATATACTGTTATGTACTGACGTTATATAATATATTATACAAATTTATTAATACACTACGGGATGGTCTCTGTCAAATTCATAAAGCCTGAAGATGACCGTTTACGGTCGAAACATGTAGCCGTAATGTGACCTAACTGTATATATTGTATCACTGTACTGATATATTGTTACGTACTGACGGTATATAATATATTATACAAATTTGTTAATAAACAACGGGATGGTCTCTGTCAAAAAAAATGAAGTTCGTCTTTGACTTGATAATGTTATTGTCACCACACCACAAGACACAACTACTTATTCTATGATTTTTTTCCATTTTTTTAGTGACACATCCCCGTTGTGCAAGTCAATCTATATATTTATCTAACAAACCGCCATGCCGCAACACCATCAACAGTTTACAATGGTTACAAGTTTCTGCCTTCTATTCAGGCTATTGTCAGACCATGCGTAATTTATAAGTAAAGAAAAACCATACAATTGTCGTAATGTAACAATGGGAAGAGATCTCTTTCCCTTGACATAAATTTGACAAAACTGTTAACACATTGTTAGGTAGGTGAAACAAATTTTGTACACTAAGAAACTTCTCCAGTTCTATTCATTGATATCACAAATTTAAATCTGTGTATTGTTGGAGTCGTTAAATATCAAATGAAAGACAAATGTCGACAAGAACACGGGGAAGTTACTGGCATTGCTAGTGCTTATATTGACTGTTAGGTAACGGGCTGGACTACCTGGGGTTCGAATCAAAATGTGCTGATTAGCTCTGGGGCCCATCCTATAGAGTGGGTATCAGGGGGCTCTTTCCCAGAAGATAAATACAGCCGGGCACAAGGCTGACGACTCACCTCCATCTAGTGTTGAGGCCAAGAATCGGTGGAATTATACTTTCAATCCCCAATACGCCTTCATGGTGTTTATAGGATAACTCTACCTTCTCCATCGTCTATCAAATAATACACGTAAGTATATTATGGATAAGACACCAACTAGATGTCACTTTTGTGTTATCTTTAATTTCTCCTTTACAAGTTGCTCAACATGTTTCGGGCAACCATGTGCCCATCTTCAGGAGCTGACGACTGCGTAGTTTTATCGCCACGTGTTGGTATTGTGCTGTAACGATGAGTGGTATTATTCAGATATATCTATCTGTGTGGGTCGATATGTTCTATGTTTGTCTGGTTTATGGTAAATCTAGTGTGAGTGGGCTGTGTGTGGTAGTGTAGGGTGTTGTGTGTGGTGGTGTAGGGTGTTGTGTGTGGTGGTGTAGGGTGTTGTGTGTGGTGGTGTAGGGTGTTGCCGCTCACACTAGATTTACCATAAACCAGACAAATATAGAACATATCGACCCACACAAATAGACATATCTGAATAATACCACTCATTGTTACAGCACAATACCAACACGTGGCGATAACACTGCGCAGTAGACAGCTCCTGAAGATGGGCAAATGGTTGCCAGAAACATGTTGAGCAACTTGTAAAGGAGAAATAAAGGATAACACAAAAATGACATCTAGTTGGTTTCTTATCCATACTGAATTACGATGCACGGTCAACCACACATCAGATTTACGTAAGGATAGGTCTTTACCGCCATTCACAATACGATTCCACGTCATTCCCTTCTATTATTAAAACATATTTTTTATTATTTTATTATCACGAAATACAACACAAAATCACACCAATCTGTATCTTATTCAGACCGACTTACTTACGTAATTAACTTACTCCTTGGCTCTACGGTCCTCTTACAGCTTTAGCCACTTTAATTACCGAAGCCCATTCTTCCCTATCGACTGCCGTCTGTCGCCGTTTCGTAACCTTCATCTCCCGCAGATCCTTCTCCACTTATATCAGTCTAGGTCTTCCCCTTCTTCCACTTCCCTCCGGTTTATTCTCAGATATTTTCTTAACTGTCCTCACCTGCTCCATTCTTATTGCATGTCCAATCCATTCCAATCTCTTCTTTTTAATATCTGTTATTACGTCTAGATTTTTATATAACTCCCCCAGTCCCACATTAGTTCTCATTCTCCAAATTCCTTTTTCTGCCACTGTTCCAGTACCCTTCTTATTATTTTTCTCTCCCACGTGCCCAGCCTTTTCATATCCATCTCAGCCACATCCCATTTTTCACTCCCACACAATACAACTGGTTTCAACATCGTTTTATATAATCTCATTCTAACTGCTGTTATTCCAACCGATATGTTGTGAAATAAGTCGTTTAGTCTTCAAGGATTCTTCATAATAAAGGGTCTATAATATACTTCATGTGAACTGCGAGATTTTGCGTGATGTAATATATCGATAACACTCACCCCCTTCTAATGCCGCTGTAATGGAAGAGTAGAGCTATACCTCTACCCACAGGCCACACCGGGCCTGTAACGGGATCACTTTACCTTAATATATCGATAACAGTTTGAATTACTTAACGTTCGTGTGTCCGTGCATCGCTAGTATAATTACAACTGATAACCAACAAGATGCAACTATTTTGATTTATTTACTTCTAATCAGCTCTACATGTTTCGGGCGATGTTTTCTCACATCATCAGAAGCATATCACTGTAACTACAGCTTCTGTAATGTCCACCGATGTTGCTGCTGGCTGGTGTTGTGTATGCAACACGTACAGCTGATTAGCAGTAAATAAATCAAAATAGTTGCATCTTGTTGGTTATCAGTTGTAAGTTTGAATTATGTCGGTTTTCAACATACAGTGACGGGTGTAACATCCTATACTGAAGGTAAGAGAAAAAACCATCAAATAACATTCATATTTTAACTGCTTGATTTTCAATACAGCCTTTTACGGTTAACCGCGTTCTGCCGGTGGTCCATGTGCCATTATTTACAAACCTCTGCGGTTTAAGTCCCCTGACAAATCAAGCATATCAAAGTCAATACGAAATGTGTAATGCACACTGGTATAGACTGAGACCACAAACATACATCTGGTAAATATGGATATGGCTCTGAAATAAACGCACACCGCGCGAACAAACACTTCAGACCCGTGTGCAAACACAGAGACATGACAGCGTTTCAGCTCTGTTACTCTCTGCCGTCGTTGATGTCAAGAGACCTCAAACTGAAGTTACCTTATTTCATCAGCCTACATTTCTTATTGGTAAGGAAGGAGATGTCTGGGCCAGCGTGACGTAATGTCCGTGTTTGTTGTGCCGCTACCAGCTTTACAGCAAACAGATACGATATGATTTATTTGTTTACTGCAATCGGGTGGCCACTCGGTGGCAGTAGTACAGCACACATTTATACACACACACACACACACACACACACACACACACACACTCACACACAATACACAGAACGACACAAAACAAACAATACATAGAACAACACAACAATTTTGGAAGAGTGCAGGCCGTGGCCCGTCTTTGCGGGTTTTACCCTGGCATATGCCTTACAACTGAGGGAAAAGCACGGAAAAATCTCAGTCAGGCTAGTCGAGGGCGATTATTCTGAAGCTTTATGTACGTCGAAGAGCTGCCAAGGCTTCCTTGGAGTGAAGACATGCTTAAATGTTCAATACACATCTTTCTACAACATCTTATTTCCCTCTCGTAAACACAATCTGCGAAGACAGAATACACTTGTCCTATATTCAGTACAACCTACAGTAACATAACGACTATGAATTCACTCATTCATATTAAGCTACGTTTAACCAGTGTCCAGGCGTGTAAATTTGATATCCACAGTTGTTTTACTTTAAACTGTGTTATGTAATGGCGCTGTTAGTTATTGAGGTAAGAGTGTAGTATCAGTCTTTAGGTTTCTGTGACCGTGCATCGTGAGCAAATTGTGAAGTGAGAGAGAAAACCAACAAGATGCAACAGTTAGATGTTTATTTTTATTTTTAACAATTTCTCAACATGTTTCGGGCATCATTATGCCCATCTTCAGGAGATCAAGACGTGTGTTACTGCACGTGGTGTGCTGCGCTGGTTCTGCTCGATGTGGTTGGTAGCGGTTGTGGGACGTTGCGTTGTAGGATGCGAGCACTGTGAGGGTTACTGTTCGACTAGTGCTCGCACCCCACAAGGCAGCGCCCCACAACCGCTACCAACCACATCCAGCAGAACCAGCGCAGCACACCACATGCAGTAACATACGTCTTGTTCTCCTGAAGATGGGCATAATGTTGCCCGAAACATGTTGTGAAATTGTTAAAAATAAAAATAAACATCTAACTGTTGCATCTTGTTGGTTTTCTCTCTCACTTCACAATATAGTATCAGTGTTGGATCGACGGAAGGATGAAGGAATAAAAACGGTTGGTGGAACGATAGAAACAGAGGAAACAGAAGTAATCGTTGAAACGTCTATACAGAGCCACTCTGTCAACCACAAATCCCACTATAACTGGTCTCAGATCGAAACCGGACCTCCGCAGAGACAGGGAGTATGACACGGCCCCCAGCGCCATATTGATTTAAGAATAACACAGGAGTAAGGAAAGAAACCTGGCATTTGAAGTGCGTGTTAACATAAATGTTTTGTTTAAGTTACATAGCTTTTATTTCAGCTACAAACTGACACAGATTTATCACATGATAAAATTTCAGCACTTCTCAACGTGTTATGATTAACTTCGGTAACTTTGTGACTACACACTTTGTAGCATGTGTCATAACGATGTCTTTCTATGCACAAATCCCGCAATATGCTGGCTGTGCTGAATGTAAGGTATCTTCCCTACTAACAAGCGATTTTGAATGGCTTATGGTAATAAACTTTCGAAAAGCAGGCGGATTCCCTTAAGTTGAATTGTTTGAGGGCTGCATGACAACAGTATTGCTTCCACACATCCTGTAAGTAAATGTAAATTGGTATGCAATAACCAATTATACATAGAAGATCGGCGCATATGAATCTCTATGCACATACAGTATATCACATGCGTAAACACAAACTCTCTGTAAAACATTTGTGTATGCTAATAGCTACAAACATGGCGGCCGTGAGTGCGTCTGAGTTTGCGTGTAGTAATGTAACAAAGTTCTAATGTTTACTGCTGTAAAACGTAAAGTGAAACGTAAAACGATCAGTAATATATGTAAAGGAAAAATGTATAGTTTTTCCTAAACACACGAATGCTGGAAAATTTCAGAAGCTGCTGCTGCTTACCGGAACTCCTGCAAATCTCTCGATGTACAGAGAGCTTTATGCTATTCTTCTAAGGAAAGTAATATTTTTCGTTTATCTAGTTCAGCTGTCGGAAGCTGATATCCAAAATTTTATCAAAACTATAACTTTCTTTCTCTGTCGACGTAGTTATCATTTCTTTTCCTTCTTCTTCTTCCTTTATCTAAATCTTCTTTTTCTTCTTACTACTTGGGAACTTGCTGCCACTTTATCATTATTGTGTTCACCAATTTTAAAATCTTTCTTTCCATCTACTACTAATTCTTCCAAAATTTCTTCTGCCTTTTGCAATCATAAACGTATGCTACTTTCGAAGTTTTTCCTCGTACCTTATTTAGTTGCACAGTGTTTTGAATAGAAACATTTTTACCCATGCCACCATACTTTCTGCCTAAATATATCTCTCTGTTTATTTGTTGTTCTATCATACGGTTACGCTCAGCAGTGACCACAGAAATCTTATGTGTCCACAATATGTTGCCTACACTGAACTAAAAAGTATTACTGCAGCCTGACGTCCCTGATTACTGCACCTTAAATTATAATAGAAACGTACTTATTTAGAGAACAGCGATAATAATGCACCTTTTTTGACGTTCAGGTGACCGTGCATCGTGATTAATTCTTATAATAGAACCAACCAGAAGCACTAATTTCTCAAATTTATTTTGGGAATAAATTTGAGAAATCAGTGCATCTGGTTGGTTTTATTATAAGATTACTGCATCCTGAATTTTATGTTTTGCTGACCATGCATGCTGGTACGGCTCTGGGTAAATGACCAACTTGATGCACAATTACGTTACACAATACGTTAATTATTATAATCCTCTACATGTTTCGAGCACCTCTGTACTCATCACCATGAGGTCAAATTGCATTAATACAACATCTGGTATAGTATTCTCTGTAAGTGACCGTCCGGTGTGCAGGTTGAGAAGGAACTGTTCCTTCTCAACCTGCACACCGGACGGTCACTTACAGAGAATACTATACCAGATGCTGTATTAATACAATTAGACCTCCTGATGATGAGCACGGAGTTGCTCGAAACATGTAAATTTGATTATTGTAATAATAAACGTATTGTGTAACGTAATTGTGCATCAAGTTGGTCATTTGCCCAGAGCAATACTGCATCCTTTCTGCTCCGACGTTATATTCCACTACGAATATTTCTCTAAACAACACCGATCGGCTTCTCTCTTTAATAAAGAATCACTGCGCTTCTAAAGGTAGGAGGCCTATTTTTATGTACCTGTTACATTAAATTCATGACTTGAAGCATTATATTGTTGAAATAAATATAATTTATAAATTCTGAGTCTATTCCCAATTGTGTAACAAAAACACAAAACAGTTTCCTTGTTCGAGCAGAAAATTGTAGAAATTATTTTAAATAAACCTAAATATTCGAATAAGTTACTCAGACTTCTGGGCATTAAGCACTTTCGAGATAATCCGTGTGACATTCAAACCCTCCCAATTATCCACTCAATACCCCCAAACAATTAAGACATACGTACAGTACAATAGTTCCGTTCGAATGTTCTTTTTTCAGTGTGTGCGTGTGTGTGTGTGTGTGTGTGTGTGAGAGTGATGTAATAGTTCACTAAAATTTCAAACATATTATAAATTTAAGTACTTCTAACACCACAGCCTGGCTACATTTGCATCGTACCTGCAAATTAAATCCTGAAACATCGTACAAACCGCACTAAACCGCGATCCACGGAGACTTCTCTCCGTTCTCGCTGCTCAGGTTTTCGGTTGTGGCCGAAATATTGGTACAGTTGCCACTTAACTCTGTAAGTCACAGTCGATAGTATATGTATTAGTTACTCGAATACGCAGAAACTCTGCATTTTACACACAGGGATTATTACAGGGGTGCTGATAAGTCCTTAGTCCGACCAGGAAGGAAACAACCTCGAAAGCATGTCATGGACTCGCGTTATTTCTACAACATCGAGACGCGAGCTATCATCAAGTTTTTTTTCCCTGCAAGGCAAGGCGTCGAAGGAAATTCACGCAATTCTGACAGAAACATTGGCTTGTTTCCTTCCTGGTCGGGCTAAGGACTTATCAGCACACCTGTAATTTTGTTTTCCAGAAACTTCAGAATAAACAGGGGTTACGCTCCTAAACTGATTGGTCCATGTTACCTTTTGAATTAAACCGTGATGTTATTTATACAAATGTTAAACTTCGAATAGTTAATGTAGTTTGAATGACGGAAAGAATATTTCCTAATGTAGCATAAAATAATTAGTTTTCTACAGCCGAAATTTTTGAGCACAGCGGATTGCGGTCGAAGTATAAGAAGTCGCAATGGCGCTTGAAGATAAGTTGTAAATCAAGAAAAGAGCAGTTTTGGCTCTGCTTGCTGATTGCTACAGAGTACAGTTTTAATTAAGCTTTCTGTCAATTATGTGAAACTGCAGATTAAAACATTTAGAACTATTTTCTCTGCACATTGTTTGGTATGGTCAAGAAATTCAGTCTCTCGCCTTCACAGAAGTTGTGGTTGGAGGCTTCAGCGTATCCAGCAGCTGTAGCGGGCTCTCTGAACGGTAATACATGCGGCTTATATTCGGAAAATATCCAATTCGGTACCTCGCAAAATTCATGTTGCCTTCTTCAGTATGCCACATAGCCGGCTTTTCTTATTTTCATTTCATTTTTTACAGCTCATCATAGATGCAATCATATTCGAAATCACATAATTCCTACAAGCGATAGATCGATGAATATTTATTAGTTATATGACGGCAGAGTCGAATGCCTGTTCCGACCTTTAACCAGCTCAGTCTTTCCTTCCTGGTTTTGAGTTGGTTCTCGTGTCGACAGATTTAGTCCCCTCTTGCAAGACATCTCTGTCTTTAGTATGAACTAGTCTGCATTTCCACTCCACTGCTCCGAGCCCAGTTCTCATAGATGCCGTTGCAGATACAGCTAGAAGAAGAATGTTCTATCTGCCATATCACTGTTAATGATGATCTTAGTATGCATTTCATATGGCGAAGTGAACCTTAGCGACTTAGGGTTTTGGGATGGGCCTTGGAGCCGCGCTGAGAGCAACTCTGCAGGGTTCTCATTTTAATTCGCGTCACATTCACGCTGCATGCACAACTTGTAAATGAATGGAAGAGGCTGACGGAAAGGTTACTGCCACACTACATTCCTACACCACCGCAACCCACGGACCACCTTCCTCTACAAGAATGATCTAAGTTGCTGTTATGAATATTTTGTTACAGAACATATCGCATCTTAAGTGTGTGTTTTGTATGTGTGTGAAAAGACAGGAGGTCGGTATCGTTAAACCTTTAAAGCCTACTGGCTAGTGTATAAAACACCAGGTTTGGCGCTAAAACATCTGAATTACGTCCACAAAACATATTTACGTTTTCCGTAGAATTCTTGCAGTCAAGAACTACTATCTACGTGAACAACAACGCTCTTGGATTGGTCTTTGGACTTTCAAATAGAAGTACGCCGTGTTTTCTATGAGGTACAAAATGAATACAAATGCAAACGTATCTACAAGCAATTGTTTCTGTTCTCGCACGCGGGGTTCTAGCTACCGAGTCATGGGGATGTAACATAAATTCAACATTTTATGACATTCCTATCAGTAAGCCCGTCTGAGGGAGAAGAAGAGGTAGAAGCGATGTGATCAGATTGCACGCAGGCAGACTAGCAATTTATAATGGGAAATCTGTCGTACTGGCAAGCCTCGAAGGGTGAAGCTGGACAGAAAGGGGGAAGGAATTTGAAGAGACTACTGGAAGAATGAAGTCGGAATGGGCTAACGTTATTGAAGTGCAGGATATAATAGAGAGAGGTGCTTTATTTATCACAGGTGACGATTGCTAAGGTTAGGTCACGTCATTGCTAGACGAAAGAAATGTGAGTATCCGGCACTGGGGCAGCAAGCTATGGCAGGCTGACACAGCAGTACTCGGCAAGAAAGCTATCTCATTGTCATTATGTCCACAATAAATCCCGCACAGACTGTGCCACATGACAATGACGACACCGTCCAAAATGACATATGTGATGTCTTTTGTCCCTTCAGTAAACAAGGTATAATAAGACAGCTTAGTTTCATGATACAGCGTGAAGCTATCTTGCAATAACTGTTGGGAATAACACATGTATTGGGGGGGGGGGGGCAAGGCGCCCAGGCGCCAGGGCCAAAAAGGAAAATTTAAAAAGCAAAGATTATGAAGACGGGAAACAAAAG
>Ga0131853_10014526_pt1 | contig 14435 bp, 12 predicted proteins | sample TergutLab28metaG_FD_92764 | JGI IMG/M metagenome (GOLD analysis project Ga0131853, IMG submission 92764) | Labiotermes labralis P1 segment gut microbial communities from Petit-Saut dam, French Guiana - Lab288 P1 (version 2) (version 2) | ecosystem: Host-associated > Arthropoda: Insects >... | reverse complement strand
TATTTTCATCGTGAGCGCGGTTTTGTATCAGCTGTCGCAGATCGGGCGCGTGATGAGCCTGAACGGGCTTTTGCAAGCCCTTTTGGCATATGCGCTGGCACTTTTGCCGCTCGCAGTGCTGACTCTGTTCGCAGGGCTTGTGGCTCTTTTGGGCAAGAGCCCGTCGTTAACCATGCTCGTGCTTATAGGCGCGTACATTTCCATGAGAACACTGCCAATTTTCATGCCAATTTTTGCGGAGCTGTTATTTACATCACATATCGGCTGGCATAGAATTTGGATAGGCGTAAGGCCGTCGCCGGCGCGGCTTGTGCATATGTTTAGCATCGTGTTTGGATATGGCGTTGTACTGTTCACGGCAGGGAGCTTGATATTTGAGCGGAAGGAGTATTAGAGGGATATTTAATTAACAAATGAGGCGAGTTCAATATCCGCCTCGATTTTATAAATTATAAGTAAACATAGGTCGAAAAACCACCATAGAACGCAATCTGAGAAGAGTGCGAATAATGTTTTTGATGCTTATTTTGTAATGTTACATCTTTGTTGCCATAAACGTGATAAGAGATTTTTGGTTACTATTGCCATAACTAAATACATGATTAATTTCAGAAAAACCTGCGTGTTTAAGCATCATTTCAAATTCTGATACTCCATACCAGTAGAGTATAAAGTTAGAAATCTCCGTCTGTTGAATTAACCCATTTTTAAGCAGCTCATACCTATGGATGTATGATACTTTCTGTGACACCCAATCAATATTTTGATGGCTGATTGTAAATAAAATCCCTGTTTCGCTGTCAAGTTCATATGCGACTGTTTCTGTTTGACCACTAATAAAATCTGAGGGTAATAGCAAATCTATTACAATAATGCCGTCATCTTCAAGGAGATTGTAAAATGAAACCAAAACTTCTTCGATAATATGTTTTGGGAGTAAGCAAAAACTACCGGTAGGCATTATAATTGCACCATATTTGTTTGGTGCCTGATAACGATATATTGAATTACTGGCGGGGAGATTTGCTCCCCGCCTTGCTTTTGCTGTATTATTTGATTTTGTTTTCACCGTTGCCATTACAGCCAGATTACTCAACCTCCACGACACCCACAAAGTTATAATGAATGTCTAGCTGCTGTGTCATCTTGCCGTTGCCTCTCACTTTTTCATGTACGACTATCTTTTCTACAAGTTCACGAAGAATTGTGCCGTTTAATTCTTGCAGATTTAGATACTTCCTTGTGATTTTAAGGAATTTGTCTATACCCGAAAATGTTTCGGCTGTTTCTGACTGCTCTTTTTCGTAAACGGTGATATTAGCTTTAAGTTGAGTCTGCTCCTGCTCATAGTTAGCAGTCATTTTGGCAAAACGCTCTTGTGATAGTGAACCAAGTGTCCGTTGTTCAAAAAGTTGGGTGAATAGCTTGTCGAGTTCGGCTACTCGCCTTTTTGCTTTGTCATACTCACGCTTTTGGGTGGCAGTTTCTGACTTTGCTTGGGCTTGGCTTTTCTTCATAAGGGCTTCCGCAAATGCTTTTTCATTTTGGGCAACATAACTCGTAACCATGTTGGCATGCTCTATCAACAACTGTTCCAACACTACAACCCTTATGCCGTGCGGAGTACATTTGTGTCGCGCTTTGCTTCGATACGTTCCGCAGTTATAGGCAAACTGGCTGGGATCGAAAGTTGTCCCTCTGAAAAGATTATGGGTAGCTCCACAGTCATGACATTGCACAAGTCCGCTAAACATGGGTTGTTCTCCCATTTTGGTTCGTCGCTTTTTGTTTTTGCGGAGAGTTTGCACAATTTCAAAGGTTTGCTCATCTATAATGGGGTCATGGGTGTTAGGGAATAGTAGGCGGTCGGCTTCAACGTTAAAGATGCGTTTTTTGTTTTTGTAGGACAAGGAATAGCTTTTCTTGCTCTCCGTATGTCCAAGATACTCCTTGCACTCCAACAGTCTTGCGATGGTTGATTCGCTCCAACGATTAAGGTATTTCACATGTCCAGATACACCTTTTTCGGTGTATGGAGTGGGTATTCCCTCGCTGGTGAGTATACGTGCAATTTTAGCTGGGCCAACTCCGCTAACGCATAGGTCAAAAATACGCTTAACTACTGGTGCAGTCTTTTCGTTGATTATAAGCCGTTCAGTAGCCCTGCAATAATCATAACCATATGGAGTTAAAGCACCATTTACACGCTTACCCTGTTTGGCTTGCATATCCTTGACTGCTCGAACCTTACGGCTAGTATCCCTGACATGAAAGTCGTTGAATAGGTTGCGAAATACTGCTATGTCGTTTTCACCCTTGTTGCTGTCCACGCCATCACCAATGGCAATGAAGCGCACATTGTTCTTGGGGAAGATAATTTCAGTAAACATACCCATCTGGATATACTCGCGCCCCAAGCGTGATAAATCTTTTACGACAACAATGCCTATTTCGCCATTTTCGACCATGTGTATCATGCGTTGGAACTGAGGGCAGTTGGTAAAGTTTGCCCCAGAGTAACCATCATCAACAAACTCTGTGATGTTGGTAAAACCGTGTTCATGCGCATATTGGGTTAAAATCTGCCGCTGATGCACGATACTATCCGATTCGTTTACACCTCCATCATCTGCCGATAAGCGCATATATAACGCTGTTTTTCTTTGTTCTGTAATCATACAAGCACACCTTCCTTTGCTTGTAGCTCACAGTCCAAATCGTTTTGAGATATGCTTTCATTATAACATAGCTTGGGAGCAAAAGCCGCTGCTTTTTGAAATTTGCCGAAACTATTTTCGACCATTGGCCTGTCTGCATTTGCTACACTTGCTGTGTTCGCTATGTTTACCGCATTCAGCAAGTCCTTCTCCATTAAACGAAACAAAGCAGAGGGCAGGATTATTCCGGCACCCTCTGCTCGATATTTTCCGTTCGTTATGTACGTTGTTCTGCCAATTTTTGTTTCTTGTCGCAGAAATCACTTCCTTTCTTCACGCTCCATTTTAGTGATAATGGCTACGTTTTGCCCTGTTTATATTTTTTGTGGGCGGTGGTTGGTGCTACTATAATAAATGTAGCGCATTGGAAGGAGCTTGTCAACGTGTTTCGTTATCAAATTTTTACGAACTATCCACTTTAATTCACAAACCTGTAAAGCACAAATGATAATTTGAATAATTAGTTACATTGCGTACATCGTGCGCAAATTATTTTGTGCTATAATTAATAAAATTGAAATGGGGTGATAAGTTGACCGATAGTGCTGTTGCTAAGGTATTCCGTGAGCACCTAGAACGATTTTTATATAGTTTTCAATCTTACAAAAAAGTAGCTGAAAAACTAGGTGTTTCTGAAAGCAGTATAAAAAGCTGGCTTTCGGGCAGGCGCACGCCAAGTATCAGGACTTTAGACAGGATTGCTAATCGCATCGGGTGTTCAACATATCAACTTATTAAGAGTTGTTACCCCATAGAGTGCGGCAAGTCCATACACAATGATGCTCATATTCCATTTCGCAAAAAACTTGAGACCATTTTCATTGAACGTCAATGTTTTTCATTGACCCAAAAATTAAACTTACTACAAAATCGGGTATCTGATTTGATGCTAACGTCTTATTTGAGGACAAGGAATAACAGACTTCCTACTCTACGGAACTTAGAAGTTATGGCGCAAGCACTCGGGATAGAAACCTACGAATTATTGCTTTGGGAGGAGTAAAAAAATGAGGAAAGAAATGTCAACGGCAAACAGATACAGGCTTGATAATCTTGTTGCTGCACTTGACGGTGTCGAAAATGTTGTACCAGATGCATTCAAAAAGGCTTTCAATTTCAAAGGAAGAAAATCACCTTCACTCGCTGAAAAAGCTATTGGTGCGTTGTTGGAGCAAGGCGGCACTATTTATGACCCTTTTATGGGTTCAGGTGCATTTGTAATTTCCGCAGTTAGGGCTGGATGTAAAATTGTTGCTAACGAGCTTGACAATTACACGTATTCAGCAGTTTGCACTTTGTTTTCCGCAATCGACACAGAAAAGCTCTTAAAAATGTTTTCGGAAGTTGAGCTGTTTGCAAAAGCCGAAGTTATGTCATTATATGAAACTTCTTGTTGCGGCGAGAAAAATTATATATCAAGGCTTATGTATGACCCGGAGGCTCAAGAGTTTTTCGACCCAACACCGAACCGCTCTATTGTCAATGGCAAAAATATAGTTATGATGTCTAGATGCCCTATCTGCGGTAAACTAAGAAAAAACTTTGATGATGCTGACAATGCTCATTTGAAAAGAATAAGTCAAATGGATATTTCTGCTTTTCCGCAAACGGAATATATTGAGAATAGCCGTATAAACATCACTAAATCAACAGGTGCAAATTATTTCGATAGGATATTTACAAATAGAAATAAAAAGGCATTACTTTTGATTCAAAATGCGATACTAAAACTTGAATCTTGCGTAGAGAGGGATATTATTCAACATGCGCTCGTCTCGTCATTGACTTTAGCTAGAATAGCAATGTATGGTTCAAGTAGCGATATTCTCTATCACGTTGTTCCGCATAGTGCAGAAGAAAATAATGTATGGAGACTATTTGAAGGCAAATTCAATAACTTCCTTAGCTTCAAAACGTCTTATGCAGACATTTTATCACAAAATCCTCCAAGCAATGAAAAGTACGAGCTATTGCAAACATCCTATCAAGAATACATCAAATCAATTCCTGACAACTTCAAATTCGACTTAGTATACACGGATTTCCCGTATACCGACCAAGTTCCATACCTAGAGCGAAACCAATTGTATAGAATTTGGCTAAACACATTTTACAAAAGCGGAAGTTTCGAGCTAACCCCAGAAATGCTGAGTTCAGAAATTGTACAAACTAACGCGCCTAGCCGACCAAATAAAAAAGAAATTGCAACTTATTATTCAGACATTGATGATATGTTTGGGGGACTCAAAAAAGTTCTCAGGGATTCAGGGCTAGTTGTGTTCACAATCAAGCTAGGGAAAAGCAAGTATTTCCGCACTCTTATGGAGATAATTAACCTTGCAAGGAAAAACGGGTTTGAGTATGCAATGCGGCTGGGCATTGACAAGAATGACCCCACTATCAGAAAACAATCTGCGTATAAGAATACCTTATCTAACGAAATGATTATTGTTTTCGAGCTTTTGGACACCAAAAATCGATACTGGTATGTAGAAAATCAAAATTACGAGTTCGAAACCGTTAAAATTGTGTACAACCTCTTGGAGAAAAGCGATACTGACGTCACACTGTCTGTATCGGTTAAGTCTGTTAGAGATTCGTTGCGTAAAAAGCATAAGCATTTTGCATCTGATGAGGACTTGGAGCGGGTGCAAGATATTATTAAAACGAAATTTTATGTTGATTATAAGAGTGTAGTTCATCCAGATAGTAACATTTTATACTTAGACATCGAAGATGAGACCAACCTCTTCACCAAGCTATATGACTACGTTCCTGTTATAATCGGTAGATTGCTTGAAAAGAAAAGTTCGTTTGTGCGTGATGATTTGTATTTCGAAATCGCAAATGCTTTATGCACGGGAAACCCGAAAACTATTGAGCAGTTCATAGAGAGTGATAGTTATTCAAGAGATATAGAGTTGCTACTGAACAACTATTGTGTTTCAACCAGCAATGGCTATGAAAAGCGAATCTACTCATATCAAATTTCCGAGGATGCAATAGATATTTCCACCCTTGAAGGCAAGGACTTTGAGCTTGTAATAAAGCGTTTTCTTGAAGCGGATGGTTACACTGACGTAATAAACACTGGGGCTTCCGGCGACCTAGGAGTTGACTTGTTAGCAAAAAAGGTCGTAGACGGCACTGTAAAAACCTTCATTTTTCAGTGCAAGAGGTGGGCATCAAACGTGGGCTCTACCCCCATGCAGAGACTATACTCAATGCGGTCGATGCTAAATGTAGACTATGCGATATGCATTACCACATCCGATTTTACTGATGATGGTGTGCGCATTTCAACGGAACAAGATATTGAAATGTGGAACGGAACCAGTGTTATGCAGAAGTTGGAACTAAGGTTTCCCGGGGAGTATTATCACGGCGGTCTTAATATCGAAAGCGCTTAGAGACATTACCTCTAAGCGCTCCATTTTGCTATCTTTGAATCCCATCTCAAATGTTTCTCAAAAATATCAACAAGTGTTTTGTATTTTTTTGATAACGTTGGTAACCATCCGTTTTGAATCAAGACTTCCATAACCCCTTTGTCGTAAAGTTCTGGGGTTGAGAGTACATTGTGTTGTTTAAGAAGATGCTTAGCCTCCTGTACGACATTTAAGACAATCTCATTAAGGGTTTCGGTAACAGCATTGCTATGTGATGCACCAAAATCCTTAACAAAAAATAAAATGCAATCGCCATTAAGTGATTTTTTCGGACTTATAATATTTTTTATTGTATTTGATTTTGGGATGTGCGCTTGACTGATATAACGCAAGTTGTACTTTGCCAAACTACTAATCAACTTGTTCCATACTTCAAGACTGCTATCGTGGAAGTACAAACAAAAATAAGCCCCCTCCTTTAACTTTGAAGAACAGACCTCAAACACTTTATCGAGCAATTCAAAATATTCCGTTTCTCGTTTATTCCTAGATGGTGCGCTTGACACAACAATCTCGTCTTCAAGATTAAATCCAAGTCCCAAAAAGGGTTTGTATAGTTGCATATATTCTGAGTACAAAACTTGTCCCATATATGGAGGGTCAGTAATTATTAGGTCAACGGAATTGTTTGGAATATCCATCTCCTCGATACTCTGACTGCCTTTATGCAATAGTGTATATTCAGACATAGCACTATAATTTTCAGCCAGATAACTGATAGCGGAAGTGAATTTTTTCGCCTTTTTTTCCAACAAGTCAACTACATTCTTTTCGACACAATCATTCTTAGGAATCCATAGCGGCCATTGTGAATTAGACTTTTTATCTGTAATTTTACAAAGGTGCAAAACAGACATTAATATATACCTAAAAAGGTCTTGGTATTCTGCAAGCTCATTAATAATTCCAACAACTTCATCAAGCACAGCAAAATTTCGTTTGGTAAAAATGCAACTAATGGTTTCATTTTCTTGCACGGCAATCCTTGAATTGGGTATCAACGCAGTATCGGTAATATTCTCCACTTTTCGCACAATATTTATAGCTTCATAATCAACATTTTCTGCTGTTTTTGTCCCCTTGGACGAACATATACATCGAAAGCTAATCTCTTTAATCTCAACCTCTGCATTGCGGGCTTCTTTGTCGAATATGACTGAAGTAGTTACTGCAGCTTCTTTGCAATATGGGCATGAAACCGCATAATATCGTTGAAGTTTTTTGATTTCCCTTAAAAAAACATCTAACACTTTCTTGTACTTTTTTTCATCATAATTCGCCAGAAGGGTCTTTACAATAAAAAGTGGGGCTTCATTAATTTCACAACCAATAGCCTTACGTTTGTGGGCGGATGATACAGCTTGCAACAAAGTTACACCCGACCCTAAGAATGGGTCGAAAATAGTGTCTCCTTCTTCGCTAAAAGATTCGATTAGTATGTCGCAGATGTTATACGGTTTCTGCGACCAATATAAATGAGTGTCATAGATAGGGTTGCGATTTGTTGCCTTTGCATCATAAATACGCCTTTTTACTGCTGGAATATCAACACGCAAGCTAATCCCCCCTAGTCTTTTTTGCAAACAACAAGGTATTCTAGCACCTTTTTCTGCTCGCTGTTCCTATTATTTGAATGTGTGTAATCGCATGAATGAACATCCACGTTGCTAGCCCCAAATCGTTCCTTACACAGAGAAACTAAAGATTCGATGGTCATTACATATCGGTCAGTTTTTTGCACAGTTGCATCAGTCGGATAGGCAAAGCTGATAACAAGGTTTTTCTTGAAGGCGCAGCAGTAATCCACTAACGAAGCCAAAGTGTCTAAACTTTGGCTTCGTTTGCTTAATTTCGATTGAAACCTTCCTTCGGTGTAAAGTCCTTTTGTGTGCGAACCCCTAATCATCGTCAATGGGGCTGGCTTATATCGAGCAACAAAATTCAACAAATGGTAGTATCTCGAGTATTGCATATCAGTATATGGAGGGTCTGCATATATTACATCTACTTCTTCTTTGATTTTCTGGATTTTCAACAAATCTTCAAAATTCAAGTTAAAGCATTCATTTTCATAATTGGATGCAGCAAAATCACAAGAAAAAAATTCCATTAGTTTAGCATTAAATAAAGCAAAGATGGATTTTTGTCTTGTTTTGAGCAGTTTGTTGATGTTATTGCCAAGCCCCAGCGGCTGCGCCATATGTCCATCTTTTGAAAACACGCACTCTTTCATTGCATAAAATAAAGCCGCCATAAGAGGTGAAAACAAATTCGTGTTCCTGTATTCCTCAATGGCTATCCTCAACGAATCAATTTCAGCAGCTTGCGTTACACCAAAATAAGAGTTGGAATAGAATTGCAAAAAAAGATGTCGAGATTCAATAATTTCACGTACCCCCCCATTCCAAACTGTAGGAATGGATTGATAAAAGCCTTCAATTTCAGAAATAGCACCCTTGCTCAAAATTGCAATCTCGTCATTAATATAGTCACTGTATGCCCTATTGGCGTCCTTAAAGCTTTTTTCAAAAGCAAGGCTGATGCTGTTGGTAATGTTACAGGCGGAAATATCAGAATAGTTACTCAACAACGCTTTTGAAATGAAATAAGCGTACTCTTCAGCATCGTTTGCAAAAATCCGATTTGTACGCTTAAAACTATAACCCACACTGCAAGTCCCTGCAAAAATATCAAGAATAGTTTGACCGTGCGAAATAGCCGCCGCCGAGTTTTCTTTTATGAATGGCAAAAGATTCCTTTTGCTCCCTTGGTAATTCAGTATGGACAAGGAATCCAAATTCACGCACGCCCTTTCAACCTAACTCGACACTTATTTTACCACAAACTCGAAATGAAATCAAGAACAAATTGATTTTTTAGTGCAAAATAATTACATCGGCAATATCAAAGGAGTAAAAAGAGCTCAAAATTACCAAAGATATGAATGAACAATGCCTTATATTTAGGGAGATATCATGCACATGCCTTTGCGCAGCATAATTATCAACCCACAAGCAAGCACTCCTTTTTGACCAAACGGGCAAGCAATGTATGTGTTACCACACATACGCTTGCGAGGGGGTTCCCCTCGACCCCATTTGCAAAGATTGTGCTCATGGCTGGCACAATCTTTGCAAATTCAAAAAGTTACTGCGCACTTTTTGTTAAGCGTTCCGCTGCTAAAATCTTAAATTCAAATTATATTTATGCTTGTGGACTTGGGTCGGAAGTGCAATTTCAAATGTGCCTTGTTGATTTCAAATTGCATTTCGTCATCATGAACTATACAATTTCGATTACCATTAAATACATATTTCAACTGGGGCTTGCTCATTTTGAAATTGGCAGAATCGACTTCGATTTTGATTTCGCAGTCACTCATGCGCAACATTCACAGCATAGTTGAACTTCATTTTCAGACGAACAACGCAAAAAGAAGCATCCAAAATTCCAGATGCTTCAATTTCATGTTGGCATGTGTACATTTGAAATCACTAACTGAAAATTAAATCCGAATTGATAACCTCGTGGATTTGCGCCTGAAACATATTCATTCTTTGTATCCATTCAATTGGTGACTGTGCTTTGTCCCGCTCAGTTACACGGTTGGCGGGGTCTTTTCTTATTGCGGTCATCATTTCATGTTTGCGTTGTTCAGCTTGTGTCTGAATTTCGAGGCAATGTTTGTGCAGACCTATCACACCTAATCCTGCCGCCATGAATTTGCGTTCTGATTTCAGGAAATCGTAACGCGCCAATCCCCAACGTGTTAGTGACGCAAGAGGCTCGCCCATAATGATGTTTGGAAACAAGCATAATGACTCGGAATCTTTTTCAACGTTCAAACCCATTGTGTACCACATACCGTTGCTGAACATCCAAGGCAGAAACGCCATGTCACCCAATTTCATTTGAGGTATCATCTCGTCCATTTCAGCCTGCGTTTCTGGTTTGAAATAAACCGTACTGTTTGTGGCTACAGGGATGTACTCTTTACTCATTCTGCTCACGCCTTTCTATTTTCGGATATATCTTCCCAAAATAATTTTAGCGCGCTAATGCACCTGGCGCAAGGCCAAGTTTCAGAAATTTACAATTTTCATCAGCTAGTTTACCCAAATGAAAAAACCACCCTCGAAAATGCCCGAAGATGGCATAAAATCGTTATCTCATACGATTGGCCCGTTGCTACATCATTTTATTTTGGTATATCGTTATCAAGTGACAGACTTGTTTGGCAACGACATTTTTGTTAAGTCTTGCCGGTACAGGTCTGCTTTAACTCCATGCTTTCCTAAATTGATAGTGCATTGCTCCAACATTTCAAACGACAAATCAACGCCATCAACTACTAAGCCATTTTTGATTAGTGGTATAAGCACTCTGCCCGTTCCAACTCCGGCTTCAAGGACACGGCTTGAAATACCTTCAAGTTTATTGCAGTAAAATTCAATGTCTCCATCATATGAGTGGCCAACAGGGCTTTTATGCTCATATAACATTGCGCTTAACTTTCCATACTCTTTGAACATTATTTCAACACCTTTTTCATTACCTAATATAAATTTTGCGCATTTATGTACCACATTTGATGTGGTGCATAAATGCGCCTTTTGTTTTGGCTATCCTGCTATTAAAATCATTTTACACCCTAATAATTCTCTTTAACAAACTTCTCGATCCTATCCATGCCCTTCTCGATATCTGCCATCGAAATTGCATATGACAGCCTAATATGGTCAGGCGCGCCAAAATCTGCGCATGGAACGACGACCGTGTCGTACTGGCTCAAAAGTACATCGCCGACGCTTGCAGCACTTTTGATTTCCACACCCTTAACTGTTTTGCCATAAAGGCCCGAAACGTCAATGTATAGGTAAAATGCGCCTTCCGGCCTGTTGAATTTCAGGTTAGGAATGGCCGCTGCGCGCTCGCAAATATAGTCTCTGCGCTTTTCAAACTCCGCACGCATCGCCTTAACTTCGGACTGGTCACTGTTTAATGCGACAACGGACGCCATTTGCGTGATAGAGCTTGGGTTAGATGTCATATGGCTTTGGAGATTGCTCATAATGTCTGCGATTTCTTTTGAGGCAGCCGCGTAGCCCATTCTCCAGCCCGTCATTGCGTAACCTTTTGAAAAGCCGTTGATAACGATAGTTCTTTTGAAAATCTCATCGCCAAAGCTTGCGATACTGATATGCTTTACGCCGCTGTAGACGAGTTCTTCGTAAATTTCATCCGCGATTATGAAAATGTCTTTTTCGACGATAAAATCAGCGATTTCTCTAAGTTCTGTTTCGCTATAAACCGCGCCTGTTGGGTTGTTTGGCGAGTTTAGTATGAGAGCTTTTGTTTTTGGCGTGTAAGCCGCTTCGAGTTCGGCTTTTGTCACTTTGTAGCCGTTTTCAGAGCGGCTTTCAATGATTACCGACTTGCCACCTGCGATATGCACCATCTCAGGATAGCTGAGCCAATAAGGCGCAGGCACAATTACTTCATCGTTCTCGTTTAAAATAGCCATAAAAGCGTTCGTAAGCGAGTGCTTTGCGCCGTTTGAAACGACAATGTGCGCAGGTTCATAAGTCAGCCCATTATCTCTTTTGAGCTTGGCGCAAATGGCGGCTCTAAGCTCAGGCGTGCCTGATGCGGCGGTGTATCTTGTGAAGCCGGTATTAATCGCTTTGATAGCCTCGTCCCTGATATGCTCCGGCGTGTCAAAGTCCGGCTCGCCCGCTGTGAACGCCACAAGGTCAATACCATCAGCCGCCATTTTCTTAGCTTTTGCAGTGATTGCAAGTGTTGAAGATTCTTTTACTTGGATAGCTCTTTTTGATAAATTCATAGTTATCATCCTCTCGTTGGTGTTATTGTGTTCTTTTGCTTTAATAGGTATTTGGTTAGTTCTTTGTTTAAATATTCAAAATTCTTAGCGTACAATTGGTTGCTTTTTCTTCGATGTATTATGTACGGTTCTAATTTCGCGTAGAAATTGACTACGACTATGCTTGTGCCGGTTTCTGAAAAAAGCCAAAAAGGCAACTGCCTCTTCTTTAACATAAGTCCAGATTGTTCATATGTTGTAATCAATATTGCTATTTCGTCGCCATATTTGTCCTGTATTTCTTGAGGGTCATAATTTTCGGGAAGATTATTATACACAATACGCCTTGCTTCAATAAAGTCTTTGCATCTAGCATTTTCGTAGTATGCGTTCACAGCTGCTATCTTGTTGTGATTTAGGGATTTAAAGCTAATGATAACAGCTGCAGCACCTAAAACAAAACCAATTATCCCGAATATGAACTCTAACTCCATAACACGCCGCCTTTCATACGATAAGAGATATTAAACTACATTAATTTTGACTTGAATAAAATTCTTTTTTTTTCAAATAATATTCATAAACCCATAAAAGGAGATGAAAAAAATGCAACCAATAAATCCTTCGATCAAATGCAATGTAGATGAATGTAAGCACAACAACATGAAATGCTGCACGCTTCACGATATCATGGTCGGCTGCACGAATAGTGTGACAGCGTCTTGCAAGGCTGAAACTGAGTGTGTTAGTTTTGAGAAGAAATGCTAATTGTTTGGGCGGATTGAGTGCTTGCACTAACCGCCCTCTTTTATGATTTCCTCAACCCCGGCGCACGATCCATACAAGGCACGCCTACCTGACACTTACCACAGCCATATCTCGGTCGATGCTTATCGAGCGTTGTATCTATAAAATCTGAACAGGGTAGATCTTTCTTACCGTCCTCAGAAATTGCAAGAACAGGGCAATTTACCACGCATTTGCCGCACATTGTACAATATTCGTAAATGTCCTCATACTCTCTGACATCTTTTGGCAAATCAAGCTCGGTTACGATACTACCGAACCTGCCGCAGAGGCCCTTTTCGGTAATTAATCCCTTTGACAATCCAAAAGTACCAAGGCCACAAGCGTAAGCAATATGCCGCTCCGACCAGTTTGAGGTGAATCGGTTCTCGCTCGTGCCGGATTTGAATCGCTCATCAAAACTAGGGACGATACTTTTATAGCCGGTGCCAATAAGTAAGCTATTTATGTAGCCCACAACTTCTTTCAAAAAAATCTGTCCCTCATAACGCGCATGAAGCCATTCACTTGCAGGCCAGCTATAATCTTTCGCGTTCGCCGCTTTGACTTGCTTGGAGTAGGGGAGAAAGATAGAAATAACCGTTTTCGCCTCGTCAAGCCACTCATGCGGAGGCAAAAAGTGCGCCCCAATGACGTCGGGCGACCGGAACTCTTCAAAAATTCCGTCATCTGCGCAGCCGAAGGCAAATATCGGAGCGTCAAATATCTTCATGCCGACTAAATCCACAGTTATCGCGGCCTCGGCGGAGACATAGTTGCCGGATGAGGTTGAAACGTATTCTTTTGCAGAGTGGATAAGTTTATCTCTTGTCAATTATGACCACCTCTACGTCAATGCAATAATAACCAACAAAACTCCAAAGAACCCACCGATACTCGCGCAAATTCCGCGGAATCCAAAATTTACACTAAGCCCATACTTCTCCATGCGCGAATAAACTGACCCTGCATACTTTGTGATCACAAGCCCGACTGCTAAGCTCGCCGCGAAGATAAGGCTCTTTTCCACATATCCTAACATATCTATGCTCACATTGAAACCAAACAAGAAATTTACAATCCATTCGCCAAACACGCCGAATAAAAGACACATAATACCAAGCGCCAGCACCGTAACTTGCTTGCATTTATCCGTAACACGCGGCTTACTTGCAGAACTTTTACCAAACAAGATAGTGCCAAATTTTAAATATACTAAAATCGTACCAAGGTTAATAATCGTCATTGCTATCGTCAGCGTGGTGCTCGCGTCTGCTGCCATAAAGTATTTAGAGATACTACCGTTAAAAAACGGCATCCCGATAATGCCTAGAATCGCTAAGATTTGCGCTATTGCAAGCGCTCTATCACTACTCCATAAGCCCCTGATTTTATTAACATCGCGCGTGCCATAGCGCTGTGCGACCATGCCCACGCCAAAGAACAACGCCGCCTTAAAAATCGCATGGTTAATCGCGTGATATAGCCCACCGGCATAAGCATAGGTCGTATCCATTTTTAGCGCGATTACAATAAGGCCAATTTGCGCCACTGAGCTATATGCCAAAAGCAGCAAAATATCCTTCTGCGCCAAAGCCATCACAACGCCAATCAAGCCCGTGATAATGCCAATAATTATATAAAAGTCCGCAGAAACTA
>Ga0131853_10014524_pt1 | contig 14436 bp, 14 predicted proteins | sample TergutLab28metaG_FD_92764 | JGI IMG/M metagenome (GOLD analysis project Ga0131853, IMG submission 92764) | Labiotermes labralis P1 segment gut microbial communities from Petit-Saut dam, French Guiana - Lab288 P1 (version 2) (version 2) | ecosystem: Host-associated > Arthropoda: Insects >... | reverse complement strand
TTTGTATTGATATTGAAAGTCCTGGAGCAATCCAAGATAGTGATATGACTATTTTAGGCAATTATGTTAGAGAAGTAATTCGTTTAAACGAAGATAATTTTCTCGTCTTTGGTCCTGATGAAGCAAAATCAAATAAACTAGGGAGCGCATTTGAAGTAACTAACAGAAAATGGCTCGCAGAGATTAAACCAAATGACGAAAACCAAGCCCCAGTTGGTAGAGTTATCGACGGTCTTTTAAATGAACATTTATGTCAAGGTTGGCTAGAGGGCTACCTTCTTACTGGAAGACATGGTTTCTTTCATTCTTATGAAGCTTTTATCAGAATAGTTGATTCAATGGCTTCCCAACATGCAAAATGGCTTAAAGTAGCTAATGAACTCCCATGGCGAAACTCAATTAGTTCCCTAAACTATATTCTAACTTCCCATGTCTGGCAGCAAGACCATAATGGTTATACTCATCAAAATCCTGGTTTCTTAAACCACCTTGTCACCAAAAAAGCCGACATTGTCCGCATGTATCTTCCCCCTGATGCCAACTGTCTTCTTTCTTGTTTCGACCACGTTATTAAAACCAAAAATTATATCAATGTTATTGTTGCTTCTAAACACATGCGACCTCAATGGTTATCTGCAGAAGATGCAATAAAACATTGTACTAAAGGAATTGGTATCTGGGAATTCGCCAGCACTTATACTTCCCTCGAGCCTGATATCGTTATGGCTTGTTGTGGTGAAACTCCAACCTTAGAAACCATCGCCGCAGTATCTATCCTCAACGAATTCTTACCAAAACTTAAAATAAGAGTTGTTAATGTTGTGGATTTAATGCGTCTTCAATCTGATGACCAACACCCACACGGTATGACTCACGAAGATTACAATACAATTTTCACCAAAGATAAACCAATTATCTTCAACTTCCACGGCTACCCTGATTTAATTCATCAACTATCTTATAAAAGAGAAAATAAAAATCTCCATGTCCGCGGATATATAGAAGAGGGAACAATTACAACAACTTTCGACATGCGCGTGCAAAATAAAATCGACCGTTTCAACCTTGTTCTCGCTGCTCTAAAATACCTACCAAACATTGAAAATAAAACCGAAATCTACGAATGGTGTCAAAATAAACTAATCGAACATAAAAACTATATCAAAGAATATGGAACAGATATGCCAATGATTAGAGAATGGAAGTGGAACGGTTTAAAGAATAAATAAAAAGAAACAACTAGTGTTTCAAATTCTTTACTCATCTCGCGTTAATTTTAAAGTTGGCTTTTCTTTCTAATTTTAAACTTAAATCTTCTTCTTTAATATGTCAATCTAAGCAATATTATGGTATCATTATCATAAGAATAATAAGGATGATAAGTATGGAAAAAATAAATATTCGTATCAAAAAAAGCTCACTTGTTTTTTCATACATTGAAAAAAAATTCGACGAAGAAAAATTATTAAATACTAATGTTATAAGTAGAGATGAATTAATATTTTCAAGAGATTATCTCGAAAAAAATCAAAATATAGTTGCTTTATTCTTAAATGATTTACTTAAAGAACATAATATTAATAGAATTATCATAACTCACTATTCTATTGCTTTTGCTATCATTGATATTATTAGAAGAGTTAATGCTGTCAAAGATTTAATTTTCTTAGAAGAAGAAGCGATGCCTTTTGAACTATGTGAAAAAATAATTGATAATAAATCACTTGAATATATTAGTTGTTTTAGTATTCCTCCTTTTATTCTTGAAATGTTTGATAGAAATAATCTAAAAGTCGAAACCAGAGGAGAAGTTTTATTTGTTAGTAACTTTATTTTTACAAATGAATTAAATCATTACTCAAAGCTTTATTATAAAACCAATATTAAAATTAACAAAGAATTCATTAAAGCTGATTTTGATGATTTCGAAGCTTTTTGTAAAATAAATCGTCATTTAAAAGTCATTAATATTTATTTGGTGGATATTACTTTAATTGAAAAACTTGTTAATATTCTACATAATGTTGGCATTAAAAATATAAAAATATTACTTCATAGTAATATTAACGACCCTGATTTAATTAATGAATTAAAAAAATTAAACAAAGAATATAAATCTAAATATAATATTGCTTTAAAAATTGTTTATTCCAAAGAATATTTACATGATAATATGTCTAAACAAATAATTTTAAATGTTTTAAAAATTTGTGCTATTGTTATTGTTTTACTAGCTGCAGGAATCTTCGGAGGAGTATCTTTAAATAGTCACCTGCAACAAAAAAGAATTACTGGCATTAATAATCAAATTCAAGAAAAGATAGAGGAAAGTAAAAACGAAGAAGAAACAGAAGAACAAAAAATAAATAATAAGTTTATGGCTCTTTTAGAGGTCAATGAACATACCGTTGGCTGGTTAAGAGTAAATGGGACTGATATTGATCATCCTGTTGTTCAAACCTTTGATAATATTTATTATTTGAATAGAGATTTTAATCGCGAAAGAGCATCTAGCGGCTGGGTCTTTATGGATTTTCGAAATAACTTTAGAGATTTAGGTCGAAACACTATTATATATGGTCATAATACCATCTCAGGAGTAATATTTGGCACGTTACAAAATACCCTACATAGAAGTTGGAGGATCCCTGAAAACCTAATTATTTCTTTTGATACCCTTTATGCAGAACACAACTGGCGAGTATTTTCCATCTATCGCGTCAATGTAACAACTGATTATATCCAAACCGAATTTGAAAGTGATGAAGAATTTTTAAAGTTTCTTAACATGATTCAAAGAAGAAGTCCTGGGAACTTTAATGTTGAATTAACTGCTGAAGATAAAATCCTTACCCTTTCTACTTGCGTAAGTGATAATCGACGTTTAGTAGTTCATGCTGTCTTAATTACTGATGAAGACTAAAATAAGCTAAATTCCTTTTAAATTACTCCTCCTAAATGTTATAATGTTAGTAAGAATAAACTTATATTAGGAGGATATATTTTATATGGAAACTATTGTTGAAATTAAAAACTTAACAAAGAAATTTGGAAATCTAGTTGCTTTAGATGGCGTAAATCTAGAAATAAAAAAAGGAGAAATTTATGGTTTTATTGGCCCAAATGGCGCTGGTAAAACAACAACGATAAGGGTATTACTGGGTATCTTAAAAGCTACTAAGGGTAGTGCTACTATCTTTGGTTTAGATGCATGGAGTAATGCTGTCCAAATTCATGAGCGAATTGCTTATGTCCCTGGTGATGTAAATCTTTGGGATAACCTCACTGGAGGAGAAGTAATTGATTTGTTTATTAAACTCCAAGGCACAAATAATAAAAAGAGAAAAGAAGAACTAATCAAAAAATTTGATTTTGATCCAACAAAAAAATGTGGAACTTACTCCAAAGGTAATCGTCAAAAAGTAGCTCTAATTGCTGCCCTCGCATCTGATGCTGACTTTTATATCTTAGATGAACCAACAAGTGGTCTAGACCCCCTTATGGAAAATGTTTTTAAAGACTGTATTCACGAACTAAAACAACAAAAGAAAACCATTCTCTTATCAAGTCATATTTTAAAAGAAGTAGAAGAACTATGTGATAAGATAAGCATTATTCGTAATGGTAAAATTATTGAAACTGGAACTCTAAATCAACTCCGTCATTTAACTAGAATGCATGTGAAAGTAGAAACTAAAAAACCATTTGATGAACTAGATAAAATTAAAGGAGTTTATGGCATTCATAAAAATGGCCATGCTATAGAATTCGAAGTTGATAATGAACATTTAGGGTCTGTTATATCTTATCTTAATAATTTTGAAATCACTCACTTTACTTGTATGCCACCTTCTTTAGAAGATTTATTCATGACTCATTATAAAAATGATGGTGATGTTTAATGAATGAAAAATTTAAAAACACAACCAAATTAGCATCTAAATTATTCAAAAGAGAATGGCTTACTTCCACTATTTGGTTATTAGTCCTAATCGGAATCACTTTAATGGTCGCCGCTGTTTTCAGTGACTTATATGGAACTGAAACTAATAGAATGGGTATGGCTGAAACTATGAGTAACCCTGCTATGGTTACCATGATTGGACCAACATACGGCTTAGATAATTATACTAACGGTGTTATGTATGCCCAAATGATGATTCTTTTTTCAATTCTTGCTGTAGCAGTAATGAACATCTTCTTAGTTATTCGTTATACCAGAAGAGATGAAGAATCTGGAAGATTCGAAGTTATTAAATCCCTACCTGTAGGTAAACTTTCTGACTTAGGGGCAACAATGATTCTTTGCTTTGTTGTTAACCTAGTATTAGCTTTAATCACTGGTTTTGGTCTTTTTGCTCTAAACCTAGAAAGTATGAACTTATCTGGTTCCCTTCTCTATGGAGCTACCCTTGGTGTCTCTGGATTATTCTTTGGTGCTATAGCTGCCTTATTCGCTCAAATTTCTTCTACTTCAAGAGGTGCTCTTACCTATTCAGCTATAGTGTTGGGAATCGCTTATTTAGTTAGGGCAATGGGAGATGTAAGTGCTCCCTTACTTTCTTATATCTCACCCCTAGGCATTATCTTAAAAACCCAAATTTATTATACCAACACCCTCTGGCCAGTTTTCACGCTTCTAATTCTTGCAGTTATTATTACTTACATCGCCTTCTATTTAAATAGTACTAGAGATTTAGGAGCGGGTCTTATCGCCGCTAAAAAAGGTCGCAAAGAAGCATCTAAATTTTTAAAAACCCCTACTGGATTAACCTTAAGATTAATCAAAGGAACTCTTATCGGTTGGGGAATCGCCACCATTATGTTAGGAGTATCTTATGGTTCTGTCTTCGGAGATGTTGAAACATTCTTAGAAGGTAGCGAACTTATGCAACAATTATTCCTTGGTAATGATAAATTCACCTTCGCTGAACAATTCCTAACTACCTTAATGGTAATATCAGCTATTATGGTAACAGTTCCAACTCTCAGCGTTTTATTAAAAATTCGTTCCGAAGAAAAAAAAGGCAGACTAGAACATATCTACTCCAAAAAAGTATCCAGGAAAACAATATTTACTAAGTATTTAACTCTTTCTTTCCTAACAAGTATTATTATGACTCTTGCATTTGTCATTGGTCTTTGGGGTGCTGCTCATGCATCAATGGACGAACCAATCGCCCTCACAACTATCTTAATCTCTGGAACTTCTTACCTGCCAGCGATATGGTCAATGATTGGTATAGCTGCCCTACTTATTGCCTTCATTCCTAAAATAACAAACCAAATTTGGTCATTATTAGGTTTATTCTTCTTCCTTGTTTATATTGGACCGTTAATAAATGTTCCTAGTTGGTTTCTGAAAGCAACCCCTTATGGTAGTATTGCTAGATACCCAGTCGAAGATGTTAATTTCATTCCTCTAGTTGGTTTAACTATTCTCTCAATAGTAATGGTTATATATGCAGTTTATGGTTATAACAAAAGAGATATATCTAATCAATAAACCGTTTCTTATGAAATGGTTTTTTTATTTATCCATTCTGCTATATCAGTTATTACATAGTCCGCAACATGTTGTGGTTTAGAATATTCTTTTTTCACCTTTTTAATATCACCATAAACAACTGGCATAAACACATGATTCAAACCTGGATATAATTTAAATGTAGCATTGGAATGGTTTTTTAAAATTTTCTTATATTCTTCAAAATCTTTTTTAATACAAACATGAAAATCTCCATCTCCTTGCATAATTAAAATAGGTTTTGAAGTAGCTTCTAAATACTCACTAACTCGTTTTTTACCCATATCTTTAAAATATAATGCCATTACATGCTTACCAAGAACAGGTATCTTCTTTGCTTCTTCATCACTCATATCATAAATATTCTCAAACTTTGTAAATAGTTTTTTACTTTGTTTATTAATTAACCATCTCATTAGAGCATTACTTTTCCCCACCATATCTTCTACTTGTGACTTCATAATATCTTCCAATCTTCTTGGTGAAGCAGCTAGAATAATAAGACCCGCATAGTTTCCACCTTCCACATCAATGCGTGGTGCAAGCATTCCTCCCATACTAAGTCCAACAATAAATATTCTTTTTGAATCAATTCTAGAATCTTTTCTCAAAATATTTGTAGCCATAATCGCATCATCAATAGTTTCCTCTTTGACCGTAAAATCTCCACCTTTAAAACTCTTAGGATAAATGAAACTTCGTTTATCATAGCGAATACTTGCAACATTATGTTTTGCTAAACCTTCTGCCAGGTCTTTGAATGGTCTGATATTATAAACTTTTGAATTCATATCCGATGAACCAGAACCATGAACAAACACCACCGCTGGATACGGCTCCTTTTCTCCTTTTGGAATTGTCAATAATCCATTTAGAGGAAATTCACTCCCAACAACAATACTCTCCTCTTTCATAACTCTACTCCTTCTAAATCTAATAAATATTGCTTTTTATCTATCCCTAATCTAAATCCAGTTAAAGATTTATTAATACCAATTACTCGGTGACAAGGCACTATAATTACCAATTTATTTTTACCTATCGCATTAGCTACTGCTCTAACACCTTTTTCATTGCCGATTTTTCTTGCTACATCTTTATAAGAAACTACTTCTCCATAACTAATATTTAATAATTCTTCCCAAACTCTCTTTTGAAACTCTGTTCCTTTTAATTGGGTAGGAAAAGAAAATCTTTTTCTTCTCCCTTTAAAATATTCATCTAACTCCCTCTTACATTCAACAATTAAATCATTTATTTTTTCTCCTTCTTCAACCTTAACAGAATCAATTGAAATAATAGCTCTATCTGTTGCTTCAATTCTTAATCTTCCAATTGAAGAATTATAAAAACCTATATACATAACTACCTCTTATTTCTAACCCATTCATCATGATGAAAATAATTTTTATAATTAATATTATTTGCTACACAATAATCTTTAATTTCTAAAGCGAGTTCATCCCAATAAGTTATATCCCCTTTAACATAAATATCATGATATAAATTTAAATACTCTGGATATTTATCTCTTATATAGTCTAAAATAGGTCTTTTATAGTCTGTTCTTAAGTTTAAATTCTCAAACCAATATTCATCTACAAAATCGCTAGATACTTCGATAATAGCTTTAAAATCAGTAATTAAAGGAAACATTGGTGACATAAACAAAGCAGTTCTAATTCCATTTTCATGAAGTGTTTTTAAAGCATTCAATCTATCTTTAACCCCGCTAGCCTTATCCATATCATTCTTAAATGATTCATCAAGTGTATTTATCGACATCGATACAATAAGATTCTTCATTTGCTTTAATAAAGGGATATCTCTTAAGATTAATTTTGATTTAGTTGTTATACTTAACTCACAATCAACATTCACCAATTGTTTTAATATATTTCTCGTAATTTCATATTTTTCTTCTAAAGGATTATAACAATCAGTAACTGAAGATAAGAATACTCTCTTCCCTTTTATTTTATTTAGATTAATTTCTTTATCACATTTTTTAATATCAATAAATGTTCCCCATTCTTCATTATGATTAGTAAATTTCTTCATAAAAACTGCATAGCAATATTTGCAAGCATGAATGCACCCTACGTAAGGATTTATTACATAATCAGTATTAGGTAATTTAGAGATTGATAAATAATCTTTTACTTCTACTTCTTTTACTTTCATAATTCTTATTATACATGAATTATTATTTTATTTCTTGTTTAACTTTAAAGAAATCTTCCCAAGGATCTTTTCTTTTTAATCTTTTAATCGCATCACTCATTGTAATATTATTAGGAGATATTTTATCAAGTTCACTCCAATTTATCGGCATTGATACTGCAATATTTTTTGTTCTAAGAGAATATGGCGCAACACTTGTTGCACTTCTTGTGTTTCTAATCCAATCAACAAATATTTTTCCTTTGCGATTTATCTTTCTAATATTGGTTGTATAGAGATTCGGCCATTTTTGTTCCATAAGGAGAGCAATGTTTTTTGCAAATGCACTGAATTTATCCCAAGAAGTAGATGAGCTAAAAGGAAGAACAACATGATATCCCTTACTACCACTAGTTTTCAAAAATGATTTTAAATTTAATTCATCAAGAAGACTCTTTAAATCCCTTACCCCATTCCTAACTTGTCCTAAATCCATTCCTTCATCTGGGTCTAAATCAAAAACCATAATGTCTGGTTTCTCCAAAGTTGGGAGTTTACTACCCCAAGGATGAAACTCAATTGCATTCATTTGAACTTCAGATATAATTCCTGATATATCTTTTATATAATAAAAATCTTCCTTACCATCACTTTTTCTTGGCAGGTTAATCATTCCCATTCCCTTAAGATTTTTTTCTAAATGCTTTTTATAAAAACAAGTACTATCTACTCCATCTGGACAACGAATAGTACTTATAATTCTATTCTTTAAAAAAGGAAGCATTCTTACTGCTATTTTTTGATAGTATAACGCCACATCTTTTTTAGTAATTCCTAAATTTTTAAATACTATCTTTTCTGGATTAGAAATTTTAACTGTTGAGATTATTACTTCTTTTGAATTATTTCCCATCTTTTTCTATCTCTTCCATCGTTCTATTAGTTCTAATGCTTCTTTTAAATTCATTTATTTTTTCAAATTCTTTAAATTCATCTTTTTCTTTATTAAGCAACCATTGATTTTCCTTCATCCAAGCTAATGACCACTTCCCTTTAAGTCTTTTTCCTTTTAAAATAAATTTTATAGAATTATTATCAAAATCGCGGAAATTATCACTTAGTGGTTCCCAAGTTCCTTCATCCCATATCATGACTGTTCCACCACCATACTGTCCTTTGGGAATTGTTCCTTCAAAATCACGATATTCTATTGGATGGTCTTCTACCATTATTGCAAGTCTTCTTTCACTAGAGTTATATGAAGGCCCTTTAGGTACTGCCCAGGATTTTAGAGTTCCTTTCCATTCTAAACGAAAATCATAATGTTCCCTGCTTGCTAAATGATGTTGCACAACAAACTTAAGAGAATCTTTATTATTCGAAAGTCTTCCTGATGGCTCTAGAGTTTTATTAAAATTTCTTTTTTCATTATATTTACTTAGTTTTTTAGTCATTTTTATCATCCTTCGAATAAGTTATATAATTATTTTCGGAAAATTTAGTAAAAAATATACTTGTTTCTTATCTCAATTTATCAATAATTAAAAAACCCTATAATTACAGGGAATGTTTAAAAAATGGGGTGATCGACGGGATTTGAACCCGCGCATACTGGAGCCACAATCCAGCGAGTTAACCACTTCTCCACGACCACCATAAGTAGTACTAGAATAATAACAAATATTTGATAAAATATCAATTATATTATATACTACAAATGAAGGATGTGTTATATATGGAAGCAATTGGTAATTTCTTTAGTTATATATTTAATGTTGTTTGGAACTTTATTATGATGATTTGGAATGGTTTTATTGGACTATTAACAAGAGTCTTTCCCCAAGAATTCGCTTATATGTTAGCAATAATTATCTTAGCAATCATCTTCATTATTATCTTTAGAGCCGTTTTATCAAGAAGACCTAAGAACTGAAAAAGGACCGAAGTCCTTTTTTTTATTCATCTAATGATTTAACTTTATAAGTAGCTATATCCATTGTACTAGTAGAAATAAATCCTGCTGGAGCTTTTATAATATCTGGTATTCTATTAACAGCATTAGCACAAGTAAGCTCAATTGTTGCTGGATGATTAATCGTAATAGTTGTATCTGGTTCTCCAAATACACTCCACTCATTAACATCAAATTCTTCAGCTGTATATACTTTACCAATACATTCTGCTTCGATACGTATTCCTTCACTACACTCAGCACTAACTATAGCACTCATCCCTGTTGCATTTCCTTTTGGAATAGTCATTCCTAATGTTTCTGAATATAAATCTTCCTCTGCAAGTAATGGAATACATTTTTGATTAATTGATTTAATTTTTAATCCTAATCTATCTGCTATCCACCCAACAGTATTCCACATAAATGATGGCGAAAATTCTCTATTTTCAATTAATCTTCTTCTTTCTTCATTACTAATATTATCTATTGATGCTATTTCTTTTTCAAATTGTTCTGGAGTAAACCCTGCCCCATGAGCATTAGCTGGAGCCATTCCATAATCTTCAAGATTATAACTTGATTTCCCTTTTATTTTTGTAATTTTATGAGAACCTCCTGCTAAAACAGCAACTAAGTTACCCCAAGCAAAATCCTGATATCCTACCCCCGATATTGTACAATTATTAGCTTTTGCCAAAACATCAATCTCTTTAAATAAATTTGGATTAGAATTACTAGCAAAGAAAGCTTCTTCACTAATTGTTGAAACATTTACCCCATTCTTTGCACAGACCCTTAATACATCACTTATATCATTTAAAAAAGTCATTGTTGCTATAATTGCAATATCTGGTTTATTCTTAACTAAAAAGTCCTCTAATTTACTAACATCTTCAATTAATACCTTTTTATCTTCACCTTCAATAACTTGACCAATATCCTTACCAATCAGATTTGGATCCATATCAAAAGCTCCTACTATTTTTGATCCTTTTTCAAATACATAGCGCATGGTATATTTAGCCATCTTACCACAGCCGATTTGTACTACATTAATCATTTCCCTTTTCACTCTCCTATTTTAATTATATCAAAAACTAACCTATTATTCCAATATTAGTTTTTCTTCTCTTATTATATCTTTAAATTCCTCTTTAAAACGTATTATTTCTTTCCTCTTAGCATCTTCATAAATACTTTTTGTACTAACTATTGCATCATAGAAATGCCTCAAACTAACTGTTAGGGTATTTTCAAACTTAGCATTAGAGAATGCATTAGCTACAATCGCCAGGCAAACATCTGGATAACGGTTCCCTATTTCATATATTCTTTTATATTCATCAGTCATTTCAACGATAAACTTCATTATTTTTTCAATAATATAAGGACTATATATAAGCTTTACTCCAATTTGTTTTTCAATCTTGGGATATGTTCCCATTAATATTTTTACAGTAGTTGCTTGGTCTGCTTCTTCAACATCAATTTTTTGAAATCTTCGCAGGAATGCTCTATCCCTTAGAATATAGTGTTCATACTCCTCAGTTGTTGTTGCCCCAATCATTTTTAGAGTACCTCTATCTAACCCTGCTTTTAACATGTTCGCAAAATCAATATTCGCTCCCCCAGCTGCTTTATTAACCAAAACATGTGTTTCATCAATAAAGACAATTGTATTTTCTCTATCTCTAAGTTCTCTAACTAATAAATCAATTCTATTTTCAACTTGACCTTCACTAACACTAGAACCAATCAAACTCATAATATTTATTTTATATAAGGACCATTTTTTTAATGCCTCTGGAACTAAATCTTGTTGTATCTGATAAGCAAGTCCTTCGACTATAGCAGTTTTACCTACTCCTGGCTTTCCCACTAAAAGAGCACTCTTCTCTGGAGTTAAAAGCGTTAAAATCGTCTCTTTAATTTCTTCATCTCTCCCAATAGCAGGATTTGTTACATAGTTTCTCGCCAGTAAATCTTCCCCATAGCGATCTATCATACTGATTTTTTCTTGACTCATATCATTCACCATTCTAATTGTATCAAATCACTGGAATTAAGTCTATGAATCCAAATAAAAAAGTTATATTTTTTATAAATACAACTTCCTTGATTGCCCATTATTTTTCTTATCACTATTACTAGTAATAAAGTTTTTAAACAATATCTTAAATAAATCATAATCCTCACATAACTCTTCTAAAATATCACTTATTGAACTAGCTTCTTTAATTAGTTTAAACATATCAATTTCTTCTTCGGTAATATCTTTAGTAAATAATCTATCTAATATATCTTCTTGAAAATTTTTAACTAAACAATAACAAATATATTCTGTTACTTCACTGCTTTTTAAATGATAATCAATAAAATATTCACTATAAAACTCAGCTATACTTCTCTCTTTTGAATAATGTATAAGTTCATCTTGTGTTTCAGCTAAACTTTCAATAATAGCAAGATACTTATCAAATATTTTTATATATTCATGCATAATTATTTTCTTCATTAAAAGATTATTTTCTTGTAATATATATTCCATAAAATCCTCCTGATTCTATATATTAAAACACATTTTTATCTATTAGCAAAGAAAAAACTAAAGTTTTTTCACTTTAGTTTGATTTGTTAAATAAATCCCAATATTTTTGTTCCCAATCATTACGTTCTTGAATAATTCTATCTCTATCATTCATGATATCTTGCATTTCTTGATTTCTTATATATGTTTGATGACTTTCTTTTATTTTCTCAATTGTCTCTTTACTGGCATAGACTCTAATATCTATATCACGCAATAGAACGTAATTATAAATTTCTTTATTTCTTAGATTTCTAATTATACTATTATATATTCTTCGCTCTGGAAACAATATTTCTCTATTATAACTAAACCCAAGAACTCCACTTATTTCATCTAACTCTATTCTTAAGTTTGTAAATTCTAAGTAATGGTTGACAACAACTCTTACCTTATCATCTATGCTCTCATCAACGATAAACTCTACATCATGCCACCTACTAATTAAATTGATATCACTCGCCATAAAATATTCTTCTGTCATTGTTAATTTATCTTCAAAATCACTAGGAACGCTATTTATAAATCTTGTATTAGCTATTTCAAATGTTGCAATACTAATCCCTGCTCCTAAGAGCACTATTCCTGAAAGGAAAGATATTAATACTCTAGTTCCTTTTATTCTAAGCGAGAAAATAAAACGGAAGAGTAATTCAGCAAAAGCACCAGCGAGGCATACCATCGCAAAGAGACTTAATAAAACTCCAATATAGTGAACTCCACTAATGAATAACCCTACTCCTAAACCAAACGCAATCATCAAACCTAATGTCGTAAACAAAGTAGGCACTAAAATAAAGAAAGCAAATATTTTTAATATAATGGTAAAGACATTTCCTAAGGCTTCAAATGAATCATCATCTTCTTTTCCACTTTTTTTCACAGCAACTTTCTCATCTTTTTTTAATTCAGATAAGACTTCATCTTCTATTTCATCTTCAATATTTTTAATTTCTTTTTCTATTTTCTTCTTTGTTTTTTTATCCGCTACCCTCTCTGGCATATTCTTCAAAAATCTTTCTTTAAAGATTTTAATAAAGAATACTATTGCTAAGATTAAATATCCAATTTCTAAAATAAAACGCCATAATCCAGAAAATAATTGAAAGAATGGTGCAGGCAGTATAGAAAATATATCTCTTCCTAAACGAATAAGTAGTTCTACTGGCCATTTAAATATCGATATAATTACAATCAATAAAAATATTTCAAAAACAAATCTCATAATCTGATTAAAATCTCTCGAACTTAAATAATTGGCAATCCTCTCAAATATCTTCGCTGCATCATTAAAGAAATTCATAACCATATTTTTTGCATAATTATTATCATCCTTAACCTTATATGCGGAGAGGATTTCCTTAACTAATTCATCAAAATCACCAAACTCTTTTATGGCTGCTGCTTCGGTTTTACCCTTTTTCTTCTTCTCAGCAATAAATTGTTCATATTCACCTATAATGTCATCTATCTCATCTTCATGTAATACAACTAATCGCCTTCTTAATTTTTCTAAAAACTCTTTCTTTTTCATTTTTTTAACTCACTTTCTTTAATAAACTTATTTACACTCTTTTCAAATACTTTCCAAGATTTTAATAACTCTGTCTTTCTTTTCTTACCTAATAAAGTTAAATGGTAATATTTTCTTGGTGGACCTTCATTAGATTCTTCTAAGTAGGTTTCAAAATATCTTTCATTAGTTAATCTTTTTAAAATCGGATATATTGTTCCCTCATTTACATCAACAATCTTTGATACTGCTTCAACAAGTTCATAACCATACATATCTTTTTTTGAAACTATAACTAATACCAATAACTCTAAAACCCCTTTTTTAAACTGGGTATTGATAACTTGCACCTCCATTACCACTATAATAATACTTAGTATTATGTTTTGTCAAGTACTATATTTTATTTAGTATATAATATGTGTAAAATAAATAAAAAAGTAGTATAATATTAAACATGAAAAAGTTAAACATTGTAATTCGAGTCGATGGGGACGCTTGCCCAGGAATAAACCTAATTGAAGAACTGGCTAAAAAACACAATATAAATATGAAAATATATGCTAACTATGCTCATAATATCAATTCTGACTATGCAGAAGTATTATTAGTAGATAAGAGTTCGGGGAGTGTAGATATGAAAATAATCAGTGAAACAAAAGAAAATGACATAATTATTACTCAAGACTTTG
>Ga0131853_10014523_pt1 | contig 14436 bp, 3 predicted proteins | sample TergutLab28metaG_FD_92764 | JGI IMG/M metagenome (GOLD analysis project Ga0131853, IMG submission 92764) | Labiotermes labralis P1 segment gut microbial communities from Petit-Saut dam, French Guiana - Lab288 P1 (version 2) (version 2) | ecosystem: Host-associated > Arthropoda: Insects >... | reverse complement strand
TCATAACTCCGTAACCGTCCAAAATCGGACACATGTTTATATGAACTTTTTTGATCACAAAGACCTAGGAAATCACCTCCTGCAGTTATGCCCTAAAGTCGTGAAACACCCTGTATATATAGTCTTTAATAATCTAAAATTTACATTAAAACACTTAAAACGCTCCAACGTGTTTCGATCATACGATCATCCTCAGGGAGCATACTTTGTTCCTTGCTAAAGTTACAGTTTAAAACATTCAGTGATCCACTTCGTTATATTTGGTGCTGTGGCAGCATGTCTTGTGTTGTGTGTGGGTCGGACGCTGTTCAGTTGAGACCGGCTGTCGATGTGCTTGTTGTGCGATATAGCGTGAGACTGGCTATGGACTGCGAAGTAACTGAGTGTTTTAAACTGTAACTTTAGCAAGGAACAACGTATGATCCCTGAGGATGATCGTATGATCGAAACACGTAGGAGTGTTTTAATGTAAATTTTAGAGTATTAAAGACTATTTATGTGCATTTGTTGGTGTGCTACATAAAAGAGATACATTTATACTGTAACCGCCAGAACTCATGGTCTGTTGTTACACCTATTTTAATTGGACGTTTCGGAAGTTCATAATTTCAGAGCATATGAGGGAGGTAGTACATGTAAACAGTAGGCAGGATACACTGCAACGTGACACAGGCGTCTGTGGGAAGAGATTAATAAAAAACACTGTAGTCTTCAGTACGGATCAGTCACCTGTCCCAATGGTAACCATTTGGACTTCATTTAAAACAGCTAATGCTAAATGTACAAATAAACACTACAATGAAGTGCGTGTGCTGTACATTTCTTTATTTGTTCATACAGGCAAGGACGTGAAAGCATACAAGCAGCATTTCCAATACTCACTTCTTATTAAACAGTTAAACATTATACATAACAATTAGCTACATACAAAATAAAACCATGCTGCATGCTTTGTAAATTAACATATCTACAAACACAACATGTTCAAGTGTAAATATATTAGTGTTTACACTCAACAAATAATTGCCGTATTATGTCAGTATCATATTGGACACAACCCATTGTCTAAGGTATAGGATAATCAATATATATGACATTTTGGGAACTGGTTCTCCTCTATCAGACAATGGACAATGTCCAGTGTTATATTGGTATAATGAATCAATATTTGTTACAAACATCCACGTACACACGGAAGTTAAAGACTTTATAAAATGAATACTGGTGGGACGAGACAAAAGCTCATATCAGACTAGAGTAGTCACACATTCTAGGATTTCCTATACAATTACTATTTCAAGTCACATACAATGTATAACAGATTACCTAATCGGATTAAAAAACGTGAGATAGTGAAGTTCTGTGGCAGTGTTCATATGCAGTCTGTTGCGAAAAGACGTGCAAATTCAGTACATGAATCATCTCAAACAACACAAAACACATCCGAATAACATCCTGCATTTCTGGCTTAGCTTGGATGTGAGTGAAGTTCTTGTATGGGTTCTGCCTCTTAGTTCCATCATTCAACAGACCGCATTGCTTGACAAGTTGCCTATAGTAACAGGTAAAGAAATGAAGCGTAGAGTTCGCGGGGCAATAGTTCTGGCCAGGATGCTAAAATGCACGACAAGAAAAATTAATGTCAATGTCAATAAAGTGATCAGCCTTTTAATGGGCATATTAACTCTCTAACGCCTAGCGGTTACTTCACGCCCCAGAAAGTTTAACACCAAAGAATTCTAAGTTCTGCGCAAAGAGTGCATTTATGTCTTGTATGGCTTTCAGAAGCCGATCCCGGTGGCTGCGCGGTCTAAGGCGTAGGTCTGCGGTCGATTGCTTGCTGGGATTGTGGGTTCGAACCCCGCTTGGGACATAGATGTCTGTCTCTTGAAAGTGTCGTGTCTTGTCAAGTAGAGGTCTCTGCGAAGGGGCCGATCCCTCTTCCAGATGAGTCCTACTGAGTGTGGTGTGTCTGTGTGTGTGTTGATCGTAACGCCTCGACGATGAGGAGGCCTAGGCCCGAGTTGGGCTGTTGCGCCAAAGAAGGCGAACAAGAATGGTGTGCGGTACGAACTGAATCTTCTATATAATTCAGTTACACTAGTCTTCAAAGGGCTGTCTCTTGCTAGTGAATTTACGGTACAATTAGTTATTCACCGTAAGTATCTGCTTCGGTGAGAAAACATTTTACAAGACGAACGCAGTACAATTTCATAAAGCGCGAAGACGACATTACTGTGACTTACATACTGCCGCTCCTGTTATTTCCACCTACATAACAGACAATAGGTGTTCTAGGGAAAGCAGGACCTAATTTCTTAAGGACGATACCTTCGTTCGCATTGATCGGCACTCAAAAATACACACAATCTGAGCATTAACTTGTAGGGAATCTAAGTTTTCTATCATATTAAATTTTACATAAAGTATACGGCATTTCATAATAATGAGTTGATACTTGGTTTTTTTTTTCTGGAAGGAATAAGTAATCGTTGTTCGTCAACATCATACCCGGCTACGTGTACCGGAATGCACTGTGACGACAGTTATTAATTCATACATAATTACAAAATGAAAAACAGCAAATGGAGGTATATTGTTTCTTCCTACACCCCCCCCCCCCCGTAACAAATTGGATATTTCGTAATCACTGGACCACGAAGCCTGCAGAGTATTGTATCCCACTGGATCTATAAAATACGCTAAACACAAACTTTAACTCCGTAAACTTCACTAAATAACAGTGTTTAACACCTACCAACGTGTGTACTACCGAAGCCAATACATTACAAATAATAATTGGTTGAATAAATGACTGCTCACATAGCGCATAATACAGACGGTCATGTGTATTATAAATACATAGGCAACTCGTGATATTGGAGCAGTGCAAACATAGAACTCGAAAATAATGATAATGGAAACGTCCATGTATAGTTCCTATACGGTAGGAAGACACTAAAAATTTCTCTGGTACATAATTTGGAAAACTGAGGATTCATTGCGTTAAATCTTACAGAGGATGAATGTCGAGTGTCCTAGTGTTTTATATCGACGGTAAGGCTTTATTAAGACGTATGCAGTCATCAGCAGGTATGCACAGTCACGTCCGCACACAGTATTACTACAGGCCTGTAACCATGACTACGCCTACTACAGGTGTCTCTGAGTTGCTGATACTGTGAACAAACCTTGAAAAATCTCCAGAATTACAGTCAGGCATTTCACTAAATCAAAGCTTAATTAGAACTGGGAGCACATAGCACTCTTATCAGTGCAGAGAGAGAGGCAACTTCGTAATTAAATCGAAAGGCTTTTCTACACGTAGTATATACCGAACACCACACCACAAACAGCACTATCGACTTCAATCCAAACAAATACGTACCCCACGCTCATAACACGTATTCTGTAGCACGTAACAGTATTCAGTAAATGCTCCAACATTGTCAGTTAGCATAAAGCGTACTACTCTTACACGAATTACATTTTCATTACGTCACAGAGTTTTATCCGAACAATCTTGCATAATAAGTGATAGAGCCCCAAATAAAATAAATTAGTAAGATCCCCTTTCAACCGCGCGTGTAAGCGACTATTATTGACAGAGAGACTGAAGAATACTGTCAGCTGGGACTTAAGACCGTGTAATGTGGTAGAATTTTGCCAATCTTTCGGAGAACCTACAGAATCCATTCTCCTGATGGAGGCAGCAGGCTCTTCGGAAATAGTTGATAAAACTGTACCAGACTACACGCCACCACACTTTTACAGTCACGGCCATGAGTACGTCCAACCTCAGACACTATGTAACCATGACGCACATCACTGCTGTACATGTGACCCGTACAGTGGCTATGCCAGTTTGACAGTCCCTATTCTGAGTCTCCTGGTCCACACGTTGACTGTGATCCATTGCAACCCATTCCAAATGAGTTCAGCAGTGGTTAAAGATACAAAATAATTTTTTAAAGGAAAGCATTGAAAACAGATAAAGGATTCATATATACAGAAGTTGTGCTATGATGCAGAAACCTACGGATGCCCCGGTACAGGTGCAACGCCAATGTGAGATTCTGTTGGTACCATGCAGGCAGATACTTCACCGCCGCTGTGCAGCATGTGCAGAGTTACAGGATAAGAGCTACTACTAGGGACACCATGGCAAGAACAATACCGAGCACTGTCAGGAAGTCCAATCCGGCGATCTGGTGCGCACATGCAATACAATACGAACATGCAACCAACACATTGGCAGGATCCGCCAGCGGAGAGAAGCAATACCAACCAGCTGCTGCAGAAGGCGGTGCCGACGCTCCTAGATCCTCACCTTCTACGCAGCTCTTCGAGACTTGCTGATCCATAGGCAAATTATCAAAGTCTTTTGCAACACTTCCATTAGAAACTTCAACGCTCGTGACAACACTTTTACACTTTTCAGCCAAAGAATGGTCAATGCATTCGAGCTTTGAAGATGGCGGACTGTGCTCCTCCGCAGCAATATTCTGGGTAAAATGTTCGGCCACAGACAATGGAAACATTTCTGACGTTTGCGCTGTAACTTCAGTATCTGGAACCTCATGAACTGTCCCGCCTTGTTCTTGTGACTCTGTTTCTATTACACGTGTATCAACTTCCCTTCCCTCATGGTCGTGGTTCAACACTGGGCTACTTGATGTCGCTCTCACAGTTTTGGATAAAGTATCAGAATGATTACACCGGTCTGCACTAATACTCGAGGACTCAGCCTCAACGTGATGTACTGCACTCTCTTTCAAAGGCTCGGTAACACCTCGTTTCAATTGTTTATCTCCATCTCTGCTAGATTCAAGCACTTCAGGTGGACTACCCGCTGTCTGTTCTTTGATAGCTGCTTTAGAATGTTCGATCAGATTAGACGGTGTTTCTTCTAACTTGTTCTCCGGCGATATATTCTCTATGTAGGGGCATTCTTTAGTTTTGCGCTGCTCTGTTAATATTTCGGATGCTGCAGTTTTAATAGATGAACTCTCGGTTTGGATATGACATACTGGAGGTACTTCATCGCCAACGTTAATCCTCTCCTGCGAGATTACCCCTTCGTTCTCTGCGCAAAGAGATTTGGGGACCAATTCATATTCAGTACAGACTTGGAATAGCTGTTTGTTATCATGTATTTGCGGCCCCTGACTTGATTGCTGGCCTTGGTCTTTCTCGTGTTGTGCGTCGAACCGAGGCTGTGGATTCTGAATTCCATTTACATGGTTATCGTTTTTGTTTCCTTCCTGTACCTCAGACATTTGTTCCTGGAGTTTGTTTCCTTCATGCGTTTGTGGCAACTTCTTTCCTACTTTACACCGAAGCTTCTGATCTTCCGTGTGCTGATGTTTATTTTCCTCTCCAATTGTCTGCTCTACTGAGACCATCTCTTCCTGATGTGGAACAGTATTTTCCCCTACTTCCTGCAGATCGCGTTCCAATTTATCACTGGTAGCTTTGGCTTCTCGAGCCAAAGCGGTTAAAAGCTCTTCAAGTTGTCTTTCATCTATAGGAGATCCTGGAACCACTTCTGGTATGGGCAATGATAAGTCAGTTTGAGGCGATGATTTCCCAGATCTCACAGCAAGTGAGTTACGAGCTGAACTTTTATCTAAAACCGACGCTGAAGTCACAATTTCATCTGGTTTAGTGACGCGAGTTCGGCTGTGGTCTTGTGTTTGTCGAGGACTTTCTCTATCAGGGGTCAGAGATGGTGGCGTGTGACCAAGAGTTGAGAGAATTTTATTCTGATCTAATGATGGACGTCGTGACGAACTTCTTTCCGGAGTAGGAGGAGGCTGTGGCCTCTGATGAATGTCCCCTTTATTATATTCGGATAACAAGCGACTTGAATTCCTCTCGGGAGTTGGCGGTGCTGGTGGTCTCTGTGTGGCATTCATATCACCCGGAACCGAAGCGTCTTCATTATAGTCACGAACCGTATTCGGTGGCAAAAACACCTTAAGTTTTTGCTGCCAACTACTCCGTTTATTTGGGACGGGATCATGTTGCATGAGATTGGCTCGACTATCAGTAAGTGTTTCCGTACTTGTGCTTGTGAAGAATGACAATTTATCGCCGAAGTCCGTGAGGTTGGCACGTTCAATCCAGCTACTCCCTGGCGAAGGACAGCATCGACGAGATTCATGCGTAAATGACAAACTTTCACCATGTTCATCAACTGAACGTTCGTTGGATGAACCTGTTAAATTACAAAGTTTAATAGAACCACCGCCAATCACTTCCTTTCCTTCTAAAATTTTCTGTGCTACCTGTAAAGCATCCGGAAGATCAGACAAACTTTGAGCTTTCTCAAAATCTTGGTCAATACTTCTGGAAGAAAGCGTCAAGGGTTCTCTGTTAACGAGACTCTGAATATTAGCAGAAAGGGACCTCACAGCTCTTCTCTTCCTCATCGAAAAATTGTCGTTCTTGGAATGAGTACTGGGGAGAAATGTGTTCTTCAAAATACCACTCATGTCGTCAGTACACGGCCGCAAATTAAAAGGTTCTTTCAGTGAGTCCTTTCTTAGATTACGATATGCTAAATCATCCTTCACAACATCTGGCATTCTTCTCGGCTTGAACATTGATCGGTAACTGTCAGTGGGCACTGCATGGAGGTAGTCACTATTAGATGCAGGGGCAATGGGTCCTACAGGTATTCCGAAAGGAGGCTGTGGATCGAGAACTTTGAGAGTGTTGTTAGCATGTCGAATATTTCTGAAAACCACGTCATCTAATGTGACATCAGGTTCGTGATTTGTTGAGGCATACATGGATTTGTGAGGAAGATCCTCCGGATTTATCTCAGCAGCTGCTGCGGCTGGAGACGTAGATAGGTAACTACCGGACTGTGACATAACGTTTCGAATATAACAAGAGCCAGGCCGGTCTTTAGGGTTAAGACGACGATATGCCATATCGTCCATTACTTTGTCCGGAATGCCAGACCTTCGTATAGAAGGAGCACGTTTCCTCCGCGGAGGATCTCCGTTATCGAAAACAGGCTCAAAAGATGGTGATCCCCAACCAAAATTGTATCCAGAGTCCGATTCGGCTCCACGAGATATACCGCTAGATAATGATAGTGCACTGGCAATAATAGGAGTACCATCATTAAGTTTTTGATGTGGTACCGGTAAATCTCTTCTCTCAGCGCGATCCAGAAGATCCTCGTCACCTAGCTTCAAGCTCTGGTAAATTGCTTCTAATTCGGTAAGCGCATCTTCCAGATTACGAGACTTTCTCTTTTTCTTGTGAATGTCTTCTAACGCCCCAGCATCTTCCGACACACAGTCAGCGGCTTCAATGCTAGACGATGAACTCTGGCGTGAATGTATGCGGGCGGGTGGTGCTGGTGGTACATTTACTGAGTTAGGTACAGACTGGGGTTGCCGCTGGTCCTGTTCATGTTGAACGTTCTTGTGACATGAAGCATCATCCACTAGTACATGCTGATGGAGCTGATCTGAAGTCTCTGATTTCTCAAGAACCATAGAAAGTGGGCGGTGACTGCCAAGGTTTTCCTTTCTTCTTAAACTATCCATACTGCCAGAGGACTGATGACTTTCATGTGCAGGAATATCTTGTGTAAACTTACTGGACGAACTCATTTGCATCGGGCTGGAAATATCAGAATTTCCACTCGGTGAGCTAAGAGAGTCTGCAGGGCAAACTGCAGGCATTGAGAGAGGTGGGACTCTAATTTTCGCGGTCTTTGCTGCACGGAACGCTGAATCAGAATGTGCTGCGAGACCAGTAGGGAGCTCTTTCGGTCTAGGACTGTTAGATCTGGAACGATCATTTCTGCTGGTTGGATGCACGGTGAGCCTTGGTGAAGCTGCCATAGACTTTCTTTGTCTCGTTCCTCCTTCCTGATCTTTCTGGCGCCAGACGTCCGTAGCGTGTTGCATAGGGCAATGCTTATCTTGATTCTGATGAGGAGGCTTCATTAATACAACCTGAGAGTCACTCAAATACGGCTGATCACTGTTAGAAACGTTAGTGGCGTGATATTGTACATGGATAGGTCTTCTGCTTCGGGGCTGCCGATCTGCAAAGTACTGAAACTGTTGTTGTTGCCCCATGCAACCAGACTGCTTAGGGGGTGAATTATAAATATCGGGTGAGGGTACAGTTCTTATAATGAACTTATTACCATGTCCGCTGTACTTATTCTGATAACATGAAGGGTTAACTGATTCGGGAGTACATACTGACTGCCGCGAATGGCCAGTGGGATTATATGCGTGAGGGTGCAGCATATTATTATGATGGCAAAAATGAAGGGTGGCTAGCTGGTTGTCTGAGTTTGAACGTCTTTGGCCGTTTGAAGCCCAAGGAATGTCAGAAAACGTTGAATCTGTGCCACCTTGGTGATGTATTTGTTGATGGGTGAATGGTGATACACTAGTAGTTGTGAGATTAGCCTGATGCTGATGCTCTGGTTGTAATAGATAACGGTTATGATTATTACCATCACATGCGATTGACATAGGTCTTGCAGGGTCCTGCTGACCAGACGAAACACATAGTAATCGACGCTGAGGATCTCGCGGCGGTGGAGGAGGTGGTCCGTTCTTCACAGTTACAAACCCGCTACTCATGTTGCCACATTTACTGTCCAAACTCCGGGAAGGCTGAAGTCTTGTTACTGGGAACTGCACCACCCTTACGTCTTTAGAATCGGGTACAGGAGATGGGCCACTAGAGCTGGAACCACACTTGGGCATAGCACGATTAATACTGCTGTCATACGACAAGCTTCGTTGACCTGGCTGTTGAAATTCGAAATATTCTCTGTCTCCTCTCCCAGATGTTCCATGCTCGAAGATCTGCCTCGTCTGCCTGTAGTCATTAATGCGGGCACGGGGTATTCCAACAGTTGGAATAGACTCAACACTTCTGTTTGACGGCACTAAATGTGATGAACCGACGGCACGTACGTAATTCTGTGGAGTCTTGCGATCCAAACTATTTGTGGTAACTGGTGTGGCGTAATGAATACTGTGACTGGGAGGAAAGGCTGAGGCTGATGTATCGTACCCCACTTCAGGGCACGGTGGGGCAGATTTCGTGTAATGAACGATATTTTTAGGTCTAATTAGTGGACTATGTCCTGGACTGGGTGTTGCTGAGGAAGGTCTCACGTATAATCTGGTATGTTCAAGGTCAGCGGATTCTCTATAACCTGCAGGAATAGCTGCCCATCTATTAACAAACGGAATAATTTTGTTTTTGTTTACAGGAAGTCTAAGGCTCCCTTCTGCGTCGGATTTACAAAGTCTCTGCTGTCTTTGCAATTCAATTTCTGCAGCTTCCTTCTTAATAATTCCTTCTTCGTCACGTGATAAACGTTTGATATAACGCTCTGTTCTTGCTACTCTTGACTTCCTATTTAATGATCCGTCCCTCTGAAGTGATAAAGGCAACATGTCGTCACTTTTAAAACGCGACAATGGTAAACCTGTAGGGAATTCGCCTTCCTCTGAACTTGATTCTGCTCTCTGACGATCCCGAAGAGCTTCCGCTCTCGCCTTGACGGCGCCAAGTCTTCCCCGTCGAGAACTCGATCCCTGATCCAAAGATCCAGATCCCCCGCTACTGTTACGTGAGAGGCTGGAATCTTGACGTGAGTGGCGCTGGTACGATTCACGACTGGAGCGTGAAGATAACCTATCGACACTCCCACCCTGACGGGGTTCCCTACTTCGACTTCTCCGCACATCAGCTGTTTGTTGAGAGTCTTTTTCCCTCAATAGAGGATTACTGTTAGCAACCCTAACACATCCGTTCACATCATCTGCTGCACTTCCGCCTTCATTATGGACAGGTGGCTTCAAAGTTTGAGTTAAAGGGTTCACAACAATATGATCAAAAGTGCCAACTGTTTTTTTAGTTCGAGACTTCCTCTTTTCTCTGCGAGAACGACGAAGGGCCAAAAACCCCTTACGGGGAACATTGCAGTCTTCCTCATCCTGCGAACTACTTTCTGAACCGACATCCTTCTTACGCCTCCGAAATAAACCTCCAAGAGACCATTTCTTCCTTTTTTCGGTAGGTTCCTTCTCTGTGTTACGAAGAACACCGGGGAAAACGAATCCCGGTCCTGGACTAAAAGGTGATCTACAGCCGTCGCTCCAATCTTCCCCGCCACTGGTTCGTACTTGCTGTAGTGTTGAAACTTCACCAGCTGTCTCCATGGTGGCACTTTGTTCTGTAGCTTCCAAGGGCCGGGCCCGCGATGTAGTGCTCACCGTCTGTAATGGAGATCACATGTTATACATTCCCTCACTGACAAAGATACGAAATACGTAAACATAATCATTCCCCCAACTACTCAACTGAAATGTGTACAATAACTCAGGATTCACGAACCACAAGTTAGGTGACAGTTGCACTGTGGTTTTAGCGTTTCACACAGTAGTTTGAAGAAAGCTTCAGCATAAGCTGAGATCCGATAAGTATCTAAACGCAAAGTGGAAATGTTTTTCTTTTTAAAATCTGTGAACAGCTGTGGTACCTGATATTGTACGCTTATTCAGTATGGTAATGCTCCCCTTCTGATCTGTTACAAATGTAAGAGTATAGCATCACAAACATATTAATTAAAACGGAAATACAGGAAGTACAATTTCGTACGGCTATAGACAGTACCACAATCTTGTTACAAATTTCGAGGCAAAAAAAATTCCTTACTTTCAAGAATGCCTGAATGGATATGGCATGGATTATGTTTTTCGAAAACAAAATAAAACAAGTAAACATTTACTCCAGGATGCGTTATTATCACACCACAAATTCTCGGTACACTGTTGTTGTAACTGTCGATTATAGAGTTAAAGTTCATCCTAGAACAGGCCACGAAGGCCCAAAGGGGGAGTAGAAGTATAGCTCTGCTCTTTCGTTAACCTCGGCGTAGAGGGGGTGGGTGGTCAATGCCACGCCCCGGCCGCTTTACCACCCCCCCTTCCCCTCGTGTAAGACCCGGTACCCACTGTATAGGACTATATCTGGACGGGTGCGGAAAATCTCGCCCCCACCAGGTTTCGATCCCCGGACCGTCCAGCCCGTAGCGAGTCGCTATACCGACTGAGCTATCCCGGCCCTCAATTGTCGGCTACATGCAAACAAAACGCAGTTGACGCAGAGCTGACAAGTATAAAAGATTTTTAATGCACAGACACTTGAACAACACCTCACACTAACCATCTACACCTGCAATCATTCGTCAACAGAAATCAACTCACCCTCTTGAGGAAGTGTTTCACAAAAAGACCTTCCATTTCACTACTACTGTATTCTACCGCGCACTGCTAGCAACTGAAATTCTTGAGCAAAGCATGCCACAGCCACCACGAGCAGCCCGCCATCCTACACGTAAACTCATTGATCTCTTTGATATCGCAATGGAACATATCCTGGCCGGCACATCGCAGCAACGGGGGTCCTTGAGTTCCAAAACCACTCGGTGGGCTATTTATACCAGCCGGACCGACGTTCGCCCGTCCGCCTATGCTTGCATGACTACACTACGCCACAAATATCTAGAGAGAAACCAAAGCTGATTCCCATATCCTCATCACAGGTTAAGCAAGCGCTTGGCATTATCACAGACATATGCAGGAATATTCCGGTTCTTACAGAAATACGACTCTCGTGGGTACAGAGAAAATTAAGAAAGAAAAAAAAAAGGACACAAGATATTGGACAAGTTACCATAGTATGAATACTGATACAGATTTGAACAAGTTACCGTACTAGGAATATTCGAACACTCTAGTAACACATTCCATATTTTCTGAGATACAATACACTTTATAACTGATTCTTCTTTATCTCTTTTTACCAAAGCTGTACCTATTACAAACTACAATGTCAGAACTTTTCGCGAAATCACAGCCGAAATCACAGCTTCCATAGTTTTATCGTTCGTTTGTGAATGTCGCAAAAACAAAACAATTCAGAGCGGTGGTTATTTTTTACTTTCTACTATACAAGAGACGTTGAAATGTATCGCTATTCTCACGTATCTCAATTCAAAAGAATCAGAAGACAACGAAATCAGTAGGGCATTGTTGTTGCAAGACGCTACGTATGTATCTGGCATGAACATAATGACAGTATGTTCACAACATATATAAATTTCTTGCCCATTGCAAAATTGTTTCATGTTGCCAAGTAGGAAAAGACACCGCCCATCCTTACCAATCGTACTTCCAATATCCAATGCTATAAGACAAATTCATAAGACTACGTACAAACACCATCAACAGCGTTCTGGAAATCAGCCACTTGACATTCACCTAAACACTAGGACGCTGTAAATGTTACTTAACAAGTCACTAAAATACAGTTTGCTTGTAGAATCATACAACTTCTGAAGATGAGGGATCACGGATTTGTCCTGAAGGGACAGAAACTACAGACAGGCCTAACACGGTGACGTCACTAATAATCATATACGAAAGGATCCATTACTAAATTTTTGCACATGGTTGAAACTATACAATTTATATACTTGTGAATTATCTAACAGCGCGTTTAATATCCAAAATGTACGGTGTAAACCAATAAAATTATTTGGTGTCAGGGATGAATAGGAAACAAAGTAGAAGGAAGCGGCTGTGGTACAAAATTTAGGGTAATAGTCCGGTAGCCACTCGGAGGACTTGGGAAATACAACGAAAATCTTCTGTCAAATTAGTGAGTTTTGAACCAAGGAACTGCAGGGTACGAAGAAGTGTCAACTACTGGACCTCCACGTTCAGTGGAACGCATTACCCATACACTTAAGACGTGCAGCGAATCTAAAAACGTGATATTATTAAAGTGCAAACGAACTGCTCATTCTGTGTTCCAATACGCCATGCTAAATCCGGTCAATCACAAAATAATTTTACAAATGCAAGCATATATTTTGGGGTTTTTATTTTCATCTTTAACGAGAAGAGTTCAGATTTAACTGCCATGCTAGCCCACTGAATTTCCACATATCATGAGAGGAAGTGTTTCTCTTCCGTTTCCCGAAGCCCGTCTCCTGTGTTACCTACCATCTTGTGACATGTTCACAACTGGCAATCTGTGGCCACCAACATTTTTGCGTTTGTGTTGGAACAAGAAAACAAAATCGCTCGGCGCTAGACCGGGAATGTGTGCGGGATGGTCCAAGGTTCTTAAGTTACGAAATTATAAGCCAAGTAAACTTATTTTCTGACCAAACTTCGTAGTTTACAGCAATATTTCCCAACCTGCTTTCCGCTAAAAGTTTTGTGACTGGTTGGTGAAGGTTCCCTTTGAAATGTAGCGCTTTCTGCACTGCACCTTATTCTCGTCTATTTTCACATTTCTTTGAATGACTTTTCATATTTTCCAAATTTCTTAAGTACAAATATTGAAACTAATTTGCAGAATAAGACAACAATTTGTCATGTGACCCTCGAAGATACACAATGTGTGTAAGTAGATGAGATAATGGCTAACAAAATGCGTATGCGACAACAGCTTTTGTTAAACGTGGATACCTAACTGGTACATAAGTACATTAAATAAGATGGCTGGTGTGCGAGGTTCAATACTTTAAAACGGCTGGTCTAGACCACCTCAAACGAACGCTGACGTCTTGCATACGAAGAGGCAAAAATACTTAAAAAAAAAAAAAAAAGATCTGACATGAGAAATGCAAAGATGAGACTTGCAGGCTGCGCTCAAGCGTTTATGGGTACGAAGGTCTGTCAAAACATCCTGTATTTATAGCTTAATTTTAGCAATGATAACTGTTGCTTACGGAACACGTGTTTTAAAGGTTATAGAGCCAATGCAACAAGGATCTACTGCGTATTGACCCACTTTCTGCAGAAGACATATAACATGCTTCAGAACACGTGATTCAATTACAGCGCCAGACTGCGATAAGCCTGTTCTATTTAATTCAGTTCGATGCGTGTAAGCTACGTATTAGCCTGAGCAGAACGTGACAACTGGTCAATGGGGTGAAAACCCAGTGAGACTATAGAACTGCGCCTTTCCGAATAGTACTTACGCCACTAATGTGGTAACGAAAAGTAATGTATAATAAAAAAATTAATACCACATAACTGAGTGATTTATATGTAATAAATTTTGATACAAAATTGAAATACGTTACTTTGAGCGCAACAAACTCAGAAATACAGGGACATCTCATTTTAACTCGGCGGTATAACGATATGATTGTTTAAAGAGGCTTACTTTAATTTCGCGAACTGTTCTGTCACTGCTGTCACTTCACAGGCTCCGTGCACGGAGACAAGCTCTTTCGAAACATCAGTAACCACATACCAATTCCCCCCCCCCCCGTCGCGACACCCCCCAGAGTGCCCCCCCCCCCCCCCATTCCAAAGGTCTCCCGCGCACCCTCACACACCACACCCACAG
>Ga0131853_10014522_pt1 | contig 14436 bp, 16 predicted proteins | sample TergutLab28metaG_FD_92764 | JGI IMG/M metagenome (GOLD analysis project Ga0131853, IMG submission 92764) | Labiotermes labralis P1 segment gut microbial communities from Petit-Saut dam, French Guiana - Lab288 P1 (version 2) (version 2) | ecosystem: Host-associated > Arthropoda: Insects >... | reverse complement strand
TTCCTTTTCTGTAAATTTCATCACTTCCATTCCCATCAATTTTTATTGTTAATTTTGTGCAAAGATATATAAAAAGCGATTAAAAAAAAAGATTATCGCTAAAATATTTCTTTTTTAGTAAAGTTATCGCTTTGCCTGCCCAAAATTTTAGTAATTTTATCGCTTTTGGTGTCTAAATTTTAGTATTATCATCGCTTTTCTTGCTCTGAAACCCGCGCTATTATTGGTTGAAAAGCCTTTCGTACAAATAGATTCTCTACAAATTCATATTCAAACAAACGTCGGTATTTAAGAAAAATTTTTTCCTACATTTACGGAAAGAAGCAAGATGCTGAAAATCAAATCTAAGACGAAAAGCCTTGAAAAGAACACAAAGAAATCGCAAGACATTGAAAAAGAGAGAGAAAGAAAAAAAATTTTATTAATTTAGGTTGCGCCGCCGCCCGCCCGCGCAACTATCTGATAATCAACGTATGACATTTTGGCAGCCTCCCTTTTCGGTTAAATTTACCCCATCTCATCCGAACCTTCTTAATTCCACCTTAACGTCACAACGACAACCTTTTACCGTTTTTTGCCAACTGCCCCAAACATGTCGAAAATTGTGAACAAAACCCCGCTTTTTGTCGTTCACTAAAAGTCAATTTTGTGAACCCCCTAACCCCGAAACCTTTTAAATTCCTACATTTTTTTTCAGAATTTGAAAATATATGATTACCTTTGCGATAATGTTTAAACAGATAACAATATGCTCCTTGCTTTTCACTTCGTATGTTGTTAATGCACAAACATATGAAGTAGACATGCCGTTAGACTCTCTTTTGGCAAAACTGCATGATGTTATCCATTTGCAGAAAGACATTGAAAAAGAAGAAATTAAAGGAGTATACAGATTAACAGGTTGGCATTTTTTGCCTAACCTAAACTACGACTTCATCAATAACAATTACTACGTTACAATTTCCTCAGGTCCCATTATTTCAAACATGATCAACAAACGTCAGGAAACCCGAAGACTATCTGCAATGGAAAGGCGATACGACAACCAAATCAAATCATCCGAGATAAGGCTTAAACAATTATACGTATCTTTGATTCAAAGAGTTACAAACCTGCATTTGTCCCATCAAATACTAATGAATGATGCTGAAGTTTTCAAAATCAAACAAGAGCAGCACACAAACCACGAAATTGATACAGAAACATTTTTGCGCGAGAGAAGTACAATGCTCAGCAAAATCAGAAGCCACAACAACGACATTACAGACATTCAAAGATCATTGTTTGAAATTGAACTGCTTACAGAAACCGAACTACATATTGACCTCAGTCGCTTCTTTGTTTCACCTGTGCTTATTGTCCCATGAACACCGAACGCCGCATACGTTTTCTGAATCACAACGAAGCCTCGTTATTGGTTAATTCAATCCCGGATAACAGGCACAAAGCCCTCGTACTTCTGATGTTAGATGCAGGGTTGCGTGTTTCGGAAGCAATAAGTTTGAAGTTTGGAAACTTCGATTTTAAAAACAAAGTCCTGATTGTTAAAAGCCTAAAAAAACGCGAACGCTCTAAAGATTTTAATTCCAGACAAATACCGCTATCCCAACGCCTGTTCCTGCTTCTTGCAGATTACGCAAATGAGTTTGAAAAATTAGACGCTGAAACCTATTTGTTTCCTTCGCCCAAATATCCAAAGACGCATATAGGCAGATTTTCTGCTTATCGTTATCTTAATCGTTTATCTATCAACAAGGTAAATATTCAAAACCTTCACCCGCATTGTTTACGTCACAGTTTCGCTACTGGTTTGGTTGCAACAGGCGCAGACCTTCATAAAGTCGCTGACTTGCTCGGACACCAATCTTTGGACACTTCCCGAATATACGCCCACATACCACAAGAGCAGTTAGCAAAAAGCGTGAACGCAGCAGCAACCCGAAACGGCGCAAGACGAAACTTTTTCAGTTTCTTGAAAGCCAAACAACCGCCATATATCTACATCCCAACCGCCCAAAACAAACCAATCATCGGGCGGACGCCCGAACTTGTTACAGTATCCGGTCATTTGGAAAACGGTACAAATGTTCTCATTCTTGGCAAGTACGGAACAGGCAAACGCCTAATGTTGGAAAGCATCAAGACAAACAGGAAAATCCTTACTTTTGACGATACCGCAAGCATAAAAAAATCATTGATGTACATGTTGCTCTACCTTTACCAAAACGACAAAGAAAAGGTTGCAGCCGTCCTGTTTAAAGACTTCGATTTGAACAAAATTGAAGCGCGGCTTAGCCGTCAATCTGTCCGTTTCCTTTGCGATGAAATAAAATCCATTGTTCAGCCAAAAGAATACATTTTAAGGATCCGTCAATTCGATGACGTCACAAAAAGTTCCCTTAAAGTCCTCGAAAATCTTAAGGACACATTTGTTATTCTTACAACGGCGGTAGAAATTCCATTAGACAAAGCAATGTTTTTCGGAAACTTTGAGCGCGTGGAAATTAAAAACTTGAACCGGCAGCAAACCTTTGAACTTGTGCACAAACTTTCATACGACATGCAAATTGAAGATTACGAACTATACCGTAATCACATCTGGGCGCAAACCGACGGAAACCCAAAAGCAATTACCGACATGATAGAACGCTACCGGCGAGAACCGAGATTAGCCCCTGAAGCAGTACGAAACGTAACATATTTGGGTGCGCTCAAAGAATGGGACTGTACATACATGCTTGTTATTCTCATCGGCGCAATGGCTGTGATGCGTTACATGACTTCTGAATTTGACAATCCCGGACTCCGAACCATCGGAGGCATGGCGATGATACTCCTTTTATTAACCCGCGCCTTCGCCGCCCGAACCAAACAAAAAATGATATGAAAGCCCCAACACACATAATAGGCGGTCTGGTTTTCGGTGGCACTTTATGTTCATTCTCCGATGTAAACATCTTTGAAAACCATTATTACGTTGCCGCTTGTGTAGGCTTTTCCCTGCTCCCCGACATAGACACAACCAAAAGCGCAATCGGAAAAATTTTCTATCCTTTTGCATGGATATTGTACCGCAAGTTCGGACACAGAACAATTACACATTCCCTGTTATTCCTTGCTCTCGTTTGGTTGATTTTCATCGTTTTATCGAAATTCGGAATCATCCAAGACCCAAACTATATCAAAATTGCCCTCTTTTCTGTTTTAGGTCATTTCGTTTTCGACATGCTCACCATTTCAGGAGTTCCCCTTCTCTATCCGTTTTTTCAAAACAAATGCGTTATTCCCGGTAACAAAGAATTTCGTTTCAACACAAACGAATGGAAATCTGAAATTGTAGTAGCCGGTATATGCGGTTTGTTGTGTATCACAATGCAGCCACTTTTTGCCAACGGCTTCTGGACAAGTTATAACCGAACCTTCGGAACCATCAAGCATGTAGACCGCGAAAACCAAAATACCGAATTTTACGTCATTTGCGAATACAGTTACATTTTGAACGCCCAAACACACGAGGGCGAAGCGATTGTTATAACAAGCAATACGAACGAACTGGTTCTTTTCGACGGCGAAAAAATGTTCAAACTAAATTCAACCGATCCGCAACTGAAAGTAAACCACGCAAAGCCGCGCATATCCGATATTGAAAAGCGCTTCAAAGAAATGGTCTTTTTCAACATTAGCCTCGACAGCCTACAAAACATCCTTAACGGTAAGATTGCCTCCGGTCTGGTTCAAAGCAACCACAATGTCCGCTACATCGAAGACGCAATTACTTATTACACAAACTTTATACGTTTCACAAACCGTTTCGATAAACGCATCTATGCAGGTATCGACAGCGTCCGCCTCAACATCCGTACAAGTATTGCCCGCCTCGAAGCGTCCATTAACCAAGCATATCAAAGGCATAACTCCGACATGCAACGTTATAGAGATTTTCAAAACAGCATTGTTACCCTCGAAGATAGCCTTAAAAGCCCAAACCTTTCAAATTACGAACGCAACCGATTACAACAGGAACTTATTTCGTTGCGCCGTAGAAACATGGAAATGCCTGTTTTCAATCCACCCGCCGCCCAAATTGCCGAACTCGATGCGCAGCGCAGAGCAATAAGCGAACGATCTTTAATGTTCAGCGGTCACGTCACTGTGCTTACTTTTGGTTATCAACTTGCAGACGCAAACCTCGAAACAAATACATCCCCAAATCAACCCCAACCAAATAATACCATCCCCGATGATGCCGCCCCAATTCCTACCCCAATCCCAAACTTCGACGCCCAAGTCTTATTAGCCCGTTCAGACTTCAAAACCCCATAACCCCCATTCATAACTCATAATTCCTAATTCCTAATTCAAAAAAGAGTGCCAATAGACCCCAATAAATATCCCCCCGATTGGAAAGCCATAAGCAGCCGCATACGTTTCATCCGCGCCCGGAACCGTTGCGAAAACTGCAATGCCGAAAATTACAAACCGCACCCAACAACCGGCAAAAACGTTGTTCTTACCGTTGCTCACTTAAACCGCGACACCGCAGACAACCGCGATGAAAACCTCAAAGCCCTCTGCCAAAACTGCCACTTTGAACACGACCGAAAAGACAACAACAAACGCCGCCGTTACGGTAAAGAATACAACCAAAACCCAAAACTAAATTTCGATGTCGCTATTCAATAGTCCCCCAAGTCCCATCAGTCCTAATATGTTTAAAATCGTGGTGGAAACCCCTGAAGCCTCATTTTCACGCGAATTTTCAAACATAAAAACCTTGCGCCAATTCCAACGGCGCAACGTCGCCATTAAAAATGCCTCTGTTTTCACTTTTCACAATAACCGCTGGGAGCGTTTCGTCATTTACGGCAGTCAAGTAATCCCCGAAACCGTTTTGCGAAACCTCTTAAATTCCTGTATCGGCAATGCTTGCCCTTGCATTAACGAAACCCCAGACGCTTCACCCACAAATCATCTCACCGACAACCCGATAAATTTTCCCAAAAATGAAGAACATCCTTAAAAGGCAAACCATAACCCTATTCAAACCTGCGCCCGATGCGCCGCCGTTGCAAATTCCATTCATTGACGAAGGTGTTAAAGCCGGTTTCCCGTCACCCGCCCAAGATTACGTTGAGCAAAGAATTGACTTAAACAAAGTCCTGATTAAGCACCCATCAAGCACATTTTTTGCAAAAGTCGACGGCGACAGTATGGAAAACACCTTTATAATGGACAAAGATATAGTCATCATTGACAAATCTTTAGAGGTCAAAGAAGGCTGCAAAGTCGTTGCCTTCATTGACGGAGATTTTGTTATGAAAACCATTAAATTAGGCAAAAACGAAGTTTACCTGATTCCCGAAAACCCCGAATACCCAACCATCACTGTAACCGCCGACAATCAATTTACAATCTGGGGAGTAGTTACATACGTCATCCACAAACTATACTAAAATCTATTTCCTTTTTGCTCTGTTTTTTTTCTTTTTCTTTTTGTTTTTCAGTAATTTAATTATAGATTTTAGCAACTTAAGTGATGCCGTTAACAGTGTCAAAATAACAGTTAAGTTTTCCATTTTTCTCATATTTTTTAATTTGTTTTCTTTATATATTCTATATGAAAACTGAGGTAAGTTGCACCCGCTGACCAAAAATAATTCTACCTTTGCATTTTATAATACTTAATCTTAGATAATATGACCTGTAATAAATGTAATAAGGAAATGACCCTTGAGCGCGGCGTATTAGGACGTTCTGATAGTTGGTGGTGTCCGCGTTGTGGCGCAACAGAAACAATTTTCTCAGCAGACAAGCAAAAAACCGCTGAAGAAGCCCCCGAAAATCCGAAATCTTCTTAATCCTGCAAATCTTGTAAAATCCTAGTCTTGTTTGCCCTTTGCGATTGTAACAATTTCTACGTTTCGTGCGAGCGCGTTTTTCGCCCCGACTTGCAAGGCAAGCCGGTTGTTGTTCTCAGCAACAACGACGGCTGCATTGTGGCGCGTTCAAACGAAGTCAAAGAATTGGGCATTAAAATGGGCGAACCGCTTTTCAAAGTGAGGTTCTTCTTCCAAATCTGCGAAAAACAACGTTTTCAAAAATCAGATAATGCCTTAATGTCTATAAGGATGATAAGGAACTATTCTTGCAAACGGTCAATAAGATTTTTTCTTACTAAATTGTATGCTTCTACCGGATTGAATGAACTTTCTGGTCTTATCAGATTTCGCGTGTCTTCTAAAAAAGCAGGATCAGTCATTTTTTCATCCAAATTGATCACAAACTGCTTATAAGTAAGCGGTTGAGGTGTTGAAAATGACATATACCGTTTGTAACAACGGATGATTTCTTCAGGGTTTACTTCGGTACGAACTAATGCTTCATACAAATCGAACAAGTCGCGTCCTTTTTTTCGTTGATATAAAGCCCGAAGTTTTGTTCCCAATAATTCATTTAACTGATATGTGTTGATTTCACATTTTCCCGTGAACCAACTACTTTCAACAGAAAACGGTACTTTTACATATCCCAGTTCTGTAAAATGTTCGAAGCAGTTGATTTCAATTTTCAGACGGATTTGAACAATCGGTGGTATTTCCGATGCTATCCGAAAAAGCATGGTATTATTGTATCGCTTTTGTTTTGTTACCCTGTCGGGAAGAAAATCCAGCACTTCCCCCAAACGAAAAAGTATCGGCTTTATGGGTCCGGCATGGATTTGAACAAGATCAATATCTTCAGAATAACGGGGTTGCGGAGATAGGAACAGTTTATGCAAGGCGGTTCCTCCCCGAAACGCTAATTGCGAAGATAAAAAATCGTCTCTATAAATGGCTACCAATGCACGGCAAATGATAAGGTCCTGTTCTACCTGTTCATTTGCATCCCAAGGAACTTGCGCTCGCCACCCGATTATTGCTGTTCTGTTAATCATCTGTTTCTATATCTGTATTTACATAAATTTTCCAGCGCCTGTCCTTATTATCCTCATATGCCGGATGCCGGGAACTTAACATGACGTAACTTAATCGTTTTCCATACGTTTGTAGTTGTTGATACAGTACATCGGCTTGTTCCCGTTCATTCAAAACATTTTCCAATATAAAGCCCAAACGTTGAATGGTGGGAATGGTTGTATTTTGAAACAATCCATCGGCAGATTTTGAAAAATCCGTTTTTTCGGTCAATTCTTCCAGAATGGTTGCCACTCTTGCCAAACCACCTGCATATTGTTCATACTGAACGAGGTCAATAGCGGTCAGTTCGGGATTAGAGAATGTAATGACGCCTGTTTCTGAATTTTTTGTTATTAAAAATTTTTCCGGAATAGATTTCCGGTACAACCATTCAAGCGATTTATTTTTTGTTTTCGATGTGGAAGATTTTGGAAATATAGTCATTATGGAAAATTTTTGTGGGCGTTGATGGGCTGCGCCCAATAATTCAGCCGCATTAAGAAGACAAATATAGTATGGCTTCTTCAAATAAACCATTAAATGCTCAATATAATAAACCGGTGGCACAATGTTCTTTGCAGCATATTGAGGTGGAATGATGACATAAAATCCCTTGTATACCGTCAGTATTCTTTTCTGAACACTTTGCCGGTACAGTTCATTTTTCAATGTATTCTCGGATAATACAGAAAAGAAACGCCGTATTTCCTCAAAAGAGAAAGCAGGTATCCCCATTATTTCACGTTCTCTTATCCATTCCCGTATGGTCATTCCTTTTTTTATTGCTTGTTTTGGTGCAAAGGTAATCATTATTTGATTACCTTTGCACTAAATTGTGCTTTTTTTTGAGAGTTTTTAATAATCGGATACTTTTCTTAGCGGTCTAAGCCCATTACTATCTACTTCAAACTCTATATCAAATGAATATTTTCCCAGCCGATTGATATGTTCGAATGGCGCCGGTGAAATATGCACAAAGTCCGTTTCATTTATTTCAAACCCTTCCAATCGAAGTTGTTTTATAATTTCCTGAATGTAAACAGCATTCCATGCGATAACAATGTTTGTGAGTAAATTGAGGCTTTGAGCGGTTATTTGCTGTTCATTTTCCTGCTTTTTTCGTATAACTCCGTCGCCACCAAACCAAAGATATGCCCGAAGCCCGTGAAGTTGCTCGCCTTTATTGAGTTGAGAATTGATTTTCTTTCTCATGGTCATATCCAGCAAGTACTTACAGATGAAAATAGTTTTCACAAGTTGCCCGTAGGACTGTAGTACATACATGAGGTTATTTTGTCTGGGATATGCCTGCAATTTGCCGATAAGGGTTGAAGGAGTAACGGTTCCCGTTTTTAAAGAAGCGGCTACTCTGGTCATGTCGTCAGCAAATCTGTTGAGATAATCAACATTGACTGTTCCGGTAAACTTGAGTGGCGGGTAATCCGGCTCCGTTATGTTTTTTCCTGTTATTTTGTAAAGTCTTTGACTTTTAAGGTCTTTTATTCTTGGCGTAAATTGTTTTCCCACAAGATCGAAAAGGGCAAAATTCAAATCTGTGTATCCATGCGTATCGGTAGTGTGCTCATTTAAAGGAAGGTCGGTTTCGTTGGCTAAAATTTCGTTCAGGACATAAGTCGCATCACGTTCGTGTACGCTCACAATACGGCTTCCGAATTGAGAGTATTGGTCGGCAGTATGGGTATAAATACCTACACCTTTTCCGTAACCGAAATATTTTGGAATGGCTTTGGCGTTTCTGATTTTTCCGTCCGTAGGAAATCTCTGTCCGTCTGATGATGACAAAACCCCGCCGCCCCAATACCTGCTGATCCATTGCCGAAAGAGATAATTGACAATCAGATTGTTTGCTTTTTTTAAATTGTCGTCTGAAAAATAATTATTACCAACCCACCAAAGCGTTTGATATTCCAGATCGGAAGAACGAGCCAGATCCGCCAAAGATAAATTGCAGGCATTGGCAAACAATACGGCATATTTCAGATTTTGGTGCTTGGGATTTCTGGCAGGTTCTATTCCAGCCAGTTCCACAGAATAATTTACCCAATGATCAACCTCTCTGATCATTTCAGGCAAAGAAACCTTGGGCATCCTTGCATTGATTTGTTCCCTCAATACGAATGCAGTTTGCGGTATTTCGTCCGCTACCAAAGGCGAAACAATCAGAACATCATTTTCCAACCGTATTTCTGAGGCTTGAGATAATTTTTGGGTCAATAGTGGAAGTATTCCGGCTAATTCTTCTGTTTTTTCTTCGATTGTACCGGATATATCTGGAAGAGATAATTTTTGGCAAATATCTTCCCTGTGTGGTTTCCAATCTGTTTCTGATATTAACAGGCTTTCGAGGCTGGTAAATTTACGGGACAGTTCCATATAGACATCGCCGGATTGCAGTCTTTCTTTGAGGACATGTAATACACAAAGTTCATATTTCTGTTGATTGATTTTTCCATCCTGTATGATTACCTTTTGCCATGTTGCACTGATAAAATTCATGGGGGCATTCTGTGGCAATTTCTTTATTTTGTTGTTTTGTAATTCTTTAACCAACTTCAAAGCGGCTTCAAAATTATCCTTAGTAAAGGCAACCTTAAATTGAAGCGTTGACAAAAGTTTCGGACTGAACCGTTTAATCGTCGAATAGTGATCGGATATGAAGGAACGGTGAGAAACGCCTTTTGCTTCTTTTCCCGTTAATGTCGCTAATGCTGTCTGTATCTGTTCTTTGGGAAGTATCTTGTAAATATGCTCTCGAAGATACTCATTTTCGATGCTTTCGTCAACAACCATTTTGCTCGCCTGTATGACGGTTTGCAGAGCATGATACCCTGATTTTGCAGTTTTTACCAGATAGTTGTCCAATGCTCGCTTGGATTTATTGATGATTTGTTGCCAGCAATCGCCATACATGGTCACAATGACGTCTGTAATATCCAACAGGCTTTCTTTAAGAAAACATACTAAAACAGGATACCTTCTGACTGGGTGCATTCTTTGCAAATGAGCATTGGAGTCGCTCCTTGCTAAAAAAGCCAGTTTTTTCTTTCTGTTTTCCGAAAGGCATGACAAATCCCAGGACTGGACGCCCAAAAGTTTAAGAAATTCATACTTTTCCAACATTTGATTAATATTTACCGACGTGTTACCACCCGGAATATTGCAAAGCCACCGGTGGGCAGTGATTTTCAACTGCGGATCAGGCTCAAGTATCTGATCCAATTTTTTGAAAATGGTTTTTGTCCACAAAAATGATAGACGCTCGTAAGTCTCTTTTTCCAACTTTTCCCGTATTCCGCCCACTATTGCCTCAAGTGTTCCTATGGAAGGTCGAAGTATTTTATCGCTGTACAATTTCTGACAAAGCAAATCCAGTAGATACCGTTCCTTGTCATGCTCCATCCCTTTTTCGACAAGCCACTTTTCCACAACTTGAACGTCAAACAGCGGTTGCCATTTACGAAAATCGAGATAAGCCAGTATTTTTCCCAAATGTTCGGTTTCTGTTTGTTCACGCTTCCCGTAATCTGTCAGATCCACAAAAGGAATTTTGTGTGACAGTTGTCCGGAGACAAAATCAAAAATATCCTCCGGCAACTTGCTTTTCCAGTTATCAGGCACATACCCCAGATATCGGATCAATCCGATTAAAACGCTGATGGCTGTCCGATTGACAGCATTGTTAAAACTTTTGACAAATACTATGTCTTTTTCAGTCAAATAGAAAAAACGGATCATGACATCTTCACCAATTTCTTGCGAAACTTCCTGATACTGTTGTCTCTCAAAAGAATTTAAAAATGTTACGGGCATGATCGAAAAGTAAAGTTAAAACGATCGTTTTTTATTATCACTGATTTTTGCAAATATAGATATTTTTAATTTATCTTTGCGTAAAAAATAATTCGATTTTATACCTTTATATTAAAAATGGTTATGAAGTGTAGAAATGTTGCTTATCTGAGGGTCTCCACAATAGAACAGGATATAGAAAAAAATAAATCCGAAATATTGCATTTGGCTAATGAAAAGTCTTTGGGAAAAGTAGAATTTGTTGAAGAAAAAATTTCGGGAAGAATTCACTGGAGACAAAGAAAAATTGGTGAAATCGTAGAAAGCCTCCAGAAAGGAGACACCATTCTTCTCAATGAGTTTTCCCGTTTGGGACGTAGTATGCTCGAATGTATGGAAATCATTTCCATTGCCACACAGAAAGAGATCAATATCTATACCGTAAAGGGAAATTGGCAGTTAGACGGTTCTATACAAAGCAAAGTAATGGCGATGGTATTTTCAATGGCTTCCGAAATCGAACGGGATTTGATATCTAAGAGGACAAAAGAAGCCTTACAGACGAAAAAAAACAGCGGAAAAATACTGGGAAGACCTAAAGGAACCGGAAAGAGTAAATTAGATGCATACAGGGTAGAAATTGAAGCATTGTTAAAAAACGGCTCAACCAAAAAATTTATTGCCAATCGTTATAACTCTACTTCGGCAAATCTACATAATTGGCTGAAAAAGAATAAAATAATAATTCAATAGTTGAAAACGTTGTTTTTCGCAGATTTGGAAGATGGAAACAGAAAATGTTTTGTCAAGAAACGGATCAACCACTAAAATTTGTCAAAAATAGGTATAAATCTATTCCGTCAAATCTTTTTAATTAACTGAATAATAACGAAATAATAAATTCAAAATTGAAAACGTTGTTTTTCGCAGATTTGGAAGAAGAACCTCAAAGTGAAAGACCTTGTTAGAAATCATAACATTGTCGTTTTCTCGTCTAATTACGAACTTTACGCCGACATGAGCAATCGCGTTATGACCCTCTTATCCGAATATGCCTCTGAATGTGAAATATACAGCATCGACGAGATTTTTTTAAATTTTCATGGCATGGATCATTTTAACCTGAAAGAATATGGAACTGAAATAGTTAAAACAATCGAAAAATCTACAGGGATACCTGTATGTTTAGGTGTTGCGCCTACTAAAACGCTCGCTAAACTCGCTAACCGCTTCGCTAAAAAATTCCCCGCCTACAAACGTGTATGCTTAATTGACAATCCCGAAAAAAGAGAAAAAGCCCTGAAACTTACGGAAGCAGGCGATGTATGGGGCATCGGTCGGCGGTATGCCGACAAACTTAGCAAATTCGGCGTTAAGTCCGCTTGGGACTTTTCCCAATTATCTAAATCTTTGGTGCGTAAACAAATGTCAATCGTTGGCGAACGAATTTGGCGGGAACTGCATGGCGAAAGTTGCCTGCCTTTAGAATCTGTTCAGCCCGACAAAAAACAAATTTGCACCTCAAGAAGTTTTGGGCAGCCGGTTACGGAACTGGACGACCTCTCATTTGCCGTCGCTAACTTTGCCGGGCAGTGCGCCTACAAACTTCGCCGTCAAAATTCCGCCGCATCGTCGCTTATGGTTTTCATCGCTACTAATTGGTTTAACAAGAACTTACCGCAGTACCACAATTCTAAATCTGTTACATTACCTGTTCCATCGTCGAGTACAACCGAAGTAGTAAAATTTGCCCGATTCGCTTTAGAAAAAATTTACCGCCCGCACTTCCAATACAAAAAAGCAGGTGTGATCATTACTGAAATTACAAATGCCGATGCAGTGCAGGGAAACATTTTTTACCAAACTGATCTTGCAAAACACGACCGTTTAATGGTAGCAATTGACAACATCAATAACGAAGCCGGGCGCAACATCATCAACGTCGCCGCCGCAGGTAAAGGAAAATCCGACATGCTGCGCAACAAACTTTCGCCCAGATACTCAACCCGCGTTGAAGACCTTCTTCGCGTCAAGCCTTGAATTTGTCTAAATACAGAACCGCGCCTTCCGTAAAAATATCCTTTATATCAATGCCTTCATTATCAATCAAAAACCGCTGAATCCGTTTTTTCAATTCCTTCGGATATTTTAGGTTATAAAATGTGTACTCTACTTTGGGCGTTTTCTCCGGCTCTTTATTTTCCGCTGGTTTTTCTACTTCTTTGGTTTCTTCTTTGTCGATAACCTTTGCAAAATTTACCGGTACTGTCGGACTGAAAACATTGTCTATTCCTTTGCTAAAATTCTTCTTTGCCATCTTCTTATTTTTCTGAAAACTGAAAACTAAAATCTGAAAACTACTTAATTTTTATAAGTTCCTTGCAAACATTGATATAATCGTTTGCGCCGTTTGATCTCTGACTGTATCTGAAAACATCCATCCCTTGCATGGCTGCCTCCTCTAAACTTACATTACTGCGAATGATTGTCTTAAATACATGACCCTCAAACCTTGAGTTTATATTTTCAACTATATTTTGATGAAGTACTTTGTTTGAATTATACCTTGTCATCAAAATACGGTAATCCGTCAAATGCTCGTTGATTCTGGTTTGTACCTTGTCCATTGCCGAAAAGATTTTATTCATTCCGTCCAAACTGAATTTCGACGGTTCTACTGTTATGATAGCCATATTTGAACACGACAACGCATTGAGCGGTAGGATCCCAAGCGACGGCGGACAATCTATCAAAATATAATCGTACAGATTTTTGATTGGGGCAACCAAATCTTTAAGAATGTGTTCCCTGCCTACTGCCCCCGCTAATTGCAACTCTATATCTGCCATATCATCAGTAGATGAAATCACGATATCGAGTCCTTTTATGTCGCTCACGTTCTGTATGGGCATCGCCGTTTGATTCTTGAGCGAATTGTAAATTGTATTTTCGCTCTCTTGTGGGAACCCAAAATGAACGGTTAAATTTGCTTGCGGGTCAATATCAATCATCAAAACCTTTTTCTTCAGTTTATTCAGACCTGCCGCCACATTTGCCGTTGTTGTCGTTTTGCCGACCCCGCCTTTGTGATTTAATACGCATATTACTTTTGCCATAAACTTAAAATTTTGCCGCAAAGTAAATACAAAAATATGAAAATACAAAAATATTTTCATACAAAAATACAAAAGTATATAAATACAAAAATAGAAATGTATGAAAATATAAATGTATGTAAATACGAAAATATAAAAATATATAAATATAAAAGTACAAACATATAAAAGTATATGAGTATGAATATATGAAAATATCTAAATACAAATATACATAAATATATAAATATGTTTACATAATCGCTTGTATAACAGACGCGCCGCATAATACCAATTTTATTATAGATGTTTAATAGCGGGCGGCTTGCGTGTTTTGGCTTTCTGCGGCTTGTAAAATTTGTAGCGTCCTTTGCCGTTCCGTCGCTTTTTTAATGCCGCCCTTTTTTTGCCTTGCGGCAATTGCGCTCATTAAATTGATTGGCTGCCCTGTACTGCTTCTTTTAACGCCACTGCAAACATTAACCGTTTCTACTTCTTTTTAACCTTTTCGGTTGGCAGCCTAAAGCGGTGCGGCTTTTGCCTTTGCCTACCGGCAGGCAATTAGTGTTTTGCAC
>Ga0131853_10014520_pt1 | contig 14437 bp, 4 predicted proteins | sample TergutLab28metaG_FD_92764 | JGI IMG/M metagenome (GOLD analysis project Ga0131853, IMG submission 92764) | Labiotermes labralis P1 segment gut microbial communities from Petit-Saut dam, French Guiana - Lab288 P1 (version 2) (version 2) | ecosystem: Host-associated > Arthropoda: Insects >... | reverse complement strand
AATCTGATTATGATATGTAATGTAGTTGTTGAATTTTCTGAAGTAATCACCTTCTTTTTTTATTAATAAAACTATATTTTATTGTTTTTGTTCCATCACTTTTTTTCTCGTGTTATTACAGTTTTTTGAGAATCTAGTTTTCTATAACACCTTTTCAAACCAGGACACCTCATCAGTAATCGGCACACATATGATCAATTTGTTTTTTCCTATAGGCATTTTTGGTGACCGTCCGAATAGAGCTCCTAGTCATGACGCGCAACTGACTGAGGTACATGAATTGGCGTTCAACGATTACCTTTCATCATCTCTAAGTATCTTCGATTGTTTTGAATACGTTCAGCTGATCTGTGAATGGTTGAAGCCATAACATATTCTCTCCGTAACTACACTTAAAAAATTGGACTTTTTTTTCTACTGTACGAATTTCTGACCTGATAATTTCATGTGATTCCTCCTCGTTTGAAAGAGCACATATTCGTCAGAGCATGATTTTTCTTACCTTGAAACCACCGGTGAATTCTGTTCAGGAGGTCGGGTCTAGCGGAATGAAAATAGGAAGACATTGTGTATCGTGCTGCCAGAGAGGACCTCGGGAAATGATTTTGTCGTTTATTGAGACCCCTGTAATCGATTCTAACAAGCTCCTTCTTAGTGAAAACTGAATTGTGAACACAACAGTTTGCTGAATCGAAATCTCTACCAGTCTCTGTATTTGTTTTTTTTACCAAAACTAGAAAATTTTCTATTTTTAGGAGGATTTATTTGTTCGTTTTAAACAATCTGTTTTCTCAGATTGTACGTGTGAAGCGAACCTGTGAAATTCCCTGTCTACCAACGAAGGGGGTGCAGAACTGTGAGGCGATTATAACAGCTGGTAACTGGTGAGGAATAATTGTCTTTGAGACAAATATTTTTTTGAAAGATTGTAAAGTTTCGCTTAAATGCTTTGCACGGGCAATTTTTTTGAACAGGTGAGCGACTGTTCGTCTGTGCAGCAGCACTCTGTTGTTACACGTTCGTTCTATTTTTTTTATCTTGCCGTTTGCTGGTAAGTTATTTATTTGTTTGTTTTCTTCTACCACATTTGATACATTATTTGTACTCAGTCTTACTTGCGTTTATATAGACACACACACACACACACACACACACACACACATGACGAAGAAATTGTCTGTTTTTCCAATTTTGGGAACGCGCCTAAAAAAGCAATATCAAGCATGTGATTAATTTCGTGCCAGTTCCTAGCAGTATTACGTGGAGCTGTGTTGGTTTTCAGGCTACCTAGGCTTTTGGCACATTAACGGACTCTAGAGCTATCTAGTGAAATTTGGAGCCACAAATTAAATTTCTGGGAAGTTAGATGTTTATGTCCATGCGTATCGAATCTCATAGATTTATTCTAGGAGACTGTTATGAACGCCTTGCTATGATATTGCTATATTGTTTTACTAATGATGATAACGCTCAAAGCTCGACCTCACCTAATGAAAATAGACCTACATTAAGTCACTCGTATGATTTAAGAGCTAGGCCGGAAATTCCACAAGTTGATACACAAGTGAAGTAACTAGCATACGTATGTTGTAGGGGTTGCTGTATGGGGAACAACCGCTGGAATGGTGGTGTCTGAGCCTAAGACATTCGACAAAGGATTGGTCTTTGTCAAGGACACGGACATCTTGTTATCAGGAGATAAGTGGACCATCGTTATAAATATTGCGTTAGACGACTATGATGCTCTTGTGTATATGATGAAAGCAACTTTGAATCAGATACGTCAAAAGATTCGGGTACATAAGAATCCAAAGTCATACTCATTTGACATTCATTGGGATGAAGTTAACCGCTTGAATGTAATGGTTCAAGGACTTGATGATGACCTACAAGGTTTTCGGAAAATATTGTTCGAAGAAACGTTATTTCAGAGCTTTAGTAAAAGTGATACTCGCCCTAGACGAGGGTTAATAGATTTGTTAGGATATGGTATGAAATACTTATTTGGTACAGCTGACGCCCGAGATGTGAAACGCTTGTCAAGCGTATGTGATGAGCTACATGCTTTTAAGTTAAAGATGACACGTGCAGTTGATCATCAACTTACTTATATTCAAACGCTGGATGAAACTATTAAGCAAAGCACAGTGGATATAGCCGAGCTGGCTCAAACTTCACGTGACCCTATTCGTAATCTCTCACTAGGGTTAAATAGAGTCGAAGCAGATTTGTTAGATACACAGGCTGCCTTACAGAGAGAGGTAAAATATAGCGCAGCAATCAGAGAAATTGAAATGGCCATATTAGAATTAAAGTTGAGTATAATGCAGTTGCAAGAAGCAATAGATGTAACTAGTTTTGGTCAGTTGAGTAGCGTGCTTATCCATCCTTATAATTTATCGGTTATTTTACAGCAAGTTAGTCTGCAGCTTCCCGCGGGACTATCTATGCTGACAGGGTTGACTGTACATGATATGTACGTGTATTATTCTATTGCCGCTGTTCATGCTATCGCTACTTCCAAAAACATTAGGTTGTTTGTAGACATACCTTTGAAAGCTACTGATAGGTATTTTGAGTTGTATCAGATTCACTCTTTACCCTTTTTCCATAAAGGAATTGGGAAATTTGTTATGATAGACGAACCATTCTTTGCAGTAATGACACCATACATGTTGACAAAGTGTACTCAAGAATTGTATACAGTGTGTCCATCGGACATGGTACTAAAGACTGCTGGTGAACCCGATTGCCTAATTGCATTGTTCCTAGGCAAGACAGACGTTATGCTGTCTAAGTGCAAACGGCTAATTATAAATGAAACATTTGCGCCAGTGTGGATTCGTTCACCCGACGCCAGTTATTGGATTTATAGCCTTGGAACCTCACAAAGGGTCACTGTACAATGTCAAGAGATAGGGTCTCCTCCGACCACTAGATTGAACTCTCAACTACTAATAGAAGGCACCGGAATTTTGCCAAATTCCTCATCCTGCTCTATACATGCAGAAACTTTTAAATTACTACCGCCCTCTTTAGGGAAGACGACGATTAATATAAACAAAACCCACATTATACTGCCAATTATTGACACCATATTAACAGGTTTTGAAGAAACTGTGTTACAGTCCGAGCTTCCCTCTTCAATAACTTTACAACGCTTGGACGAGATATCAGCTCGAGTCAACTCCAGAAGTCAAATGAGAGGTGCGGATGTAACCCGATTTGTCAGCGTGCTCCAGAACGCCGATGTGCATCACCATGCAGTATCATGGTCATGGGTTATTGGTATTATTATAGTATCAATAGCGGTTGGTTCTTTATGGCCAATTTGGCTTAGACTTATTAAATTTTGCTTTACCGCTATACAAACAAGTGTAAATACGACTGCTCGTCCTCCAGAGATAAATGATCGAGAGTCTGATGATTGTGGAATCGAGTTACAGGCAAAGCCGGAGAACCCAACGGAAGCGGAGGCGCAGAGGACCTCCAAGGGGCTAATTCAAGAAACTACTCCTTCTACACTTACTGAATTCGTAAAACACGGGGTGCTGATAAATGATCGCCCGTGAAGCATGAACCTTGAGACTACGCTTAAATAATTTGTTAGTAGATTTCAACAGGAATCTGACGATGTTCAAGACTAAATACAATTGTAGTTGTGAAAACACTGAATATTAATTGTTTACACTTATTTTACTTGCTTTTGTATTTGAATTTAACCAGAACACTATACAATTTTAAACTACATATTTACAATTTTTGAATGTTGTACTGCTTTATATTACTTTGTGAAAACATTGGTGCTGTAACACTTATATTTTCATTTTAGCAGGGGCGGATGTTATGAACGCCTTGCTATGATATTGCTATATTGTTTTACTAATCATATATGTTATGATTATTTCTTGATTATTTGTCAGTAAGTTAATTTGATTGCAATTGTTTTATTATTTTATTATATTAATTGTGTTTCTTACACATTGAGCTACAAGGAAACTGTGGTGAGGATGTTTGTTCATTTTGCTCTGAATACAGTAGAGTAAGGTTAACCACATACAAGTTTTGCAAGTTCTCTCAACGCAGTTCGCTGCATCATGTTTCCTGTGGAAAGTCTTGTGATTTCTGGTCAGATCCTGTCAACAAGTGTGACACAGGAAGCGCAGGACCTTTGTACGGGATATGATGGCATTAAAAAAGCACCAATCGGTTGTTTCGTATTATAAAAGATTTGGCAATAAATGGGTGTGATCCACCAATGGATGATTCTCTTTAAAATGGGGGAAAGGTCTACACTAGAAGGCCCCGCGGAAATACAAATTAATATATACCCTTGGCTGAGGGCAAGAAGCGTATTCTTTTGTATTCTACTGAGAGTGATTCAAGACTAACCAGAAGGAGGGGAGATCCTATCCAGACTTGTAGCAGTGACCAGAGAAGATCTGAACTTTCATGATGTTGCTTGAAGTTCTACTGTTTTGTGAGTAGAGGTATTGTTAACTCTCAGCCAAGACGCGTAAGTTATCAACCGAAGGGTGGGAGCTAAGGAGGAGATAGGTCACAGATTTGTGTAGTTATTATTGCTTTTATTTAGTTCCTTTTTTTTATATTTATTTGTGTTATTATTTAGTTTAAAATATATTTATGGTTAAAGTTGATAATTAATGTTATAGTATATGACGAAAACCAGTATCCTTGACACTCGTCCCGTACATAACAAGACAATGCCTCAGTAATGTTATGTGATGGAAATTTGTTTAATTTACCGAATATTAGGGAGCCAGACCATTTTTTATCTCTCTGTATTGAATTCGGTTTTTATGACTGGTATTGGTCTGTATGAAACTTAATTTGTCTGTGCAGTATGAGGTCCGTATTTTTGGTGTTGGTACTAGCGCTCATGGCGGCACATGGGGAAAACCGTATGCTACGGCAGCTGGAGCAGAGACGTATTGTATCATGCGTGGTTACTCTTGTGCAGCGACACTTCCCAGTCGGCAGAACTATACAACTTTCCAGCACAGCAGACAACAACGACAACGCGACATCTGTGTTGGAGGCCATCCACCGTTTTGAACTGTGGCCTGTGCAAGTGTCTGGGTCCAGTAAAGTATCTCTGTCACGACTTAGCGTGGAGAAGATAAGCAGCTACATTATTTTTACCCGGAGCGTTAAAGACATCACAGTCCAGGCTGAAATGCTGTACGCCAAGTCTTCATGGGACAGCCGTGGGCTGTTTTTGATCGTGGTTACAGTTAAAGTGCCCAATAGTGAAGAGCTTGCACTTTCAGTTATTCGGGAATTGTGGGAAATCGGCAGAGGGTATAATGTGGTGGTGGTGGTTCAGCAGGACGACCTGCTCAACTTGTATACATGGTTCCCCTACTCATCACACGACAACTGTGCTGATGTCAAGAATGTAGTGCTTGTAAATCAGTGGGTCTTGGAGGGTAAAGGGAAGTTTGTGAGAGAAGCATCAATTTATCCATGTAAATTCCCTTCCAACTTCCAAGGCTGCATTGTGAATTTCTCAAACCAAGGTAGGGGTGGGAATGAGGAAGAAATTTATAGCCAGTATTTTCTGACTCACAATATTACAAAGAATTATGTCAACGACGTTTTTTACGGTGTTTTCAAACTAGAAATGGTTTTAATATTTTTGCAAAATTTGTGGGTTCGTGAGACGGACATGGTGTTTGGATCATTTCCACTTTTAGTAGAAGAAATTAGTAATGCAGAACCTATCTTTCCTTATTTCTCCATGAAACTGAGCTGGTTTGTTCCCTGTCCTAAGCCCCTCTCACGTATTCGAAGAATTTCTCACATTTTCTCCCCCTCTGTGTGGGTTGCTATTGTAGTTGTCCTGTTCCTTGTCACTGTCGTTTCGAGGTGTCTCGCAAAGCAATCTAAGGACAGCCGGTCATACACTACAATGTCAAGTGCTCTGTACAATATTTGGGCTGTCACAGTCGGAGTACCTGTGACAGGTATGCCTAGGAGTTTAAGGTTAAAATTGTTGTTTGTTTTTTTTGTTTGGTATTGTTCTGCATCAACACCGTTTTCCAGACGTTCTTGACGATCTTCTTGGTAGATCCAGGATACGAGAATCCGTTGACGTCACTGGACGGAATCCTTGATTCCGGAATGGAATTCGGTTACCCTGATTTTGTCAGTGAATTGTTTTCTTTATCCTCAGATTCGAGATACAAAGAAGTTGTTGAAAGAGCTAAAATTTGTTCGCTCTGTGAGGAATGTATTGACAGAATTCGTGAGACAGGCAACTTTGCCACTTTTGCTCCAGTGTTTATAGTACAGAATTATACAAATACTATCAATGACCACAGCACCGTTTATCCTCTTGATGACGATGACTACGATTTCATTTTCATAACGACTTACTTGCAAAAAGGTAGCTTTTTTCTTGAATCATTAAACAAATACATCATTCTGTACGCTGAATTTGAGTTAATTGAGTGGCTGTTCAAAGACCCTATATTTATGTCTAGGTACAACCGCAATAACATCGATGTACCTGACGGGTATTTCGTTTTCACCCTCAGTCATCTTCTCTTTGTTTTTTATGTTATCGTCTTTGGCCACGGTCTTAGCTTCCTTCTTTTTCTTTGCGAAGTGTTCTACCACTTCAAACTCAAATAAGTTTTATTCTGTAAACTAATTGTGTAATTATCATACCTGATCGAACTAAGTCTGCCGTGGCTTAAAGAAGTGTGTTGAATCTATTGATTCGTAAGGAATTCACATTTTATTTATAGCTGTTGTCCGTTTCTTTTGAATTCAATTCAACATATTTAGTGGAATTCTTGATAAGTTGCACGCAGTTTTGATTGATGTTGTTTAGCTCAATGTCTGACGTTACGTTTAAGAATTTCTCCTGCTCAAATCAACACATGAAGGATCTCACACACACAGTGAGAAGTCATTAGTTTTCTAGAGGCCTGCTGCCAAAATGTTTCGTCTGCTTTTAATGTGTGTCTGCTGGCTAAAATCTTACAAGTATGTAGGAAAATACAAAACACGCAATTGTATATGAATTTGTGTCTTGTTAATTTGTGGCTCATGTAATGTGGTAGAGGCACGTAGACATTCCAGAGGATCCTTGAATATTATAATGTCACTGTTGATGGATCCAGTAGGACTTTTCATTCGTCGGTACGTTGTACAAAAACACACGGCATCAAAACCAAAAGCAGTAATATATATATAAACTGGCAGTAATATATATATATATATATATATATATATATATATAAACTGCCGTGAACTGCTACACTCTCGTATAAATTTGTTCCGTCATATGTATGGGTCTGAAACTTGCATTTAGCCTGAACTGAGGATGTAGCTGTACATTGTGAGCTGAGAGGCAAATTTGGGGATCAATTAACATGGATATGTAACACTTGGAGAGTGCCATGTTTTTGCTTGTTAATACTGAACCGTTACCGAGTTCTATGACAATGGACCACTCGAGATATTTGGTAAATTTACGAATTGATTTGGTGAGAATATTTAGTAAATTTAATTTTGTAACCGTCTGAAAAAATAGAGGCCTTTTGATTTTTGTATTTTGACTACTCTTTCTTAATTTGTTCAACTGCCTTAAAAGTCAGAAATGTGTTTACTAACATTTCTGACTTCTATTTTTCGTCAAAGTATTTGCGCTGTTTATGGCCAATCTGTAATTTCAGGTCACGGTTTTTTCATTGGTATATAATTGCATACAAACCATAGTTGAACTTTAAAACCAGCAAAGTATTCTGTCAGAATATATATGTACTAATGTATTTCTTAAGACATTAAATCCTTAATATCAGGTCCTAATTACATCCTAAGTTTCCTTTTGTGACACCGAAACGCAATAGCTCTATTTTAGTTGTCAAAGAGAATGGTAAGTTTGACGTATAATTACGCCGAAATGGAATTGTGGTCACCATTTTGCTCAAACCACACACAGAGACTGAACAGGTAATGAATGTGAAAATGTACACATCTGTATGTGTGTGTTTCTCTAATAAGTCTGGAATATCACGAGCCTTTCAGCCGCTTTCGCTCAATGGCGAAAAACAACTAATTACCTTTGTCATGTCTGTCCATCCGTCCATCTTCTGTGTCTTTTTCTGCCCGTATGGAACAACTCCTCTCCTCTTTGATGGATTTTATTGAAATTTAATATTTGAGGGTTGGTGGAAAATCTGTGAAGAGAAGTAAGTTTTTATTACAATCTGAGAAGAATAAAGCGTATCTAACGCGTAGACCGATGTAAATTTATAATCTTATCTCCCTCAGTTTTCCTTGCAGTTAGAAATATTGCAAAAAAAAAATTCGATATTATCAAAATATATATTTTATGACAAATATATTTTTTACTGTAAAATCGTGATCTTTTTTGAGACCAGGGTTGAAAATACTCGTATAATACGGCCCAGAAAATGTGTGATTTGTCTGCCGGTCAACTAAGGCAAAATTACAGACACGAACTCAAAATATGTAATATTCTTAGGCGAATGTGCTTCAATATTACTGTAAACGTGCATTACCTGTGCTGTTCTGAATATAAACTGCATTAGTCGCTGTCAGTTCAGTATTTCTTAAGCTACACAGTGGTATCTTAACTCCTTCAGACTGTTGTAATAAACAAACAAGCAACTTCGTAAGTGAAGCAGTCAGTTTAAATTTACAGAAGTTTTACGGCAAAGATCAGCTGGATTCAGAAGCCACAATATTATTGCTGTCGGTATGTCTGCATATCTGCTAAAGATGTGGCCAGTGACAAATTATGTTCAGGAGGTCGGGTCTAGCGGAATGATAACTGCAAGGCGCTGTGTATCGTGTAGTTAGACCTTACCTCCGGAAATGATTTTGTCTTTGTATGAGACCTTGACATCGAATCTAACAAAGTCCTTCTTGGTGAAAACTGAATTGTGTACACCAAAATTTGCTGAATAGAAGTCTCTGCCAATCTCTGTATTTGATTGTTTCCAAAAGCAGAAAATTATCGAATTTTCTGACGAGGATCAACACGTGTTGTTGCAACAGTCAATTTTCTCAGTTTGTACATGAGAACCGAACTTGTCAAGTTCCGTGTCAACCAAAGAAGAGGGTTCAGTGCTGTCTCGAGATTTTGTCAGCTGGTAACTGCTGAATAAGAATTGTCTGTGAGAGAGATATTTTGCTGAAAGATTATGAACTTTCACTTAAATTCTTTGCACTGCAATTTTTTGAACATGTGAGCAGCACTCTGTTACTTACGCGTTCGTTCGTTCTTTATCATGTGGTTTGCTGGTTGTTTATTTATTTGTTTGTTTTCTTCTACCACAGTTCATACATTATTTGTACTCGGTCTGACGTGCATTTATAAACGCAAATGTATATAGGTAAAGTAATTCTTTTACTGAGGGCTACAAAATGTTGAGAATGATGAAAGGTTGTCAGCCCTGCACACCGGCAGCGCAATTCTAAAGAAATATTCATAATACTCAGCTTTGTTACAGGATGATTCGATCCCACGACACTTAGTGCGGCAAGAAAGATTATGGCAATGAAAAATTCTAATTATCCCATTTGTGTATTAAACCCGTTACCCCCCGGCTTTTAGCGTAATGTCTCAAACAACTGTGCGACTACACACACACACACACGCACACTCACACACGCGCCCGCACGCACACACGCAAGACCCCACGCACGCACACACACACACACATATATATGTATATATATATATATATATATATATATATATATATATATATATTAAAAAATTCGATGTGATATAGTCGTTGAATATTAAACCAAGCAAAACATTTGGTTCGCAACACGTGATTTATGACCTGTATTTTGTTATTGACCCCGTAAGAATACGTTTTCTTGTATGACACAAAAGAGGCACATACTGCAATTTGTCAGTCAGAATGCTACGATTTACGTATAATTAACGGACAGTTTAGTGAGCACCGTGCAGGGAACGCTCAAAAGGTACACTCAGAATAATAAATTAGACAAATCAAGATATATGACGTATTTTTCTTAAATGTGGCGGCAATTTTAAGAGGAGGAGAGGAGGGACATACGTTATTCAGAATTTTACCTGCAGTAGTACAATCTACGTCTGTTTCGCTTCTAAGACACACTGATCACTTGACTTCAGCAGACTGAAAGTGTGGTCAAACAGGTAACTTCTTCATAACAGCAATAAAATACGGTATGAAGCACAAGCACAACACAGCCAAGCGTCTTACTGAAGAACTGCGCTATTTGTCACTTAGAAAATTTATTTTCTTTTTCTGTATATCTAAAGTTATACACTGACAAAGTCTGAGACCTGCGCTGTGAAGTCGATTACAGCGCAGTTATTTTTGGAAATACTCAAAATACTCATCAACCGCTTTCCTGCATTTTGGAAAAATACCGTATATTTCGGCCCAATAAATTTGTTCGCCCTCTGGCTTCGCAGGCACGCGGCATTTGAAGGGCTTCATCTTCCACTGAAAGTATTCCCTCAGGTTGTCCTTGAAACGACCAAATAAGTAATTATGTGATTTACGTTGTCAGGGTTAAGGCGGCTGCAGCCACAAAGCTCCTAATAACTTTGCCTTTCATGCACCTGTGGTAGCAGTAGATTCTGGATGCTGTGAAGCACGAGAAATGTGTTCTTTCGCGTATTGTTATTCACCAAGAAGAGACATGTGCTGTTGTGCTTGTATTCAGCAAGTAGAAAATTTACAGTAAATCGGTGTAGTGCAATTGGTAGTAATTAATATAAAACGTAGTAGGGTTGTTATGTAAAACGTAAGATTATATAATATAGTGCCTACAGACAGTGGCACAATTACATCATATTAATAGCAACTGTACTACAATGTTATAAAAGCTATTGGTGGCTGCAGGAATTAGAGCAGGTGATATTCCCCACAATGAAACTCACGCTCTTCTACTCAGAAGCCGAGCGGTGACACGATGAACATTATGGTGATAAGTAAGTATGAATTTTTGATTGCTGTTGTGAAGTTATTTGAAATATTTACTTGTATTTAACTTGCAAGTAGCACGAAATAAAATAGATTGGGAGGCTTTATTACCTGACTAATCGTCGTAAAATCTTGAGGTGATGTTGAATTATCATTCACTTTGATTTTCTATAAGGCAGTGATGATGGATGTCGTGGTCTATTGGTTATGATGCCGTGGAATCCGACAGTTGCCAAATTTCCGGCGAATTATACAGTCTTCTCCGTCAGGGTGGAACGAGAAAACGTATGCAGCAGCCATGTACGAACCTTCGGTAATTACACGCGGGATGACAAAGCGTTTGCTGCCACATCATTCAGACAGTGGCAATCACATTAGACACTGTAAACAAACTTCCAAAACGTACTATTGATTTCAAACTTTCGCCATGTTCTGGATGTTGCGTGCTTTCTTCTGGGTAATTCTACTGCGTCTGAATTTTATAAGCCGACGTTTCGGAACACTGTCTGTTCCATCTTCATAGGCAGGTAGGTATAAATTAATTACTTCATACCTACCTGCCTATGAAGATGGAACAGACAGAGTGTTCCGAAACGTCGGCTTATAAAAAACCGACTTTTAATATTATAGTAAGTCGGTTGTTTAGTTATTCGGTGTCTAACCAGAGCAGAGTGTTACTTTTTGATTTCAAACTTTTGCCACGTTCTGTATGTTGTATGCTTTCTTCTGGATAATTCCATGGCGTCTGAATTTTATATGCCGACGTTTCGGAACACTCTGTTCCATCTTCATAGGCAGGTAGGTATGAAGTAATACATAATACCTACCTGCGTATGAAGGTGGAACAGAGAGAGTCTTCTGATACGTCGGCATATAAAATCCAGACGCCGGGAATTACACAGAAGAAAGCATACAAATTCCAAAGCGTAAAATAATTCTAAAGTTGGGAGCAGCTTGTGCTTCATGAAAGATAAACACATTTCGGAGTGCATAAGCACTTTTGCCATTAAGAGGGAATAGAAAAGTAGCCCTGAAATTTATCAACTGTATCCCCAAAACGCTGGTTACCATCCATCCAATTAAGAGCGCTTGGTCCAGAAAATTTCGTTAGTATATTCCTCGGAACAATTGGAATGCATGTAATTAGACTATAGAATGACTTGGCCTGAAGTACCAAAATATGGATCTTCAGCCTGTCGTCTTCAGCAGATATCGCGGATGTATTTTCATATATATAGAGCCACTGGAAGGTGTGCAACAGTTGTATGGAGTTTTCGTCCTGAAAGAACTTCCGAAATGTGAGTAGAGCTGAGTATAGAGGAGAATAAGATACTTTCATTCTCGATGACTTCGTGACATCCTGCCATTTTAAAACTTAAAGAAGCACAGTCTGGGCAACAGTAAGACCTAAGAATGTTTAGAATTTAATGTGGTGACGGTTTTGAAATGTACAATAAACGTAACATTGAGGTGACTTCGCGCAACCATAATTTTTGTGCATAAGCAAGAATTATTACATACCCTCTAGCTTTATTTATCCAGCATGCAATGCACATGCGCCGTATTATACTGCCCTCAGTGACCAGTCAGGCTCTACCACATTTTTCCACATTATGTGTTAAACGGTATGATTTTTGGAGAAAAAATATTGAAAATAAAATATATGTTGTGATCTGCTGTAGGGCTTCATGAAAAATATTCTGTTATAAACAGAATTCAATGCGATATTATCATAAATCTAAAGCACTGGTTGGTCTGGTCAAGAATTTAATAGAAATTGAGATTTATTGAGGGAATTTCGAAAAAAATCTAATATCAAAATTCATGAAAATCCGTCCAGTAGAAAACGAGTCGTTCCATGTGGTGGGATAGACAGACGGACAGACAGACAGACCGACAGAGAGAAACGCACGATGAAGCTGACAGTCACTTCTTCCAATTTTGCAAACGCGCCTAAAAAGTAGTATCGTACATGTGATTAATTTCAAGTAGCATTATTCGTGGAGCTGTGTTGGATTTCTATCTACCTAGGCTGTGGGCACATTAATGTACTCTGGTGAAATTTGGTGCCACTCATTAAAAGTCAGGGAAGTCGGATGTTTAAGAGTAAGCAAACCGAAACTACTTAATTTTTTCAGTGTGGGAGAGCCTACAAGAATATTATGCGAAGGAAATTAGTCTAATTTACAGAATGTTAGTGAGCCAGACACGACTTGGTCACTCTGTATTAATTCGGTTTTTATGACGGGGCTCAATCAGTGTTAAACTGAATTTGTCTGTGCAGTATGAGGGCCATATTGTTGGTGCCGGTACTAGCGCTCGTGGCGGCACATGGGGAAAACCGTATGGTACAACTGGTGGAGCAGAGTCACCTGGTATCATGCGTGGTTACTGTCGTGCAGCGACACTTCCCAGTCGGCAGAACTATACAACTTTTCAGCACTGCGGACGATGACCACGCGAAGTCTGTTTTGGAGGCCATCAACCGTCTGGAACTCTGGCCTCTCCAAGTGACTGGGCCAATTACAGCCTTTTTGACACCATCTAACGTGGAGAAGATAAGCAGCTACATCATATTTACTCGGAGCGTTGAAGACATCACAGTCCAGGCTGAAATGCTGTACGCCAAGTTCTCATGGGACAGCCGTGGGCTGTTTTTGATCGTGGTTAGAGTTAAAGTGCCCAATAGTGAAGAGCTTGCACTTTCAGTTATTCGGGAATTGTGGGAAATAGGCAGAGGGTATAATGTGGTGGTGGTGGTTCAGCAGGACGACCTGCTTAACTTGTACACGTGGTTCCCCTACTCATCACACGACAACTGTGCTGATGTCAAGAACGTAGTTCTTATAAATCAGTGGGTCATGGAAGGTGAAGGGGAATTTGTGAGGGAAGGATCACTCTATCCATGTAAAATCCCTTCCAACTTCCACGGCTGCACTGTCAATTTTTCATCCCTTTGGAAGGGTGGCATTGAGGACGAAATTTATAGCCAGTATTTTCTGGTTCACAATATTACAAGTAATTATGTCAACAACTTTCCTAACGACAGTCTAACCTACCAGAAAATCTCAACATGTCTGCACAAATTGTGGGATCGTGAGACCGACATGTTGTTTGGAATATTTCCACTTGTAGTAGAAGATGTTAACAATGCAGAACCGATCTTTCCTTATTTCGCCATGAAACTTAACTGGTTTGTTCCCTGTTCTAAGCCCCACTCACGCCTTCAGAGGATTTCCCACATTTTCTCCCCCTCTGTGTGGGTTGCTATTGTAGTTGTACTGTTCCTTGTCACTGTTGCTTTCTGGTGTCTCGCAAAGCAATCTAACGACATCCGGTCATACACTACAATGTCAAGCGCCCTGTACAATATTTGGGCTGTGACAGTCGGAGTATCTGTGAATAGGACGCCTAGGAGTTCGAGGTTAAAGTTTTTGTTTGTTGTTTTTGTT
>Ga0131853_10014519_pt1 | contig 14437 bp, 14 predicted proteins | sample TergutLab28metaG_FD_92764 | JGI IMG/M metagenome (GOLD analysis project Ga0131853, IMG submission 92764) | Labiotermes labralis P1 segment gut microbial communities from Petit-Saut dam, French Guiana - Lab288 P1 (version 2) (version 2) | ecosystem: Host-associated > Arthropoda: Insects >... | reverse complement strand
TTTTGTTCAGGGGAGGGGGTTCAAGAAATTCAGTTGAGGACAGAGAGAACGGAGATCTGTTGGCAGTAGCCCACTAATCAGGGGTTCTGGAGGCAGCTATAATATAGTACAAGAGATTTCATTTCATATTGTAAGATTTTCTTAATTTTTGGTACTTTAAGACTATTTATGATGACAACCAGTTTATTTGTCATTGCGAATGTAAAACAATTGCGAACCTTGGTAGTTTTGGAATTTTACTGCCTTTTTTCCGAACATCTTAGGGTGTTGGCGTCCAAAATTCAGCAATTTTTAAGTTTTCTCAGTCGGGTTGAGTTTGGCACGATTTTGGAGGGCCTTCCGAATTTCGGGGGGGGGGGAGTTGAACACCCCCAACTCTCCCCAGGTAAGCCACTGTACTGAAGCTTTTCTTGAACTGAAATATCTCTGATTTATTTGCAACAGTGCAGATTATTTAATTGTTCCATCACCTTCAGTTCATAATTTATAAACGTTTATAGGCAACCACACACAACTATTTAAAGGGCTGTCTAATATAAACACCGTACCGGGGGCACGAAGACTAAATTAAATGCCGTACGATAAAGGTTAAATAAACGTCTAACATGGAGTTCTAGGTATGCACCAAACATAATTTTGAAAATTTTTCTTTTGGCAAGTATATATCTTTCTGTTGTTGGATGAATTACCACAACAAATTATACCAAACTTGATTACACAGAAGCCCGATAAATAATAAGACTGATTCTTTTTCTGAGCACCCTGCAAGAGTTTAGCAAAACACTAAATGGCTCTGACTGCTAGAGTGTGCTTGTCTCGAGTACATGCTCATCTCTGTAGCAACAATAGTAGTCACTTTATTGCCAAAAGACACTTGTGTGTTTTGTGTGTCAAAAGTTTCGACATGGAACAACGTGCTGTGATTAAATTTTACTTTAAATGGGGTAAAACTGCCGTGGATGTACACCTAGACCTGAAAAATGTGTACAGTGCACAAATCATGCGCAAGGCTACCGGTGGTATGCATGTTTTCATGGCAGAGAATCGCTAGAAGATGATGCTCATCCAGGCTGGCAAGTTTCCACTTGGTCAAATAAAAATGTGGGAAAAACTTGCGCCAGTGTCACACAGGATAGGCTAATAACCACTAGGCTACTTGTACATCACGGAATCTGTAAGGAAGTGCCTGGGCAAATTTTGGAAAGAGAATGGCAGAAAAAGAATGTGCCACACTCCGTAAAAGCTAAACGGAGACAGCAATAGGTTGAATGTTGTCAGAGTTTCAAGTTTGTTGACCAAGACTGCGACGTGTTGGAAAGAATTGTGACTGGCAATGAAAGCTGTTGTTTTCAATTCAATCCTGAAATGACATGACAAAGCATGGAATGAATTCTTCCTGACAGAAGAAAGTCAAGCCAATAGGGGTTTTTTAAATGCTGCCAGAATTATCCACCACAACTTTGTTTCTGAGGGCACCACAGACAAGTCACTATTATTTGGAAGTGAGGAAATGTCTAGAGGCCTACATGTGCTGTGTCAGAAATGAGCAGTTCTGAAACAACAGCTGGGTGCTGTTGCATGAATACGTCCCCACTCACTACACATTGAAGATGAAGCAGTTTCTTGCTGCCAAAACGATCTGCGTGATACAGCAACTCCCTGCCTGCCAGATTTGGCAACAGCCGACTTTTTCTCTTCCCAAAGGTAAAACTGACCCTAAAAGGGAGGCACTTCAATGACATTAGCAACATCGAACATGATGTCACCAAGTTACTGGAAGAGGTTTCATTTCAGGACTTCCAGCACGCATTCTAGGACCTGTATAAATGATATCAGTCTGTAATAAAAACTTCTAAATATATTCATTCTTTCTTTTGTAATACACACAGTCTCATTATTTACCAGGCACAGTGTGTGCAGTATAAAAAATATGTGAAATAAACTGAGTGTTAATGTTGCTGATATGGAACATCCACTTAACTCTGTAACATGCTACAATAAAGTTAGGAATCATTTGATCAATACGACTCTACCAACTGAAGTGGTTATACATGCGTAAATGAAGAAATGTTGTTTTCTGTTTCTTCTACATACTTTTCTTTACAACCAATACTTAAAGCACAGTGTGGTAAATTATTCAATATAAATTTCATTGTACCTGTTTCATCTAGATTTAGGACCAAGCCATTCAATAATATGAGAGAGAACTAAGTTTCACAGTGTACAGAAATCTTTGAAATTTCTGTTAAAAATTAGGACACTAGTGCCATCTGCAAATATTATGGGTTCTAATAAGGAATTCATGCTCAAGAGAAGTAACTTATATATATTACAGCCAATAAAGGCCCCAGGATTGAGCCCTGAGGAACCCCACTCACAGAACAAAATGTTGGGTTGCATTAGGTGATCTTACTTCAACTTTCTGTTTTCCCTTAATTGAACAGAACCTGAACCAATCTGCATATACTTCTCAAATGCTATATAAATGCAATTCAGCTAACAAAAGTTCATAATCTATGCAGTCAAATAACAGATAATTCCTCCAACATGCACTTTTGTCAACAGATGTCTGAACACAGCATTTTCCTAAATCATGCTGTTCTTAGACCATATGTTGTTAGTATGTAGATGATGGCTTAATATACTGTGCATGGCTTTTTAAAAAACTTAAGAAACAATGAATAATAAAACAGGCCTACAATTTTTCATATCAGTTTTGTCTCCTTTCTTGTACAGTGGTTTTACTGCTGCAACTTCAAGCCAGTCAGGGAAAATACCAGTGTACCATACAGTGAGTGGTAAGAAATATAGCTTAATCGGTGACTAATGTGAAATGCAGAAGCTTGTAAGATTTTACTTGTTATTTCATAATAACTTGATAAGTTTTTTGTTAAAGGGAATGTTTTTATACACTTTATTTTGGCTTCAGTGATTGGGACTATCTTCATGCTAGGAAGTTAAAAAAAAATCTTTTAAAAATGAGACAGCACCTTCTTTCGCTACCTTATATATATTTCACTTTTCAGTCAGTGTTAGAAAGTAATTACTGAAGGGTATAAGCCAAGTTTTTTTAATCCTTCAATTTTTTTATTGCTCATAATTAGAGAGGGCACCTCTGCAGTTTTACTATTTCTTTCTCCTCCTATGTCATATTTCATATTGTCATTTCACTACTATATTGTGCTACAAGTCCACTGTACCATATTTAACGTAAAGTGCTTTTGGTGTCAGATCACTGCCGTTTTTAGAGAAGGTGTATAAACTGCTTTTATGTTTGGAAGACACTTTTACTCCTTGTTTAATCCAGTAATTCTTTCTGTTGTTTCTATTTGAATATTTAAGTGGAAAACTAGCCTGGAAAATATTTAGGAATGCACACAGAAATAGTTGAATATACACTTATCCACAAATATATTATCAATAGCAGTATGTATATAAGTCATTCTGAACGCTTGCTGCAGTGCACCATACACAACACTCTAGTTGTTTTTTCAGTTGCTTTCAATAAGATAATCTATGCTTAAATCTCCACAATCAAAAATCCAGATTCTGTTTATACAGATATTTCAAGCACCAAAATTCTTTATGAATTGATTAAAATCGCCTGTAACACCTCCATGTAGGCTATTGTAATTCATTTAGATGCTTTAGTGTTCAATTCAGCTACATAAATTTCCATTTTTTTTTTTTTTAAAGATACCAATTCTGTTGAAATATAGACCTTCTCAAATCAAAACACACACCTCCCTTCTGCCAGTACAATCATATGCAATGTATGCTGCAATAATGGGACAGTTATAACACATCAGGCAGCTTAGCACCAAAACTGAAGTCACAGATTATATAGACAATGCAAACAGCAAGAATAAAGAACCCATGCCACCTGTCAAGGCATGGTGTAATGAGTAACAAATTTTCAGCAGGAAGTCAGCAGACAGCATAACACGACAGGTTGCAGCAAGGTGAAAGAAAAATAAACTGAAAAGAAAAGGTTACCTATACTCACCAACATCCTCACATCAAGCAAAGTACATAACCTTCTTTGTGTCAGCATGAACTGTAATGGCACGTGCCATGGCACCAGGCGTTCGGTCCTCACTACATCCCGACTGATGTGAACCTTCTCCACTGAAATCGTAAAACACAGTAACAACTTATTGGTGATTATTTCTGCAAACAGCATCCTTAAGAATACCACATAGAGGGTCACATAGTTTGAAAAATCTGTCCACTACTGGACCCTGTATCTGGCATTTCAATATCTGGAAGGACCTAAAATTTGTGTATTTTACCTACTGAATTTTTAAAAACTCACAGGATGGTTACATTTCAAATTGCAACTTTCTTCACTATTCTTCACTTCACCATCATAGGTGAGGACACTTCAGTTGTCCAACTTCACATACATCATCAATTTTTTACAGGTCTAACAGCGCAGTATTCTCACCACACATGTGCACAAAACCCAAGAATTTTTAGACATTTCAATGGGAATGTCTGTTAGTTCACTGCTGTTAAAAGTATATATTTACCTCCACTGAGAAAATTATTTTTGACACAACTATCATTACTACTATGGCAGAAGAAACCCAGAACAGTAGCCACTGGTCAAAACAGTAGCTCCTAAAACCATGTTAATATTCAAACATTAATCCATTACAAGGATCACTGATTGCACCAGCAAGACTCCCACACTCATCTATAAGAGAACAAAGAAACCTACTTGAATTTGCTGTCAATGGGCACTCCATTAATTGTGGAAAAAGCTACACTACATGTGACAGACAACATCTCTTATGAAACACTCACTGCAACCTTTCCCATAAAGCACAGGGCACAACAGCCTCAGAAACATGCAGTGCAATTTACAAAGAACTGAAGATCGGACTACTAATTTGTTTAACAACTGTGTAACAATCTGAATCTTTGTCAATCACTTTCACTTTCATGACCAACACTTTACGTAACTGTTGTTTCTTGACTTGGGTCTCTGTAATCTTTAGACGTCACTTTCAAAACTCATTCTACGCTCCAATCTTACTCAATGAATTCTATGAAGAATGTCTTTTCACCAATCTGCCATGATCTAAAACTTAGAAGTTCAAGAAAAGACTGACTGAAGTCGGTCACAGTGTAAGTGAACACAACAGTACAAATGAGTTACATACATCATTAATGCTCTGCATAGCAGAGATTTAACAGAGGAGACCAGAACTGTGCAGATCAAATATCAAGCTCAACCAGATATCACTCAAGTCTCTCCATAAGTTTGTTTCTGTAAGTACCATTTTGGATTCAGCTGTAAGAACTGCACACCAAACTGAGCATTTATGAGACCCTTAAAGAAATGAAACATGGAGGTAACAAGTTCCTCCAAAACAATGGTATGTGTCTATCACGTTGACAAATCCCAAAAGACTCTGGTAGACTCACAGCTGTAAGAACCTCAGTCTTGCCGAGGTACATATTTGGACAAAGGAATGGAAAAATGACAGATAAAAATATCACCAAACAGAAAATACCAAGGCAATACACCTGGGAAACGAAACACACAAGGGACACACATCGAAAGACATAAAATATTTCAGTTTGTAAACCGGATTGAAGTAAGGCAACTAACTGCAAGACTCCAGATATAAGCGAATAAGAACAAAAAAGTGTAATGAATATCAAATTTGTGTAGCATTTTAGTGCGCACAAAGTAAGCGGTCGCTTAGTCACTGCGGGCTCAGCAGTGACGTGACAGATCAGTAAACTTTAGAGAATGCCTGAGCTTGACAATACACCTCTACATAACCCAGAACCTAAAGGTAATTGGTCTCACTTGTTTAACAGCAGTTATGTGCCCATATTGTTGAAGAAATTACACAAGTGGAGGCAACATTGATTTTCATATGGAAAAGTTACTACAATGCTTTTGAAGTTTATTTGGTTTCAACTTACACAAGGTAAGTTGAGCTGACTGTTTGAAATTGTACTTTTAATGTTTTTACGTCAAGTTGAGCATGTTTGATTGGTTCATTAATTATACACTGTTGACCAAATTCTAAATTTCGACACTTCTGGGTTGTAACACAGGGGCAAGGCATTTATTTTAACCAACTAATGGAGCCTTGAAGTGTGACTAATTTGTAGCTTGTATGTGGGCTGATAATTTAATTCCAGGACTGATTTTTTTTCCGGGAAACTATAATACGTAGCGAAATGGCAACAGAGTGGGACATGTGGCAACTCTGTACAAGTGTATGTGCAAAACCGGAGGTCGGTAATCACCCCGCATTCGCTCTGTGAAGGACCTTGGGTGAACGTCTACAACAGTGTGCGTTGCATTTCACGATGGAGGAGAAAGTGCAGCAGCGTGTGTGCATCGATTTATGTTTCTGTCTGGGGAAAACTGGTGCTGAAACATACAAAATGCTGTAAGCAGCTTTCAGAGAGTCCTGCCTAAGTTGATCGAAGACATTTGAGTGGTATTCCCATTTCAAAAGTGGACACCGATCCTTTGAAGATGACCCCCGTCCAGGCAGGCCTTCCACCTCCCACACCGAGGAGACCGTGGCACATGTGCGAGAAATCATTCGTGCTGACTGACGTCTGACTATCAGAGAGGCTGCATAGGAAGTTAGAATAGCATTCAGTACGTGCCAGAAAATTCTAACTGAAGATTTGCGAATGAGATGTATGACAGCAAAATTTGTGCCCCGTCTCCTAACGGCAGAACAGAAGGACGATCGCGTGTCAACTTGCACTGACCTCCGTGATCGAGCCCAAAACGATCTCTACTTCATGTCCTCGGTAATCACTGGCAACGAATGCTGGGTTTACGGGTATGACCCGGAAATAAAGCAAATGTTCTCCCAGTGGAGCACATCATCATCTCCTTGACTGAAGAAAGCGCGGCAGGTGAAGTCCAATATCGAGACCATGTTGATTGCGTTCTTCGACAATGACGGGCTGGTTCATCATGAGTTCATCCCTACAGGACAGACGGTAAATAAGGAATTCTACAAAACAGTCCTGCAACGCCTCCGCAACGCTGTGCGCAGACATCGCCCTGAGAAGTGGCGCTCCAGCAACTGGGTCCTGCACCATGATGCCCCTGCCCACAGGGCTGTCACCACAAATGAATTTCTGGCGAAACACAACATTCCATCGCTCCCACAACCTCCCTACTCCCCTGACCTTGCTCCATGTGACTTCTTCTTGTTCCCACAACTGAAGAAAACAATGAAAGGTCACCAATTCAATTACATTGAAGATATTCAAGCCAACACGACGAGACAACTAAGGACTATTACAAAAAGTTACTACCAGAGGTGCTTTTGTCAGTGGCAGGAGCACTGGAATAAGTGCATACAAGCACAAGGACACTATTTCGAAGGAGACAAGACCAACTAGCCATTAAGTCTACTCATTCACTCATAAAAAAATTAGTCCCGGAATTAAATGATCAGCCCACGTACTTCTATGTATAAACTGTAATACTGCATTCCTTTTGATCTGACTCTGTAAATAGACAACCTAGTAAACTAGAATCTATTATACTAGTGAAGTGAATGAATTACTTCGATTGCACTGCATCGTCCTGGAGTCCCTATTAATGAATTAAATGGATAGAAACAGAAGCAGTTGTCAGTACTCTGCAAGAAATACCAAAGTCTGGTGGCGGCGCTATCCAGACTGTGAAGGCAGAGACAAAGATAATAGGGCCATCACGGTCTCACACTATATAGTACCTGTCCGGGTGGGAATAATGGGAGTCTAACCATTGCCTGGGAGGCACTACAAAATTTCTTAAGGTGTAGCAAACTGTCACGTCACTACTGAGCCAGCAGTGGCCAAGCGACCGCTTACTTTCTGCACACTAATATGCTACACAAATTTGACATTCATTACAAGAGCATATTATTTAAGGATGCTCTTAGTAACTAAGATTAAATAATACTGATGGTAGATAAATTGAAACATGACGAAGGTAAACTGGTGGAGTGATAATGGCATAAGAAAACCAAAGTATCAGAGGAAAATCCATTCCCATGTGTACCCTGTCCACCAAAAATCCCATACAGACTTGCCTAGGATAAATTACAGGCCTCTGAAGTGAGAACCTGCCAAGTGGCTGCCTGACCCCTGGTGCAGCCTGAAAATAATATTACAATTGATCTTAAAGAGTAAGGGTGAGAGGACATGCGTAGGAATATAAAGGTTAAGGACAGGTTCCTGTGAATAACATGATTAACTTTAGAGCTTCAAACAAGGTACAGAGTTGCATAACCAGCTAATCACTCTCAGTGTCTCAAGCAGAGGAATGTACGTACCTGTCATGCTCCTTCTCTACAAGATGGTAGCGTGCTCTAAATGCAACCAAGTGTGCATAGTATGCAGGGGCAGGTATCGATACAGATCGAGTGCACCTCACATACGTGTGACATAGCTGATATGTGAGGCACTGTAGTTCATCCGAGTCAAAATGGTTGTCATCCCAGAGGACATGATAATGACTAGGTCTGCTTGTTCCCTGAAATGGAATACACATCAGACATGAAATTACTTTTAATTTTTATCAACACTACAGATCTTCCAGATTTTCAGGCTTCAAATATTTGTCAACTGTATTATGACTAATCGATAAAACTGCACAGTGCAATTTCCTAATTTGTACTCATCACCAAACAACATTAGGAAAATCAAATCTCATGTTCCAAGAGTCTGTCACGTTGAACTTATTCCTATCGTATCTGCCCCTTTCCACTCTCCACAACTGTCTCTACTTCCAACACTCTTTCTTTCTTTCTTTTAAACTGTCAAGGTGTTCAGTTTTCCACACTTCACTCAATGAAGTAAAAACAGTTTCACCAACTAAATTATTTCTTCTTTTACTTTTTTTTCTCTTTGAACAACTTCGTTCAGCTGGCAGTTTTGGCCTTTGACACTTTGACAGCTCCTCTCTACCAACAAAATCACAGTTGTGAATCATGGGGACGATATCAATATTCAGTGATTATTCTAGGAGTTTACAACCCAAAGAAGCTTTCTGTGACCCAAGTCTGGGTTGCAACCATGGATTAATGGTTAAGATTGATGGTACTGCCTCCCCATTCTATCTTAATTTTAAGCCTTCGTGGAATTCACAACTCTTATTGCACATTTTTCACCACCTACCATGGAAAAAATGTAAACCTTACGTGCATATATAATAAGTGGTAAATCACACAGGTTGCCAACTGATCAAGGAAAGCTATTTCTGTCAATCCCAAATGAGCAGCTGCCTCTCCTCCATTTACACCTGAGGAAGAGAACAGTCCCACTTCCCAAAACATTTTGTTAGCCTGTAACCAGTTTAACACTGAACTTGTGGGGGTGTGATTATTCCAGTGGCTTCCCTGATAATAAGGAGGACATGCATGGGGATGTTTTCTATGGTTTCTATTTGAAATGCATGCTTCTACCTCTCACCACCAATGGTACAATTTCTTACCTGCAGGGATTAGTTTCAGCTAGCATTGAAAAACCGTGAATTTTATTAATTTGATCAATACCATCAATAAAGTACCTTCAGTACGTTAAAGTTAAATCATATACAGTTGTCATAACATACCTGAATACCTTGATGGCTGCATAGGTAGAAGTCAAATTCAGTAGGATGTGTAATGCCAACATCAACAGTTGTTCCAGCTGGTATGTTGCCAGATTTACCTGACTGCTCCTTTTTGTCCGCACAGAATAGCCTGTAAATAATGTTAGGATAAAAGACATATCTTCATAACAGTGGAAGCACTGTATAAGGTGTGGTTGATGAGTTCTTGGACTGCACAAGCAACCTCCTTTTAAAACCATGTGACAACAAAGTGTCAATTTCAAATAGTTTGGTAGAATGGACACCACTGCTGTTGTCCATTCAGTCCCACATGTGTTATCACACAGTGAAGGCAATTATTTTATTCAAACAAAGCATGCATTAGCATTTTTTTAAATTAGCAGAACAGTGCATCTGCATGAAATTTTGTTACAGAACAAGGAATGTTGGTAAGGAAATTAAGTGGCTCTCTTCAAAAGGGAAGGCTTAAATTAGCCCTAAAAAATTACAGAAAATGTCACTCAATGTGTTCTTAAGGCAACAAGATTCAATGCATAATGAGCTTGTTCCCAGAGGTCAAATAGTTAATTATAAATTGTGCCTGACAATTTTACAGCATGTAAAAACACCAGTATGAAAGAAGTAACTGTAATTTTAATGGGAACACAACCGATTCCTTCATTACAACAATGCTGCCATGCACACAGCAATGTCCAGGAGTTTCTTAAGGTGGGGGGGGGGGGGCGGGGAGGGGGGAGAGAGGGAAGGGGGAAACTTCAGAAATCTTACTACTACCCTACAGCCCCAATCTATAAGCAGAAGCCAATTTCATGCTCCCAATACTGAAAGTTAGTTTACAAGGACATCATTCTGAATCAGTATAGATAAAACAAGAAAAAAATGCGAGAGTAGCCAACATACATTTCTACAAATAATCACCATTTAATGCAGGAAGAGAACACAGAATCAGAACATGCCTGTTCTGAGAGTGCTCATGAAGTGGATTAAGCTCACAGTAAATTTGGCTAGATGTACCAACAATTCAGTATGAGTAATTATAAGAGTTCTGTCTTATACAGACTCAATCACATACCTTTGATGGTACAAATGTTTATCGGGATGTGTACAGGCACTCCTAAACTTACGCAATTAAAAGAAAGAAAAGGAAAAGAAAGAAATAATAATACTATTTGTGAAACAAGTGCTGAATTTTTCCTTGCGGGTAGGGAAGTGCAATGGACAAAGGTGGCAAAAGAATACTGGTGGGCAATGACAAAAGTAGTAGGACAGCCATGTTGCAGCTTATCAGGTTCAGCATGTTAAGAGTTTGGACTTCACACTGGACTCCGTAGCATATACATATATAGTTGACCATACACATACTCAATTCTGACTTGTGAAAAATACGACTTGTTACGGACCTTCCAGAATGTAACTGCTGTTTAAGTTGGGGAATTTGTGCCATAAGTTCAAGAAAATTAATCTCAATTACAACCACCACAAAAATATTTCATGGTTAGATATTACTAACAACATTTGTACAATGCACAATGGTCAGCTGAATAAATGAAAATGTGCATGACAGGTATAAAATAACACAATATATGAATAAGACTGTGTATATTAAAGTAGTTTCAAATACATATTAACTTCACTCTGACATTCATCTAGATGGCACAGTGTGCTAATATAAAGCTTAATAACAAGAGCCAATAAAACTAACTCACCTTGTATGATGCCTCTTTTGCACTACTATAAATGTGATTCCTGGTTTGTAGTCTCCTTCCAGCTTGATACAAGCTTCTCTGATTGCTGTCAGTTCATGCTGCAAAACCTGTTCCACACATAAGTGTTTAATTTAATGACCTCAATTACTAAGATTACAACTTCTCAATGATACGTGGAAGGTATGTTATTATGGAACATTAATGCAAAAATAAAGGAAAAACAGAAATACTCAAGGAAAAACCTGAACAAGTGCCAATTTGTTAACCACATATCCCACAGAGACTGGCCTGGGAGTGAACTGAGACTTCTGCAGTGGAAGGCCAGTGACTAACTGCCTGAGCCATGGAACAATAATGTTCAACACATCTGCATAATGGCTTCTGGTGACACAAATTGCAGTCAAAACAGCACCTATACAAACAGCTTTCCTGAAATTATCCTCAATCCCACTGTTGGAGGATAACATAGAAGAGGCCACAAATTAACACCACTCCCAATTCCAAATTTGTTATCAATCTGACACTACATAACCACAGTAAATGACAAAGCACAATAAAAACAATGCAATACACATATTTTATGAATATCATGTAAGCTCAGACAAAGACAAAAATAACAAAGAGGAATATAAACATCTGAGCCTTCTGATATGCAACATAAGTATAATACTACACTGAGCTGCAGCAAAAGGAAAATTATATACCCACTACACAGCAAGCTAGATTTAAGTTTCAGTGCTTGTTGTGTGTGTCTATTTGTTAAGACAGACATATGAGGCACATTCAAAAAGAGACAAAATTTTTTAAATAGAGCGCCAACCAGCATAGAGAGCACGCTGTGGCTACTAAGGGCACCTTGTGTCAGGTTTTGATAGCAAACTGCCATTTGTCCTGTTTCACTATGAGCAATAGTCATCGAGCTACATCCGCTGAACTGAGCATGTGCACAGGCTGTTTATCGGATTAATGACAAAGTGACAATGAAAGAGCTTGAAGAACAATGTGTGTGTGTGTGTGAAATTTTGCTGCAAATTTAGTAAAAAGTTCACAGAGACATTTCAATTGCTTAACCAAGCATACGGGGAGCACTGTATGAGCCGAACGCAGTGCTATGAGTGGTTTAAGCATTTTAAAGAGGGCAGAATGTCGGCTGGTGAAGATCCCAGGCCTGGACAACTTTCCACATCAACAAATGAAGATCATGTCGAGAGAGTTCATGCAGTGATTCACGAACTGCTTGCCAATGCAAATGGTAATGAAAACTTTCTTAAGAATGTCGTAACAGGAGATGAGACATGGGTTTATGGGTATGATGTTGAAACCAAGATGCAATCGTCACAGTGGATGGGGAAAGGGTCTCCTTGACCAAAAAAAGCACGGATGATTCCATCAAAGATCAAGGTGATGTTGGTTGTGTTTTGTGATTCGAAAGGCACCGCCTATCATAAATTTGTACCAGGTGGTCAGATGGTAAACAAATGGTTGTACCAGGAAGTTTTAGCGCGTTTGAGGGATGCTGTGCGCAGGAAGAGGCCTGAACTGTGGGAAAACTAGACTTGGATGTTGCACCACGACAACGCGCCAGCTCACACGTCGCTCCTCATCCGCAGTTATCTGGCAAAACATCAGAAATCCGTTCTGCCCCAGCCACCCTATTCTCCGGACTTAGCCCCAGCAGACTTTTTCCCGTTTCCCAAACTTAAAACCACGTCGAAAGGATGCCGTTTCCAAAACATAGAGGAGATTCAGGAAAATGTGATAAAGAGAACTGCACGCCATTACAGAAAGTGCGTTCCAGGAAGCATTCCAACACTGGAAGAAACGTTGGAATCGGTGTATTGCCAGTAGAGGGGACTACTGTGAAGGGGCAGTGTTTAAAATGCTGTAAAATGAGCAATGAAGTCTTCATAGCAAAAGTTCTTTCTTTTGAACACGCCTTGTATTTTACTCTTTACAATGTTTTTATGCAACAACCCACAAGTTTGTTATGACACAGTACTATTGTCAAGGCAGTACTTCAATCTACTAACCTGCCCTTTTTTGTTATCAAAACTTCAACAGTAAAAAGAGCTTATGTGAACCACAAACTATTCAAAAGTCCACACCACATATCTGAATTACTGTCCAGAATCTCAATTTAGAACAAATTTTCAATAATCTTTTTGTTAAATAATTTTGTCTCTTGTCTTCACTACAAGAAGGAGAGGAGGGGAAAAAAATTAAAAAAATAATTTGCAAACTGCAGGTGTGAAATTTACATTCAAAACTGCACTGCATGAGAGGTATCAAGTAAATCAGTAACGAACAAATTTGATAATTCAGAGACAATTGAGAAAATAACTGATGGGTGAAATGTTTTTCAGTGCACTTCTATAACAAATACTACTATGAAAATTGCGTTACTGTCAACCACGAGGTAAATAAATGTTTCAGGAAGCTCCAAAAATGACACAAATATTTTAACTATACTGCAGCTCCAATCAAATTACTGATTCACATGTATCTGCCATTACAGTGTAGTTTCACTATAACCTGCAACCATGATAGTGGCACTACTGCAACTTACGTGCAAGAACTGTCCTTCAGACACTCCGTCCCTGTATAAGATAATCCGATGCGGCTTGTAGCCTCCCGTACTTTTGTAAAACATTATCAGCAACTCTCTGAAACATACAACTTCTGTTACAATTCAATTAATGTTTTGGACACCACCCATCATTTAGGTTGATTACAACAATGCACTTCCAAAACTGGACCATTTTCGCCTTCTGCCATGATATGAATGAAATCTTCAGTTTTCTGGGCAGTTACACAATACTGGAAAGCAGCTGGGAGCCAACATTTTTAGAACTCCTACTGGCCCCATCTTCATAACTTGAATGACCAAAGACAGCACAAGCAGACATTCCTAAAATATCAGCGCCAAACTACATTTCAATTGTTGAATAAAGAGAGACCACCTTGATGTCACTTGCTTTATTATTTCCTTATTTACTGCTCAACATGTTCAGATGTTAATACATCCATCCTCAGGAGCTTGCGACTTATTTGATGAGTTATTTCATGGGTTGTATTGTTCTGGTTCGATGTGTGTTGGTGTTACGTTGTGGTTTGGCTGGGGTGGTGTGGTATC
>Ga0131853_10014517_pt1 | contig 14438 bp, 8 predicted proteins | sample TergutLab28metaG_FD_92764 | JGI IMG/M metagenome (GOLD analysis project Ga0131853, IMG submission 92764) | Labiotermes labralis P1 segment gut microbial communities from Petit-Saut dam, French Guiana - Lab288 P1 (version 2) (version 2) | ecosystem: Host-associated > Arthropoda: Insects >... | reverse complement strand
CATCATAAGCTGAATCGCGTATCCTGAACTTACATTATATCGACTTAGTTACCCGCTCAATATTCGAGCTGCATTCACCGCATTGAAATACATGAATAAAACAACAAACTGACGATCTGAACGATGCACTGTATTTAAGGAGGGAATTAGTAAACAAGATTTTTAGGAAACAATTATTCCTCTAAAAGGTCGTCATCCTTAGGTTCCCTTTTGTTTCTCCAGACATGTTTTCGATTGAGATGTGGCCTTTTTCTGCCAATTAATTCCCGAATCACAGCAGACTACGGAGACTGAACAGACCATAGGAGCTAAGACTTCATTTATTTCTCCGCCCAACACAACACGTAAAACGTAAGAAGGTAAGGTTCTCCCTGTAACCTGCCATAACGGAACAGAAGGGGAGTAGAAGTATAATCTACTCTTTCTTTAACCTTGGCGCTAGGCGGGAGTGGATGGTTAACGCCACGTCCCAGCCGTTTTACCCCCGGGAAAGAGATTCGGTACCCATTGTACTGGAGGCTAGGTGGGCCCCAGGGCCGGTCTGGAAGGGTGTGAAAAATTTGCAACCTAAAGGGATTCGATCCCGGCACACACGCCACAACATTTAGGCTTTTAAATCTCATACGCACAAACCCGCACGTGTGTGTGTGTGTGTGTGTGTGTGTCTGCTTAAGCACGCTGCATCTCGAAACACTTTGCGTTCGATTGTACCCGAAAAACACATCACAATCACGAGGGGAGCGTGAAGAAGGGGGGAAGAAAATGGACGCAGGAAAATAAGAAAAAGAATGATAATCGTGTGTTTTGTATTATGAAACACACAATTATCTCAGGCAGCCGACATTCGTGCAACTGGTCTTTACATTCCCCGCTTTTTGGATACAGAAATTTCATTACCGCGAACAAAGGAGCCTACATCTGGACCACATCCACAGCCATTCCATCCAGTTTGTTCCTTCACGTTCGATTTATGTGAAATGTTACTTCATTTAGACATAGAAGAGCTCAGTCGACATAGCAACTAGGCTACCGACCAGATGACTGAGGAATCGTGGTTCGACTCCAGACAGAGACAAGAAAATCTTCTTCACAGCGTCCAGGGCTGCTGTGAGACCCACACATCCTCCTCCCTAATGGGTATCGACAGCCTTTTTTCTGGGAGGTAATGCACGTGGGGAACGAAGGTGGCCACATCCATTTAGTGTGACCATTAGATATGCATGGAGAAAAATCTCCACTCCTCCATACACATTCACCGCGTGGTGTTTAATTAAGCAGCTAACAGGAGAACTTCGCCCTGTTACCTTCTAACATTTTAATTGGTTCCAATATTCAGATGTTTGTAAAGCATAGAGAAGTTCAGCCCATCAACTGAATAAGAACAACGCGTACCGAAGTCACTGTCCAGAGGTTGAATGCAACTTCGGCTTCGTAGCCAGAAATCCTGGTTTCAGATCTCATTCAGGAGGCTGGCTAACCTGACTGACGTATTTCATGATTTCCCTCAGTCCCTCCGAGCAAACTAGTGTGTAGTACTCATCATATAAGATAGTCAGTATAGCAACACGCTACGGGCTGGACGGTCCGGAGATCGAATCCCTGTGGGGCCGAAATTTTCCGTGCCCGTCCAGATCGGCGCCGACGCTCACCCAGCCTCCTACACAATGACTACAGCTTATTTCCCCGGAGTAAAGCGGCAGGGCCGTGGTGTTGACCACGCACTCCCTTCTAGCGTCCAAGATGCGAATGGGTTGGAATTATACCTCCACTTCTACAGTGGGACCGCATAGGAGACCTTTAACTTTATTCGTATCATGAATTAAGCAAAGCTTGCTTTCTTCCACATATTTTACATTTAATTTTATTCATTAATCAATCATTCGATGCAATATAATCTAAGCAAATGACAGCGTTGTGAAATAAATCAAAGACAAAGAATGAACAAGACTACTTTGCCTCTTATTGCATGTTATTTTAATTCAGTTTTACTTTTTCATCCCTTTTTCACTGTTGGCGTATTTCCAAATTTTGTAGGCATATTAGTTCTCCTGACATAGCATGGGACTTCGTACACTGCTATGTAAATATATGCGTTCTTATGCTAGTCACAGCGTGAAAGGAGAATTTACATAATTTCATAAAGCCAGTGGTCAGTTAACTCACACAACTTAATATTTCATAATGGACACTACCCATTATTTTCAAGTTAACCATTCTTAGTAAGCGACATGTACGTTTTCTGCGGACATTGCCTTAGAGACTTCGCTTAATTTTTTTTTTTTACTTACACTGGTTCGTTTTCTGATTTTAACACTAAGGATATAAGACGAAACAAAAAAATGATAAACTAAGTTTCCCTTGTTAGTATCTTTTCCTTCCCGTTCAGTCTCGACTTCCCTTTCATTTGTTAAACCACACAAAGGGTAATTCTATCAGAAGTTACAGTGCTCTTGCAAAGTTGCTTGCCACGTATTCATTATCTCTTCTTTCTCTTCTGCCGAATAGAGCCGCAATTTTCTATTATGTAAAGTAGCCCGCTTTTAAACAAGGGGAAAGGACAACAAAGCTTCACACAATGTGTGCCAGTTACCACGGTAAGTACATTACGCATAAAAAAAACGACAAATACACAGTAGAAACCGTCACTGCCCATTTTTAAAACATCTAAAAATATGCGTGTTTATACGGACAGTCTAAATATACAGGGATTCAAGAAAAAAATCCTCACTCTATGTATTTTCACGCAGTCAAATAATTTGCGTAAGTACGGATTAATCAGCTCGACAATACAGTATGTAGTAAAAATAAACAAATAAATTATTACGCCCAATATAAAATTTTATGCAACAAATAAATCAAATAATTAGGACTAGTTCTGTACTTCCATGTGACTTTTTTCCAGAAGCCTGTGATTTTACAGGCATAACTCCGTAGACGTCCGATTGATGTGGTCGTGCGGTCTAAGGTGCAGTCAAGTGATTTCTGGGATTGCGGGTTCGAATACTGCTGATCGTCTCTTGTGTTCGTTGTGTGTTGTTTCGGTTGCGGCCTCTGCGACGAACCTATCACCCGCTCATAGGATACCTTGCGTGTGTGCGTGTGTGTCTAATTATCATCTAGAAAACTCAACAATGTGGCTGGCCTAGCCCCAAGTTGGGCTGCTGCGCAAAAATTCTAGGACCGCCGGAATAGCTCAGAAACCATACCATTCAATCGAAGGACCTTACGGCCAAGAATCGTGGGTTTCTTTCTAGGCAGGAACAATAGAGTTCTCTCTGCTCCCCATCATCCAAACGAACTCTGCAGCGCACTCAACATTCTGTCAAAAATATATCGAATATATTTTCTCGGGCTAAAGCTGAACTCCTTCCTCCCTCTAGCGCCGAGATAAAGAATACGATGAGCTACAGTCCAACCTCACCCATCCCATTCGTCTTGACGGCCTGGTCCTCAGTCTATGAACAGGGACAAATTTATCTTCATATAATTTCAGCTTATATTAAAACGGATATTGAAGAAATAGGATAGAAAGGCGCGGACTGCATTCAAAATTTTTTAAGGTGCGGTCGAAAAAGTATTTTCTGTAAAGGCAATAAATTTACACGTTCAGTGTTAAAGAAAGGAATTTCTGTCATATTTCCAGACAGACCCTAGTCATAAGGCTATAATTCGTTCATAATAACAATGGAAGAAACCCCGTAGCATTTGATGGGGCAGGTAGCGGTAAAGTGTTGGTCGATGGAAGAAGAGTTTTATTCTCACAAGCGCGGTTCACACGATATTCGTGCTGTGTACAGTAAGTACAGGTAAAGGTAAAGTTCACCCTAGAACAGGCCACGAAGGCCCAGAGGGGGAGTAAATGTACAGCTCTGCTCTTTCTTTAACGTCGGTACTAAATAATAATAATATATTTGACTGCAAATGGGCTATCACCCGGTGGCAGTGGTTAATATGCATGTACATAAATATGAAATAAAGATAACATAAATATGAAGCAAGGATCTAAGAAATTTAAGTCGGGAGGGCTACATGAGAAGCATGCAGTAGCAACTTGGAGTCTTGGGAACCATCTCAGCATTCGCTTATAGACACAGGGAAACCAAAAAAAACCTGTGCCGGAGTGGCCGGTCACAGGACCTTCCGGATACTGACTTCTAGCCAGCAATCCGGCAACTAAAGTATGTAAGACAGCAATACACATATAGTAAAACAATACACATGAGGTAACAAAGATACACACAAGATAATAACACAATACACAAAAGACCAACTACAGTTAGCAGCAATGCACATAGGTAAAGCAACATAATGGGGACAAAGTACTGTACCTGGTTTCTAATATTGTTATTCCACAGGTACAGCAACCAATTTTAACGGGGCCTTCACTTCACTTCAACAAACCATAAATACAATTCACGGTACGCCCCGATTTACCCCCCTTCAGTGCACTGCACTTCACTTCACTTCGCTTCACTGCACTTTTTAGATAATTTACAATCCACTCACCTTTCCTTCAGTTCACCACATTAATCGCACTCCTAACCCTCTTTCTAAAAGCATTTGGCTTACAGCGGAGAGTCCCTAAACTTTCTGCAGGTAACCGGTTCCAGAGTCGGATGGTCCTATTCACAAAGGAATATTTCCCGACATCCGTCCTTTGCCTCCTGTTCCTGATTTTCCGTTCATGATCAACCCTGCTCAGATAGTTGGGCATTTGTAATCTGTCACCTATAGTCTTCCACGCTCGTTCTTCAGAGTACGCTTTGAACAGAGCACATAGACGTGATATCTTTCTACGCTGTGACAAAGTTTCCCAGTTCGATTCGTTCATATGATATGCAAATTTAGCCGCGTTCTTTTGCACCCTGTCCAACGCATGTATCTGTCCCTCCTTGCACGAATCCCAGCACCCATCTCCATATTCAAGAATCGGACGTAGTAGTGTCGCGTAGTTCAAGAACTTGGTATTACTATTCCCCTTTTTAAGTACATGCATTATGAAATGCAGTGCCTTCCAGGCCTTTTTCACTGTGTAGTTGACATGATGAGCCCAGCTTAAGTCGCTACGTAAGATTATTCCAAATTATTTGCAACTACTCGCTTCCGGAATTAATTAATCCCCTAACGTATAATTTAGTGGGTCCTTCACCCGGGCTCTCGTAAAGCAAACCGCCTTACATTTACTTGGATTTATTTTCATCGCACTTTCAGCCGCCCACTCCCCAAGCCTGTCCAGATCTTTCTGCAACTTTCCAATGTCCTCATTATTAATTCTTTTTTTATATATATATTACACAATCATCAGCGAAAAGTCTAATAGTTGACTCGGTGTTCCTCCAAATATCATTAACGTAAGCTAGAAACAAAAGAGGACCTAATACGCTCCCTTGCGGTACACCAGATGTTACTCTAACGTCCACTGATAATTGCCCTCCTACTTTGACTCTTTGCGTGCGACCCAAAAGGAACTCCCTTACCCGTGCGAATAACCTCGAATCCACGCCCGAGATCGCAATTTTCATAAGCAGCCGATCATGGGGAACTAAATCAAAAGCCTTCGAAAAATCGATTACAATAGCGTCGATCCTGTCTCCGTTATCCAAAGAGTCCGCAATGCCCTGGCAAACCGTCATTACTTGACATTAGAACGAATATCCCGACCTGAATCCATGTTGACCCTCGTATAACCCATCATTCTTACCCCAGACTTGCCTTAAATATGATGCTATTACGTATTCCATTTGCTTGCATACCACCGAAGTTAAGCCAACCGGTCTATAATTCGTAACTAATGATCGATCACCCCCTTGTGAACAGGAAGCACTACAGCTCTTTTCCAGTCAGCTAGCAGAGTACCATTATTTATTGTTATGTCAAGTAATTGAGGTGGATGGTCACCGCCACGCCCCGAGAAATTTACCTCGGGGAAAAGACCTGGCACCCATTCTACAGGAGGCTGGGTGAAACTCAGGGCCGGTCTGGACGGGTGCAGGAAATTTCGCTCCTATCGGGATTCGATCCCCGAGCCATCCATCCCGTAGCGAGTTGCTATACCGACTGAACTATCCCATCCCACAAGTGCACTAAGTACGGTTACGATCCTCGCAGTACGCCATAAAAAGAAATTCGTAATGTACAAGTAAGAGACACACAACGAGCTGCCATTTGTTTCTTCCGGATACTCTAAAATCCAAGTCAGAACTACAATGAATATCCGTACGTAATTGCGAACTTTCTCCTCTGCAGGTGCTGGTTACACAATGTGAATAATCATTCTTCTGAAACTAATTTTTTTCAAGAGATGCGTGGCAAGGATGCTGTCACACACAAGGGGTAATGGAACATACAAAATATTTGGTTATTAAGAGAGTTCACAACTGTTTATATTGTTATGGTTTAAACAGCATTTCTGCTTCGTAATTACATGGTAAAAGAACAGCTGTGCTTTGATCAGGTACCTTGACCAATGCTTGTTATGGACAAACAAACAAAATTTCACTTTGCCACAAAAACAGACAGACTTGCTGCCCCATATAATAACGTAATTCAAATCGGTAAAAAAAAAAATAAATGCGGTACCGTAATGACACAAAAAATTTCGGCACCGTCCCCCGCTCTATGTCAGCACATTTCACCATGCCCGTCTCCTCTTTCCGAACATATGCACATCTGGACACAAATTTCGAAGTACGTAGGATTCATTGCTAAGCTGGAAACGGAAATGCACATGTGCAATAGCGCCGACCAGGCAGTATAATGACATATCCTCGGTCTTTACGTTGGGGGAATTACTTGAAGCAATATCAGCTTCTTTTTAGGCGCTTTCGCAAAATTTCGAAAAAAAATCTAATAACTGTCTGTCTGCATGTAACAACTCGGCTCCCACTGGACGCATTTTCATGAAATTTGATATTTGAATATTTTTCGAAAATATGTCGAGTAAATTCAAATTTCATTAAAATCTGACGAGAATAAAGGATATTTTACATGAAGACCGATACACATTGTTGATCACATCTCGTTCAATTCTTCGTAGAACGAGAAATGTCTCAGACTAAAGTTGTAGAGAAAATCAAAACACACACTTTGTTTTCAGTAAAGTTCCGCCGCCGCCCCCCCCCCCCGTTCTGTTTATAAGATAATGGGGAAAGATACTGTAGCGGCGGACAGACCGCAGATGAAAATATGATGCATACGCACTGCATGTGGGACATGCAAAGCTACAAATACACACTCAGAATATGCAACAATTAATGTTTTTCTACTGAAACAATGGTTGCAAGAACTCGCCTCAAGGACAGGCTATACGTAAACGGCCTGTCTTGATAAAGACTGCCTCGATGGGGACGGAATTAAACTTGTCATGTGGAAATTTTGTTGCAACCGCCATGGAATTTTGAATTCATATCCATGGAAAACATTTTAAGAGTAAAATTTACATACAACCTCCTGAAGAATAATGGTAATATAATAATAGTAATATCAATAATAATAATTGCTTTTTGTTAATTTAGCATTAATTTGAATCTAAGTAAACCATATTAATTCACACAGACAATCTACTTTGAAAATAGGAATGTTAATTACTCACGGATCCTTACAGTGAATGAAGCAAAATTTAACCTAAACTTTCATCGTCAGTACGACCTAACAGACGTTTGGAGTATTAGTATTACCGGTCTCTAGCGTCAAAACATACAAGAACATCGCAATGATTGATTAAGGTATTGACGTTTGTCAACAGCCTGTAGATTTGCAGGAACCATTGCCATGGAGATCATATTGATCTCTGAATCGAGTTTACACACGTATAGAATGTTCTCTAACAAGGATTTGACGCTTCTAAATATCGCTTTCATAGCACAGGGAGTCGGGATAGCTCATTAGGTACGGTGACCAGACTGAGGACTGGACGACTGAAAAATCTAATATCAATTCCCGGTCGCAGCTGAATGAAAAAGCAAGCTACTGGTACATAATTTTAGTTCAATATTATTTAAGGTCGTGTTTCTGAAAGTGTATTGCAACTGACACGATTCACAATAACCTGAAGACCCTCCTGCTTCTGTATTCGTGTAGAAATGGTACGCATGTGCCACATTACAAGGAGTCACATCTCAGAAGAAAGTAACTTTCATGACCACTACCGTGAGAATCCTGAATTTCGCTTATATTCCTCACGTTAGGAACACCTTGTCTCTATATTCAAGGCAAGTGCCAAATGGCAGGTGAGACCGTACAGTCTGTTCGCCCAGAAATTACAAAGGAGCTGACATGAAAACTCTAATGAACTATGTATCTCAAGCTAGCTTGCCAAGTTTAAATAACCTTGTATTTGCAAAAACTGTATATTTTCACCATTAAAGTTTAGGATGGTCTGGGATGTGACACCGTGTGGTCTGGCAGATGAATACCAAAGAAACTTCTACCACGATGGAAGCAGAGATTTCTCCGAAATATTGGAGCCCATCTATAAAAATACACGGTCTCACATAAGACCGTTAGCCTGATTACTTCGGTTCCGTTCCGCCCTTAAAAACAGGCAACACTCTTGGCCTAAAGCCTGCAGTGATTCATCTTTATGAATTATTCAAAGACGACACACAGAACTGTCGAAAACTAAGCCCAAATTTTCCAAAAGAGATTTTTTTTTCTTTTGTATAGACAAATTCATGCGGACAAATATCCCTCGTCGGTACACTTTCATTTTATCCAACGGGCAATCCGGGGTTCCAATCCCGATAGGGATACGACTTTTTGTCTTCTCCAAAACGTCCAGATCGGCTCAGGGCCCCACCCAGCTTCCTATTCAGTTGGTATAGGAGTTCATTCCCGGGTGTAAAGCGTCCGGAGTGTAAAGTTGGTCTCAACTCAACCTAGCGCCGAGGTAATGAAGGAGCGAAACTATTACCTCTAATATTCAATAAGCTTTCATGGCGTGGACAGGGACAACTTTACCCTTCTTACATTGTAAAAAAACACACAAAGGGTGATCCTAATCTCGGCACGAACAACGAGAGATTTCAGAATCATTACTCCCGCCATCAACTCAGAATCGCTGCTCTATAAAATCGCTTCCGGTAGTATTAGCTTATTATCGCTATGGTTAGTACGTCTCTACCACGATGCATTTCTTCGATGTGTTAAGAAACGGAAATAGTCACACCAAAAAAAAAAGTGATTCCGCGCGATCGCCTCGTTCTGTTCACCAGCCAGGAAATTCGGTGCTGTCGCAGTCTAATGTACACAACCACTGGCTATGTACAAAAATATGTACGTCCTTTGGCTTAAACCAACGCTTTCGTCGCCAAGTACAGAGTACCGAGTACCAACACTGTCGGGTTAATGTGCTCAGATGGTTTGTATATGCTTCTATGATAAAAACCCTTACTTGAGTAGCTAGAAGTTGCTAGATAGTCAATTTCATGTTGTTTATGGTATAAAAATGTTCATGACTGCCTTCACAACAGCCCTTTAATGAACCCTCTCCTCAGCCATATAAAACCACCCCACAGTCTCGCGAATTTTTTTCTCTAAGGTCCCCATTGCTATTATTTTCGCACCCACGTCTAACAATGTTTAGTAAATAACACAAATTACACATCTCATAATTCCTCTAAACTCCTGTTCACTCTCTCTCTCTCTCTCTCTCTGAAATATTTTTCCTTATCAGTTCATTCCGGCTGCTGTAAAGGATTTTGTACTTTTCAAACACCAAGATTAAACGGTGCTGTTTTTATAGATTTAGTACGTACCGCACACTAAGCACACTCCACCTCTGTTAGAGCCCAAAGCCCAACCAGTTAATACTGTGTAATAAAATAACAGTCGCTGTTTTGAGAACAATATGAGTATAAAACACGTAAATGCACTTCGTGTGGAGAACAAACAATTCTTTATATTATATTTGGTGGTACATAACGTAACCACGAGGCAGGGGATGGAGTTACAATTGTAAGTTAACTGTATATATTTAGATCTTTATACTTCTTATGGCAGTGGAATATACGAGACTAAACCGAAGACAGAGAACACTTTCCCAAATATAATCTTATAATCTGCTATTAATCTCTCCCGAATACGATTCTGATCTGTCACACTCCTTCCTGTTACTTGAATATTCGTCACTTATATTACTGACTTATTAGTTAAAGCAGTCCCATTACAGGCCTGGACAGGACCAGAGGGTTCCAGGAAGTTAAGGTACCTAGATTTCGTGACAACGGCACAGAATGGTGGTTGGTTGTCAGCCTTACGCACCGGCCGCCTTTACCCCCAGGAAATGCTCCTGGTACTCATTTCTGTTAGAGGCTGAGTCGACCCCAGGGCCATAGTGCGATCGGAGGGGTTTTATGTCAATGAAAAATCCAGTGACACCAGCTGGGATCGAACCAGCGACCTACCGATTTGTAGTACAGCTCCTTAACCACTGTGCTACCGCGGTCCCCGACTTATTAGTTACCTTTGCAATTGTGAATTTCTCTTTCATTATACTAACGACAGCTGTGCACAGATGTTGTTGTCTCTCGTTTATTACTAGACTTTCTCCGCAGTAGACAAAGAGCGTAATGACGGATAACACCATAATAACCAACTAACCAACCAACCAGCCAACGAGCCGGCCGGCCAGCCAGCCAGCCAACCAACCAAACAACCAACACTGTGGATCAGCAAACTTGTTCAGAACTCACAGGTCCTCCCGTAGTCGAACAGAAAAAAGTTCACTGATTTGATGAAACTCGAAGTTTAATTATCGTCTTCACGAATATCTGCCGGTTATCCTTATCCTCAGGCAGATTAATCAAGTCCGTGACCTCCAGTTTTACTTATTTAACATCCATTTTCACATTATACTTCCACCTATACCTAGGTAATTGAAGTTAACCTTATTAATTCGCGTTGGTCCAACAAAACTCAGTCTGCATTTAACTCCCCCCCCCCGTGCACACCACATACCTCTCCTTTTTATGCACCTTGTCTTGACGACCCTAACCATCCTGAGTAATGATACACATCATCAGAATCTTGCGAAGCTTCTCCAAGCCTGCTGTTACTCCCTCTTCCCTCTGTCCAAATATCTTCCCCCATCACCTTATTCTTGAAGGCACTCAGCTTACGAATAACACCACGGGGGATTAAAATTCTCATACGTTGCATTTTAAAGGGCTGATTCCGGAGGGAGAGCAACTGGCAAAACACTAGTCACAGGCGAAAGACTGACTTTGCTCTCGTAATGTGTCTGTGCACACTTTGCATTCGAATATACCGTACGATGCGCTGTGCGCTCTAGACAAAGTATCATATTGCTGCAAATTATTTATACACTCTTATCGATAGTTTTAATTAATAAAGGAGATTCACATATTCAGGTAGATGGATACATCCGTGAACCATTACATCCACTTTCGACGTCCACTAATCGTTCAAGTTGTAATAATGTCCCTCACAATGATCCCGGTCTGCAGTATATTAACGTCCTTTGGTACAAAAGACATAAAATGTAAAGGTAAATTCGTCGGTGTTCGGCATTACGCCCCGCGCCATGAAGGCGAACAAGAAGTAAAGGTACAGCTCCACGCAGTCTTGACCCCGGTACTGGGGAAGTGTTTGACCAACTCACTCGAAGAAGGAGCCCCCAGTACCCACTGGAAAAATGGCTGGGTGGACCCCAGATCTGGTGTGGACAAGACGAGGTAAAGAAAAATGTGTTAGTTAATCAGGAACCGAACGCCAGGAGGACAGCACGTAGTCATCACTAAACACAGTTACAAAAAAAATTCATTCTTGTGCCTAAGCGCTACATCATGAAGAGGAGAAAGAGAGGTGTAACTCCCCAGGAATACAATGAGTCATGTGAGTGTTCAGAATCACGCTCCGGCCGCATCGCAGCCGGATAAATAGAAGTTACCAATTTAGTGGGCGGCTTCACCAGATACAAAGTCGGCCGCGGCGCGTAGAGGCCTCTAATGGAGGCTGATTTCCAGCTCGAAGCCGTAATTCTCCTCTTCTAGCTCCCCCGGCAAATTCGTATTTTGACGTCTACTCCTAAATTAAATTCCGTTCGCCCGTTGTTGTACAAATTTTCCTCTCAGTAAGAACATTCAGTCATTCTTCTTGGCACATCTCACGGAGCCTGCTCGAAGACAAAACATTTCCGTTTCAAGCAATCCCACAGGCCTGAAGAATTGCTGTGGCCAATGTAACATCCGCGAACAGAATCTGAAACTCTCCCAAATTTGCGTGAACATAAAAAATTCAGTAAACAAATTATTTTGAAAGCTAAATAACTGTGCAAAGTTTCAAGCAATAGGAGTTACCCAACTAATGCATTTACTGCAAAAGTAGAAGACCTGCTGGCATGAATTTAGAAATAAGCATGGAAAGTAGCCAGATACATGCCAATTATTAGCAACCGCACAGACTTGCAAAAAAAAATGCCCTTGTACGAATTGTTCTAAAATGTAGCATCAGAGCACAACAAGCTTCATACAATGGATTTTTCTACACAAATTATTGATATAATAAAAGCACGAATGAAAAGATGACGGGTCGTGTAGCACGCACGCGACAGAATAAAAACTCAGACGACCCGAGAGAAAGGGGCAACTTGGAAGATCTCGAGCCAGATGGGAGAATATTAAAATGGATATAAAAATACTGTTTAATATTCAAACACATCCGGAATATAAAAAAAAACCTACAGCAGTTTCATTTGTACAAAATAATAAATTATCCTTGTATCGGCTTCTACGGCAGGCCCAACTGTCTTTCGCCAACTGCACAGTGAACAAGACAGGCAGTGTACGTTTAGACGTAACATTGAGGAGCGTTCATGTAACCACCGTTGCAGTAGAAAAGCAATAATTATTACATATACTGAGAGTACGCCTATAGCCTTAGGTATCCAGCATGCAATGAAGTCATATTTTCATCTGTAGCCTGTCTGCTTCTATTATATTTTTTCCACGTTATCTCATAAACGGTAAGATTTTCAAAGAAAAAAGTAAACAAATGCGTGTTTTGATTTTCCCTACAAATTATTTGGCAACATTTCTCTTTCTAAGAGGAAATGAGCGAGACATGATCAAATGTGCGAACGTCCTCATGTCATGTACTCGTTATTATTGTCAGGTTTTAATAGAACTTTAATTTTCTCCCAAGTGCTTCGAAAAATATTGAAATATCAAATTTCATGAAAATCCGTCCAATGGGAGCCGAGTTGTTCCATGCGGACGGACAGACAGACATGCCTAACATACTAGTCACTTTTTGCAATTGTGCGAACGCGCCTAATTAGCAAAACAACCAAAGCAGTGGAATTTGTGACAAGCAGAAGTTTCTGAACAGTGCCCCGTCAGAGGACTAGCCCAGCACAGAAATTCTACAGAAGTCAATTTATGTGTCTGTCTGTTCCGAGAGAGATATAAGTCTCCGCGCTTTATATTACATTCCCTTAATAAAGTCGTTACATTTGACATCAAACACAGTACGCAACAATGAACTGAAAACGTGAAAGAAAAAAAAAACGAACGCTCAAAACACGTCTATAAGACAAGAATGAGAAGCAACAGCGAAAGGAAGAAAGAATGTATAAATGAAAGAATTAATTAATTAATGAGCAAATAAAATGAAATTAAATGAAACACGGAAAGAAGTAAGACACTACAGCAAGATAACACAAGCATTCCATATCCATAAACCAGCAAAGTGTCAGTCGAACACAACCAACGTTGGAAAAGAGCTGTGATTAAAAACAAATTGTTTTTGACTCACATCTTATGGGTTTACGTATAATACCACAGCGCGATGAATAACAAAAATAATTCCATATCCATTTCTTGCAATTTTGCGTTTGGGGACATACACGGCTTGGTGCGCAGGAAGGAATTTTAGACACAAATCGGCCGTTACAGAGCTAACCGAAGCGAGGCAACCCGCAGAGTGTGAGTTTGTTTTGTAAGTGAACAAAAAATACCTTGTCGAAAGGAATATGTCCAAAATGAACGTCGTAGATAACAATTCAGTTACGAAGAACGTATTTTCTATGATAATCTGGTCGTGACAAAGCTGGCAGAAATTCGCAGAAAATGTTATATTTTATTGCTTTTGAATGAAAACTAAATCCGCGTGAAAACTCTCGGCCCGGACACATAACTCCAAATTTCATCGAGATTCAAAACGATTCTGAGGGACGGAAAATTCTATCTTACCACCGTGCTTTACTTTACGACGCTCAGATGGAAAAAATAAACATATTGGTAACAAGTGACCCCGGTGGCGGTGCGGTCTAAGGCGTAGATGCGCAGCCGCTCGATTGCTGAGGAAACCAGTCAGAATACCGCTGAGGACATGGATTATGGTTTCTTGTGCTTGTTGCGTCTTGTGTATAGAGTGGCCTCTAAAACGAGCTGATCACGTAAAGCGTGCGTGCGTGTGTG
>Ga0131853_10014516_pt1 | contig 14439 bp, 7 predicted proteins | sample TergutLab28metaG_FD_92764 | JGI IMG/M metagenome (GOLD analysis project Ga0131853, IMG submission 92764) | Labiotermes labralis P1 segment gut microbial communities from Petit-Saut dam, French Guiana - Lab288 P1 (version 2) (version 2) | ecosystem: Host-associated > Arthropoda: Insects >... | reverse complement strand
TTGGAAGCGTGAAAAATGAAAGGCCCGTAATATACATGGAGCTCTGAACTGAAAACAACCGTACGTGGTGAAGCACCTCAAAACCTACAACCCACTATATCGAAGTCAGTACCAAATTAATGGAAAGAGTGTACAATGTGAGGTTCACCCTCTCCTCAGGATGTGGTGTGGCAAGGCACATACATGTCTACGTATGTCTTATGGAACTTTATTTGTGATTTATGACAAAAACGGATATTTTATACTGCGATATTTTCAAAGTTTGTCATTCACAATTAAATTTATAAACATTAATGGGAAGCAAGTCTTTCAAAATTATACACAACTCTGAGGAAACACCATTTTAACAACCATATAATGCAACCAGTTCTTCCTCGTTCATTACTGCCATTGCAGCTAAACTTGTCACAGACTGTCCAGAATGTTCGCTGAATTAACACGCACTTTTATGTAGCTGTAACTTGCGTGCTGAAATTACTTCTTGTACATTTCACCCAACCCCAAATTTATTTACGTTACGTGATGAAGGAAAATAACATGTTTTTCATGAGAAGCATGAAAAACATGCGTCATTGGAAAATTTATTGCTTGATTCTGTAGATTGGAAGCGCGTCAGGTCATGTGCCTTCTTTCGTGTGTCAGCAATACACGCCTCCGTTAAGGTACGTCCACACTACTCGTGTCTGTTCTCGTCCTAGTGCTCGTACTAGTGCTGATGCTAGTGTTCCTGACAGGTAATAGTGACTGTTGCTGGCTGGGCACAGATCGCCTGCCCATTCAGTGGCTTGAAATATTTCAACTTCAATGCATCTTGCCGAGTGCATCTTTGAGGCAATCCTCTCTGCCGAGTCGCTGAAACTCAGGGCTCTGGTGCATCGCATTGCTTGGGCTCGGGCTCCTAAAACCGTCCACATTTACAGAGATGAGCATGTCGGTGCACGTACGCAAGCCCCAGCACGATTCTTATGGGCACACCTTTACCATCCCTTCTCCGAGTATTTCAGTGTGACTAATGTAACTTCGACTGAAAACTTTGACTAGTAATCAAGATCTCATTCTACGGAAATGACATCGCTGTTCCAGTCTACTGCCTCTCCCCCTAAATACTTATTCATATTATTCCTAATGATTTCCCACGTATATCTGTATCTACGTTCTGCCTCTTCCACATGAGAATTTGCAACCAGGAATGATGAAATCAGCCTACATCTACGTCGCACTTATTCTTCAACAGGCTGATCACTCATTATGTATAAATATTCCTAATTTATATTTTATTCGGAGCTGTCATTCTGGAAGTTGTTTTTGTTTCCTTCAGTAATCCTAAACGAATTTTGGTGTGGTATTTTAAACAGAGCGTCGGGATAGTGTAGTTAATATAGCGACACGTTGCGAGCTGGTCAGCCCGGTTTTCGCATCCCGGTGCCGTTCAGACCGGCCCCAATGTCCATCCAGCCTCCAGGACAAGGGATACTGGGTATTTCGCGAGGGTAAAGCGGTCGGAGCGTTGTGCTGGCCATCCACCTTCTTATAGTGTCGGCTTACGAATGGATTGTAGCTATAACTCTGCCCCTTCTGTGCCTGCATAACAGTGTCATGGGGTGACCTTTATCTCTGCTTTAAACAAATCACAGCCAGTTTTCCCTACTTAACTTCATCAATATAGTGCTTAAGCATTCCTCCAAGTAGGCATAAAGGGTTAGTATCAAACTGTGGGCCTAAGCATACTGAACTTCTGCTCTTGATGAAGATGAGTGGTTAGATAGACGCTTTATCCACTTGATCCCTGGGTAAATATGCTCGCTACTCTTTGGATGGAAGTGAGATGGACCAAGACTTGGAGGTCATGCATGTGGTGGCCTGTCAGGAGTAGATATCCCGGTCAACCAGCCCGTAGTCAGCCACCGTTTTGACTGATCTGTCGCAAATAGCCCGTACCTGCATACAATACTTTAACACCACGTCACACCACGTCACAGTGTATGAATTAAGTAGTATTATCTATTGACGAAATCAAACTCCGCGCATGTCGTGACGTCTTCGGCTTTGGCTGCCCATTCATAAGCAGATACGACATAAAATTTGGCAGAGAGCTAAGGAACGAAATGCTGCCCACGGGTACTGAGAAACTGGCTGTGATTCAGCTCATCTGTAAAAATCTATCTCCACACTCTCCTTTAGACTTATTCATTTGAAAGGCATAAGTGTGACATTCTTCTACTTAAATCGTTGATGAATCAAAACCTTGTCCAGGATCTTCTACAGACATGTACGACGCCTAAAAAGAAATAACAGAGCCTAACCTTTCATTATCACTATTAATTTTACGTCATATTATTAGTGAACGAGGGTGAGTCAAGTGACAATCTTAAAAGGGGCGAAAAATTCGAGGACCTGCTGTGTGCAGCTATAGGCACAGCAAGTTATCAACAAGAGCTAGGTAGTTCGACGATGTATTGAAAAACAGCAAATCTCTACCGAATCTATCGGCACTAAATTACCTGGTAAAATGTTTTTAAGAACTTAGTCTGACTCATCTACATATAACGGTTAAATCCGTAGACAGTCTTACCTTCAACATCCATAGAAGGACTTCTTTCGCGGCTACTTTACATTTTGATCTTCAAGCGGTTGGATTACACGTATTTTCTTGGTTATGATACACTGTTACTAGTACTGGTGCAAGAGGGTAAACTTAAGCAACGCTTGCCCTTGACTGTCGGCTGTCTTATGTGTTCGCATTTGTCACTCAAGTGATGAACGCAAAAAGTGTGTAACCGCCGGTGCTGATTGACAGCACAGCAGAATTATGAGCTCTATTCCCTTGGGTCGATTAGTCAGTTTAGTACTTCTCTGAGGATGGAAACAGAGTCAGTTTCCGAAACATCATTCATTACGTAGTCTGTCTTGCAACATGTTCATAGCCCCTTCCAAAGGGTGTTCTCCAGAACTTACAAACTAGTGTTTCCTCTTCCAATTCCCAGTATCTTTTCTTTTCCGTAAAGTCGTCCAATAGATACGTGCGTCTCCTTTCACATCTTCTCATCCCTTCTGTATTTCCTTCAGTAATGTGTTTTAGAAAGTAGCCGGTAAGCAAGATGTGACCAATCGAGTTAACGTTCCTTCTTTAGATTGTGTATACGAGAATCAAATCCTCCTTGACTCTATATAATACTTTTTCATTCCTTGTAGATCGGTCCGACTGATCTTTTCCTTCCGCCTCCAGCACCACATTACAAAACTTTCAAATTATTTCTGATCTATTTCCCGAAGTGTCCAAGTTTCAGCACCATACAAAGCTGTGTCCTAATTGTAGCAATTCATTAGTTTCTTCCCTAAATTTAAGTCTAATTTGCTGGCGAAAAGAGTTTTCTTGTTGAATGCTGCAGTTGCCATGACAATCCTGGATTTGATTTCACGTGTAGCCTGGATCTTGCATCACTTGTTGTCAGGCTACATAGATCAGATATTTCACATTCACCAGTTTGTTTTGATCTACCATATCTGCATTGGGGATGGTAGCTTTGAGATTCTCATTACCTTATTTTTTTACGTTTATTTCCATTTCAAAACTTCTTCCAGTTTCAACTAGTTCATGAATTATGTCTTATAATAACGTTTCTTTCTCTTTCGAAACGTAATGTGTAATAACTATGCCTCCGGTGATTGTAGTATTCTTATAATGTTTCAGTTGTCACAAATTATTGCTGTGACACGAATAATTTGTATTCACTTTTAACAGTTTGTGCCGAAATGCTAAGCCTTTTACTCGGAACTGAACTGAAAGTGCTGGCAGCGAAGGCAAGAGTAGAGTGAGCACCGTTCGACATTCTGTGACAGACTTGAACGACAACTGAAAAATTCTGTAGGCGACTGTAAGTAAGCATTTTGTGTTCTTCAAGAGATAGACTGAAGCAGACAGCACTGCAAGAACAAAATTTTGTTTCTTACAAATTACCGAAGAGCCGATAGGCCTACTTTATGCCAAAACGGATGCTGTACTGTACAGTACAGTTCTGAAGCATTTGCTTAGGTAGGAAGGAAGCCACCAGTAATAACATTCTGCACACTACACAATTGTACTGCGGCAGAATGGTGTAGAATGGATAAGATTTTTTTTGTTAACTGTTTAAAGTCCAGTGGAAAATATTTATATCGTCTACTGTAAGATTAAGAAACTTTGCATTTTGCCCACAGATTATACTTGTGTGTTTATGGAACTCACTTTAAATGCCAATTACGTACCTAAACAGAATTAACTGGTTTTTCTTTCTAATGAGGAGTGTATGTTTTCTCTGTGCTTTACAACCAACATCTTTATGTAAAATTTAGATTTATTTTATTCTTAAAATCGAGCATAGGCCAGCCCAGTTGGGAGTTTTGGTAGACTAAGTGACAATGGGATGTGTTTTAATCCGGGTACTTCTGGTTTCCACTATCAATATCATTCCATCAATGCTCCATAATCCTCTTCATCTTCAAGGTTACGCGTTACAGAAGGACAAACTGGCGACGCCTGGACATCTTGCAACGAAGGTAACGCTCTGTCTTAAATCGGAGAACATCAATGGAGAAAAGTAGTTAATTTCTTCGTCTTGTTATTCGAAAATTAAAACTGACTGTCAGTCGTTTAACAGAATTCAGAACATAATACGTTTATTTTTATCCATGTTTTTGACCCCCATGTTACTCAGAGGTATGGGCGTCGGTGTGTGTTAGAAATATTAACTTTCCTTTTCCTTGTAGTTTAGCACCAACTGAAGGATTCGACAGGTTTACGGTAACGCACATTTTATAAATGTGTTCTCTAAGTTTTTAATAACCCAGCTGCGTTGGTGTCGATTTATTGCAGATATAAATTAACAGCTGAGAAGCTAATCGCACTGCTGGTAGCTTGGAACCATAAATATTTCGCATTATATTTTCTTAAGTACACACCCAATGTAAAACACCAGATAATAGCCTCCATAGCTTACGTTATGTGCCAGATTTCATACGAAGAGCTATTTTGAGAGAAATGATGAAGTTCTGATTTAGTAACTGATACATGACTAATATGGAAAAAATTAATTGTATTCTCCCAAAGGCCGTAAAGTTGACTCCCCATATTAGACATTATCGAAATTGATTGGGCATTCTTATATATTCAAAATGCTGCCGGACAGACAGAAAAGACTCCTCCCCCCCATTTTGTTTTAAATTTATACACTTTGTGTATAAAGATACAATAAACACACACTAGTGGAGAGTTTCATATAAGCTAATCTCGACGGTTTTTTTATAGTCAATTAACTGGAACTCGGGGAAATTTTTCTTAACCTGGTTACTAGGTTCTGAAATCGGTAAAGGGTACTTGGTTATAAAACTGTACAAATAGGCGTATGGTTGGTTGCGTGGCTCCTCCGATTCTCATATGTAACCTTGATGGCGAAAGCTCGTATATGATATTACTATGATGGGTAACTCTATCGTGAACAGATTCTTTGCATGGTTAGTTGGCTGATGTAGTTTAATAACGTCTGTTATGAAGGACGCATACTAATGTTTGTTTAGTCTCTTCAGACTGGCAAAGATCCCTGTCCGACTTTGTGAGTGTTAACTCTTCTGTAGTTGACCCATTTATAAAAATGTATTTGTTTTTATTTTGTTATCAAAATTATGTCACAATGGCAGCACTAAACAGCCTCAACAAACACGCGATATAAAGATCTAGGTCGAAAGAAATGAATTGCAAATTATTTCCGCTAGCACGTAGAAATTATTTTCGTCGAAGTTCAACTTGTAATAGGATCGAAAAAAAGTCAACGAAGTTTGCAGGCTTCATAACTCAGTCGGTTCACGTGCTCAATGAAAATGTTGTATTACAATTTAATTATTTCTTGCTATTTGTCATTTGTTACTATTAATTACCTATATAATTGACATAGTGTCATTACTCAGTGTTCACATTAGCCAGTACTATGTACTATAACACGTGCAAATAACACTCTAGCAAGAAAACCGAAACATTTAACGCTGCGAGCACCGAAATACCCAGCTGCTTCTGTCTCGAGTCAATTGGATGTAATTTACAAAATCATAATCTTTTAATCAAGATTCATCTCCTGGGTTTGCGAAGTATCCGACTTCCAGGAGATTTTTGCATAATTATGGATGAATTTCTTGGTCGTCATTCGGAGTGCCGCATGATCAGACAAACATAACCTTACTGGTTTAGAAGTTGTGACGTTACCAAAGGAACTGTGTACATTCATCGTTGTTTTTGGATAAGGTTTGTAACATCGTCTGCTCTCCACTTTATGTAAAACCTAATATTTCTGGCTAAAATTCAATTGTTTTATTTACACGTTGTTTTAAAATACCTGCATACTTATGGTCTTAGTATTGCTATGACAACTAAATACGGTGGAGTGTGTTGGGCATGGCATATTAAAATGGAGGAGAAGTGCAATGTTTACAAAATGTTAAGGAAGGAACCGTCTGCAAAGCCATCATTTGGGAAAGAGAGAAATAGGTAGAGCATAGGTTGGAGATGGAACTTCGAGATATAAATTCTTATAACAAAACCAACTAGACGCACCAATTTCTCAAGTTTATTTTTGGAATAAAATTTTACATATTTCGGAAAGTTCCTCTGAGCATCATCAGGAGTTTTTCACTGCACACACAGCAATGGCATATGTCATGCAGGTTTGCTAACATATACCATTGCTGTGTGTACAGTGAAAAACTCCTGATGATGGACAGAGGAACTGTCCGAAATATGTAGATTTTTATTCCAAAAATAAATTTGAGAAATTAGTGCATCTAGTTGGTTATATTATAATAATTTATCACGATGCACGGTCACCTGAACGTCAATTTGGATATATAAGTTGTGAGGCGGGACCCGGCACAGCATATTATAGCAGTATTAACGTTATTGAATCTTTGGGTTTTGTTTCCAGAGCGTTAGCAGGTGTGTTTTCGTTGCATATAAGGAGGGGTCAAACTGACTTCCTTTGTTACGTCATAGTTCAAGTAGTGGAAAGTGGTTACAGATCTTTAGAATTTGACAAATCATTTCTTTTTCTCTCTGTTTTTTTTTTGTTTCTCTGCTCCTCCTTTGTTTCTGCAGATGATCAAGCCTCAAGTTTTAGAGCTTGTTAGAACATTTAATACGCAAACTAAATTTTAATATACTAGAATGTCTGTATTAACTCATTGTCAACATCTTTGCAGTTACCACTGCTGTATTTTCTGCCAAGGAAGCATTCATTACGCTAGTTAACTTTACTGTTGTATGTAATTCAAACCTACGTAGGGGTACTCTGGTTGAGGCACTGCACTACAAGCCGGAAGGTCGCATGTTCGATTCCCGATGGTGTCATTGGTATTTTCTATTAAATGTGGCCGGTGCGTAGGGCTGACAACCTTACCACCTTCATGTGCCGACTGTTTTGAAATCTGGGAACCTCAGCCTCCTGTAATGGGATTGCTTTACCTTTAAACCAAGAAATGTTGCCACGCTGTTACATATATTACCAAGAAAACAATTTCTGAAACAGCCGTAACTGTATTCAGTTTTGATATTGGCTCGTTGCAGTATTCTGTGGATTTTACTTGCAACATCGACCATGAAGAATGGACAAAGTAATTCGCTTGTTTTCAGCTACATAAATTAATAATAGCAAGTAACCGCGTCTTATATGGGGGGGTGTGTCTCATTTTATTTACTACTGGCGATTACGGCTTAATTTTAGGCGGTAAGTTCTATATTTACCAACACGACGTGGCGCGACGCTCTTGTGATCTCACTGTCATCTTGTACCTGATTCACAGCCGGATGTGCAATGCGCAATATTGGTCATACGCCCAAGACACCCGTTTCGATTCTACGTATTTGAATACCCAACACAGAAGTCACGAAATATTCTCTCTCACCACCGAAGACTGGTAAATCAAAGAGTGTCCTAATTTTAAATCTAACGACACTTCCGTCTACCATGAATAATACTTTTCTTAAAACACGCCACTTGTGTGATTTTGTGTACAAAATGGAATTCGGGACGTCTCACCGTCAAATTCGGTAAGAATATTAGAAGTGACGAAGAAGTCGCATGCGTCTAAGAACCTAGCTGAAGAACTACGTACAGCAAAGTCCTTCTTGAGAAGCTAACAGTCCCTCATCTAGTCAACATGTCCCTGTCCTGTGCCAGATCAACCCAGTCCACACTCCTGCCATCCTGTTTCATTAAGATCCTTTCTAATATTGTCCTTCCATCTGCTCTAGGTCGGAACGCAAGGAAATATACGAAATAACTACGGCGGTTTCAAACCCGTTCATTTCAGTAGCAGAAGAGTGTTTGACACTTAATACAGGCGACACCATGTATGATGTTTCTGACTGTGCGCACATGTTCGTTCTTCTACGTGTAACCAGCTATAGCTATCTGCCACTTATATTACATCACGTAACGCGAAATTTCTCTCATAGAATTTATTTGTGGATATTATGTGTTGTTTATAAAAAGCTGCCATTGATTCTGTAACTATCAGATATAAATATGATTTTTTAAAGTTATTTATTCCTACGCTTCGCAATTCATAGGGCAATTTTTGTTGGGTTTATGTACTTTAAGTAAATGTTGGTTAAGTCTAGAAATTATAGTGAATGCGTGATATCAAAAACCTGTGAATTCCAAAACATGTAGATCCTAATTTCATAGGACAGCCAAACGGCACAAAAGTATGTAGGTTCGGTAGTTATTCCAAATTCAACCTCATAGTTATAGTTATGCAATGTTGTACCCCATAATAGATGGGGTAACAAGGACCATACGACCATTAGAATTTCATTTCTTTTTATTTCGATGGTTTTGGAAGTAGTCCTTTCCAAAGGATTCTCTTAGTTGATTGTTTGTTGTATTTGTTTCTGGGTTGTTTAAGGGTGAAATACAAACTGCAGTGGTTACATAGCGTCGACTGAATATCAGTATTATGTACGATAGGGGTAGGATGCATTAGTCTTTATTGGTATTCACCTGGAACGACTGGAGAAACCGTAAAATTCGTAACAACAGTAAAACGACCTTCTGTGGTTTTCCTTGTTTTTGAGCTGCAGTTGTAGCCTGCATTCAGTCTAATCAAATCATAATTAGTGCTCACTGCTAACTACTAAAACCATACAGATAATATAGCAGTAACACTGACCTCCTTCATGATAACAGCCAGTTGGAGCCAAGAACAGTTCTGATCAGACTGTGAAGAGAACAATTCCTATAATAGTAATAATAATAATTATTATTATTATCTCAGATGGCACTACAATCTAATGCAGACCTTCGCCTCCTTAATGGTCTTCTCCCAGTAATCTCTGTTTTTGACCTCTTTGTCCAATTTGCAATTTTGCATCTATTAATATCTGTTTGTACATAGTTCCACCATCTGTTTCTTTGGTCTTTCTGATAGCGACTATCTTGAGGATTGTTGTTCAATATTTGGTTTATATTTCTCTTACTATCCATTCTATTGACATGGCCAATCCAATTCAACATACCTATTACGATAAATTAAAATATGTCTAAATCTTCAAACAGCTGCATTAATTCTCTATTATATCGTTTTCTCCAATTTCCGTTTCCTTTAATTCCCCCACACAGTCTTCTTAAAACTTTTCTTTCAAAAGCAGCCAGCTGTTTAGCAATATCTTTATTCAAAGTCCAAGATTCTGCTCCCTATGTTCCCACTGGTCTTATTAATGTCTTAGAAATTTTTATTTTTTCTTTCGCAATTCCCATCATACCCGCCTGTAATTAACCTTTTGGCGCTGGAATTATTTTTTTTAAATTTTAGCACACCCTGTATATAAAATGTGAATAATACCGGAACAAAATACATTAGAATTATGAAACAAACTGCATTTTGAAGAGAAAAAAAACGGAGAGTATATACCACGTTTAAAATATTCAGTACGTATATTTGTTGAATAAATATATAAAATGCAACTTTAGAGGTTAGCGTTGCGGTACGACCAATATAGTTGACATTAAGCGTCAAAAGGTTAAACCACGTCGTCTAGTCCGTAGCCAATTACTTCACAAGTAAGGCTGTTACGTTATTATGCATAGGCCCATATTTTTCCAAATAATATTCATATTGCAGTGCACTAGATGTTTCTTTCAGCTGGATACAGACACATGTGACACATATTTAACATTTCTTGGTCATTCGTATGTAGAGCGAAATCTTCTAAGTATAATGTCCTGTTGTAGAGACAGTATCTTTGGTTCTTTAGGAAGAAACTACCACTTCCACCTTTGGGGTAGTCTACGATACGATACGAGGCGGAAAATAACTCCTCACCTTTGCACTTGACAGGGATAAAGGACTGGTATTTATTTTGGGGTTTTGTAGTATTACAGTCTGGGCTAATTTGTCGTATTTCCCTTCTCCTGGGCTGAGATCTGTGAGATGGAAGGCCGGCCGTGAAAAGGGCTGGAATTTGGCGAAGAAGTCTCAGCAGGTTTTTGATCTTCGATGAATGTAGTTGACATATGGACTTCTATGAGCTTCGGTGCGCAATAAACGGCAGTAGAAACTTAGGAGTACACATTCTTTCAGTTTGAAATGTTGTGCAGGAGGCTGGATCGGACGCGAAACTCTTGTGTTGGTTGTCGACTCGGCGTAACTATGTAAAGACTTGAATCTTCGGCCTTTGATACGTACTTTGCCAGCTGCCGCTGGTACCTATCTATTAAATGAGGACAACCATTACAACACGGTTGAGTAGCATTCCTGCTTCGCGTTTTTGAGATCCTGGGTTTAATTCTCGGCCCAGACTCTGACTGAGGATATAGTGGTTTTCTCATTCCCCCCAGTACCTCAATATACGTCGCGCCTACTTCGTTTCATGCCCTTTTCAATTCAGTATTCACTAACAATGTTACTAGTTAGTGCCATCTAGCGTGAGCTACCGACGGCCGATAAATGAATCGTAGGTTTAAATAAAATTAATAACGTAAGGAATCTGGTTTTTATGTGGAAAATATCCGACCCGACTGTCAGCAGACCTTTAAGGGTCTGTGTCTTCTTTCACTCTTCCACATTACTCCCGAGACATGCCGACCTGAGTCCCTTCCTTGAATTTCCTGCTTTACCGAATTGTATGGGGGGGGGGGGGGCCGGGGTGGGCCTTTTTGTTTGGGAACGGGGTTACCGCAAGGAAGGGTGGCGGGTCGAAACCCTAAAATTTGGTTGGATTTTTTCTTTTGCGGTTTTGGGGGGGGGGGGGGGGGCACGCGGTGGCGCATTTGGTTCAGGCACTGCGCTACGAGCCGGAAGGTCGCTGGTTCGAAACCCAATAATGTCGTTGGAATTTATCATTGACATAATCCTTCCGGCCGCACTATGGCCCTGGGATCGACTCAGCCTCTAAGCAGCACCAGGAGTATTTCCTGGGGGTAAAGGCGGCCGTTGCGTAAAGCTGACTACCTTATCACCTTCATGTCCCGATTGTCTTGAAATCTGGGAATTTCAACCTCCTGGAACCCTCAGGGACTGTCCAGGCCTGTAATGGGACTGCTATACCTTTTACCGAATTGTAAGATTTGTAACACTTGCAAGTTTAATTTGTTTTCAAAATATGCAACTTTGATTATTTGTTAATACAGTGGGAATTAGCGATATAGCGCCTACACTGAACATTTGAGATGCGGGATAACTGTATTGGTCTAGTGACCAGGCTATGGGCCAGACAACCGACGAATCGTGGTTCGATTCCCGGCAGAGGCAAGCGATGTTTCTCTTCTTCAAAGCGTCCATACTGATTCTGGGGCCCAACCAGTCTCCTTTTCAATGAGTGTCCGGGAGTAAGGCGGCCGGAGCATGAAACTGACAACTCACCTCCATCTAGTACTGAAATTAAGAATGTGTGGCGCCATACCACCATTCTTCCCTGTGCCTTCATGGTGTGAACAAGGACTTTACACTAAAGATGCTGATGTTGAGGAACAAATGGAGTCTTGTCAGGTGACGTTCTACTCTAAGAAGTTTAATGACAGGGTAGTTTAAACCCCTCTATTTATTGTCCATTCTTTCGGTATCAAATAATTCGCCGTTGAGTTTTTGGACATTCCCATTTTGTTAGTTTGGCTTTCAAGGTGGTGAAAATTAAGAATGAGGTCGTCTGCGTTATGACACGTGCCGTTTCGTTGGTGCTTGCCTACGTTTGGGAGTAACTTACGTAACTGCATTTGTTGGTTCAGAAAACTTAAGGTTATTTCAAGTTTGTCCTCAGTCCGATAACCTTCAGTCGCGCCGTATGCGAGTGTACTTTTTATCATTACCCACAGACCTAAGCACACGGGTTTTAAAGAGACCGTATTCTTCCATGCCAAGGAACCCTACTGTTACTGTGAACGGCACCGGAGGCCGATTCCACAGCAGTTTATGCGATGTTTCTTCGCTTATAAAAATATGCAGTCCGGTAAACTGAGCATTGTACTGACGGTCGAAAGAAGACGTAGCATGCCGGCTCCTGAACAGTATGGCAGTATTCCGACTGCAGTCAGTATATTTGTTCTATTCAGATCATGTTTTCTTTCTTTCCTTCCTTCCTACCTTCTTTCTTTCTTTCATTCATTCATTCTTTCTACCTTTCTGTCTTGCTTGTTTCTTTGTTTTCTTTATTTTTTCCTCTCCTTTATACATTTCTTCCTTTGTTCATTTCTACCTTCTTAACTGGCTAAAAACAGTGGCGAAGTTCTGTCGTCAGCACAGTGCTTAACCTTCGGATTCCATAGCAAGCATTTCTTGACTCTCTGAATCACCATTACTTAATGGTTATTTTATCTCTGAATCGGGAATCTGATCATAATGTATATTCGATTCATCAGTATTTAACTACTTTTCTTATGTGTGCTATGTTTTCACTGCCTTGTTCATGCAGATTAGGCCTACAGTGTTATGGGATATGGACTGGTAAATGGTACTGACGTTTCGGAGAAACTGGTCGTCAAAGAACGTTTCGTACTCTACCCTGAATATCACCACCTGAAATAGTATCGTATACCCAGTAGACTGTGATCGCCTTTTGATATGTCTCTAATTTGAAAGCCTTGCTCACACAATGCCCGTGTTTCTTATACAGTTCTCTCAGAAGCAGGGGATATACACGTAATTATTCTGTGGTCGTGGGGGTGGATTTGTTGTCGTCCAGAGTGACGTCGAAGAATTTAAGATCTGTTGAAGAAAGATGTGAGTCAGTTAACTGTAATCGCAACAGTGGATTTTACATTAGAAAGGAAAATATGTGGAGGCTGGGACAAAGAGGACTTCTCCGTCTAAATAAATCAAGTCCTTTTTTTTTTTTCTCCTTCTTCTTGCTCCACAAGGATCTGGTATATTTGTGTTCAACCTGAATTTGAAGCAACTGAGTTTGTTTGAGCTGAGCTATTTGCCGTTTTCAATACCAAGCTGTTGCACTAACCACTAGACCACTGGGTTCCAAGTTCGATTCCAACTGTGGCAATTCCTGGTACAATTTTTTTTTAAATAATTAAAATGTGTCTGTTGCTTATAATTTAGTCAAGCACATAGTTTATTTTAGGACGCATAAATGTCAGAATTCACGGCGTTCCTTTAAAGCCGGTCATTCAGTAAAAAATCGTAAAACGAAAATGATTATCTCCTTAATTTCAATGTAGTAATAAGAGCTTCGTTGATCTGAAATAATTTACACCCATTTAAATTATAGTAGCGGAGATTAAGTATACACACATGTAATTTATGCAAGTATTTCGTATACTGAACAGTGCTAAGTAAAACAAACGCGCAGTCCCAAGGCAAAGAATGAAAACAAACTAAAAAGAAAGCATAGGAAATATCCACAGAGTTAAACACTTCTGGTGATCGCGTAGCGATAACAACCAGAGAACCTCGGTAACAAAGACCATCGTAGTAACCGTAGGATGGCAAAGTTAATAACCAAACTGGCCACAAATGTGCGTAGGCCTTAATGTTAAGTGTCTTGTTCTTGTCCGATTTTTAACCAAGATTGGAAGTTGTCGACAATTTAATTAAAAATTCCCTGGACTAATTTTCATAAAACAACTGTCTGATGGGTGTCGATTTGTTCCATGCGGCAAGACGGACGGACAGACATGCGCATGTGACGAAACTAATATTCATATTTCTCTGTCGCTTTGCCAATACATCTAACAGCGAAACAGCGCTGTTTGGCCTCGGCATGTGTTGCTGTCACAGGTAGGGTTCGACATCTGAGGCTCTGAAGCTAGGAATTTCTGTCATTACTTTGGTGAAAATTCTTACATGCATCTGACAGAAGAATTATTTTCAACTACCATAAGGCCAAAACGTGTGCATTGAACGCCCTAAAACAGCATGGCTTGTTAAAATTGCTTTCAAGTAATATTTCATGACAATTACCTGATACCAATA
>Ga0131853_10014515_pt1 | contig 14440 bp, 7 predicted proteins | sample TergutLab28metaG_FD_92764 | JGI IMG/M metagenome (GOLD analysis project Ga0131853, IMG submission 92764) | Labiotermes labralis P1 segment gut microbial communities from Petit-Saut dam, French Guiana - Lab288 P1 (version 2) (version 2) | ecosystem: Host-associated > Arthropoda: Insects >... | reverse complement strand
CCCCCCCCCCGTAGCGGCAGGTGGGGGAGAGGTTTAAAAAAAAAGGACGTTTAGAGGTGGGGGCAAAATTTTTGCCCTTTATAAATTTTCCCCCCCCCCCCCCCCCAACACACACACAAACACGTGCGCGCGCTCAAAGTATGTGGATGCGGGCTCACGAAGCGTACGACTGTCTGTGCCACCTTCAATCTGCAGACATGAAAACTGGTACGTCAGCAGACCTACGGAGAAGACGTTAACTAAAGTATTTCTGAGAAAATCGGGAACACCGCCATTCGAGGGTTAATTTTACTTTTCATATTACTGACTTCCTCTTTGGTAACTTTATGATGCTGGCACTCATGCAACCCATGGTCTCTGGCATCATGATTGGTAAACGATGAAGTTAAAAGGTAAAGGTGTCCGTGTTCACGACACGAAGGCATATACGGGGAGTAAATGCATAGTTCCGCTAATTCTTGACTTCGGCAGTGGTCAACTTCAGCTCCGGCCGCTTTAACCTCGGCAGAACCCCCCGGTGACCACTGAATTGGAGGCTGTGTGGGTCCACAGCCAGAATGGACTGTTTTGTCTCTGTCGGGGCGCGAATCACGGACCGTCCAGCCCGTATCAAGTCGCTATACCGACTGTGCTATCCGTCTCCGGGGAATGATACGTCTGAAAGGGTCTGGAAACAAACAGACGTGGCCTGGAAGAAGTATTATCCAGGAATGTGCCCAGGGGAACGGAAAAAAAGGGCCACGAAAATTCTAAATCAGGACAACTGGTGTCCTGACCGAAATTCAAAATTTGCGCCTGCCGAATACAAGTGTAAAGCGTTAGCCTTATGATTCACTTGCTATGTACAAATTATTGACGTGAAGGGCTTGTGAACTTTATAGCACACAACGAACGACAGTAAAGTTGTTCCTGTGCAGGCCACGAAGGCGTATACGAGTAGAGGTATGGCTCCACTCATTCTTAGCATCGAAACAAGAAGGACGTGAGTGATGGGCCTCAATCCCGTCGCTTTATGCCCAGGGAAAGAACCCTGGTCGGGGCAATGTAAAAGAGATGTCTTGCCCCTATCGGGAAACAAGCCTTGCATCTTAGGTCATCCAGCCTGCAGTCTAGTCATTATACCGATTATGAATACATTATTCCGTTTTATGCATTTCCACCTTTAATTCCGTCGTATGATTTTGGGGACTGAAATCGTCTGCAGAGAGACGAAAGAAAGCAGCTTTCAGGTTAAACGTTTCCTTTACTAATCTGGGTGAAGCAGAGCAACGCCAGGCGTAATTAACTGCAAAGTATGGGGTCATCCTTGAAACAAAATTCACTGCGTTTATTGATAACAAAGATTAGTGTAGGATCAAAACGAAACATTACATCCTACCCTCAAGCACTTATGTGCATATCCTGTTTCTGTAGAATCCATTTTAATATTATCCTGTCACCTGCACCTATATCTCCCTCCATTTTTTTCCCAGGCAACATTATTTACTGCATGCATGCTACGTGTTTCTCCCACCTCACTCTCTCTGATTTTATCACCCTAACAATAAAACGCCATAAAGCCTCCCCCCATTAATGTAATGTTACCCATCCTCCCATTTATTTAAGCAGGGGTGCACAAATCCCGGGCAGCGACTACATTTTGTACGGTGGTCCCTAATATTTGTGGGTCCCCAGAATGTCTTCATGTCACTCTTCTGGCGCCTAGGATTTTCGGTTTCCTCCTATTTTTTTTTTAAAGAAATATGTGCATCCCTGCATTTAAGGGCGCCCTATTTAACTACTTTGTCTTACTTCAGTTCAAATATTACTGAAAATGCTCTTTTCGAAGAGCCTCAATCAAGGACAGACGACGGGTGCAAGGATGATCGGTTTGATATTCAGCAGTGTGTTTAGGTTCTGCGGGCCCTTTACAGAACAGTCTGGGGCCTGAATGGACCAAAACTGAGAGTAAGATCCACTTACAACAGACTTCATATATAAGGAGAAAAATCCGTTGGGCTAAGCAATCTTTTTAACACTTCAATTCACAGTTTCCTTATAGATTTCACACCATTCACGAACTGTGACATTCCAGAGGCACTGTGAAAAAGCTGTCATGGAATTACGAAGTTAAAGGAATACACCAACATTCTGTAAGGTTGCTACATTTTTGTTTCCAGTTTTTGTGAGGAAAGTAGCAAAATTTAAGAAACACAGTCGAACGTCTAAATGAATGAAAGATTTGGAAATAACCCAAAGATAAAATTAACGAAAAAAGTAGAACACAGCCAAATGAAGAAAGAATTAGGAACTAGAGCACAGCACATCGACGGGAGTGAAAGTAGAGAAGCAACGCCAAAAAACTACATGAAGAATAAAATGTAAACACAGTTCAATGAAAGAAAGAACTGTAATCGTGCAACAAAGTACGGAAGGAGTTATGAAATATAACGCACACTCCAACGATGAAACTGATGAGAAATGGACCACGCAAGCAGGATACTGCACCTACATTGTTTGTCTGCCGAACTAATGCACTGCCTTCTGCGTAATTTCTTATCAGCAGAAAACGATGAGATTATTAGATTGGAAGTCGATACTAGGGGCACGACACGTCACGCAAGGGTTCGTAATTCTTGTAGCTGTCCGACACAAACTTGTCCGTGTTCATTTGTTGAATATTTACAGCACCTGACGAAAAATCATGGTGATCACTAATTTAAAAAAAAAAGTTAAACGCAAATATATCGTGGCTGTGGTAACAAACTGTAATTGAGATAGGATGTAATTAAACAGTATTGCGAAGCTACTGGTTCAGGCACTGGAAATTCAAGAATTATGTCTGATTTTTTGACTAAACTTAATTATAAAGGAAGTACACATAATTCATTTTCTGGAGCTTCTCGATCAATAAAACAAAATGTAAACTTGATATTTTTTTCATGCCACTCGTAAGGAAATCCAAAATAATTTATGGCTGTTAACTCACGAGAGCGCTATAAAAATTAGAGTGATGTCTTACAGTTGGTTCCTCGAGTCAAAGAAGGGACGCTTAACCATGTTACACATGATCAGACCGACAATGATCGGCAAATGAACAACGCTAAATGGTATGTGGACTTAATTTCGAGTCCCTGAATGTTCAAAAGGCGTGGAATACAAATTTACCTTTTACTTTTTAAAGAGGCAAGTTTAAGGAGTGACTGCAGACCAGTAGATGGCCGAACAACCTATGTCGAATTGAAAGATTTGACTCGGAATTCGGCATGAGATGGAATCTAAAATGACAAAGAGACACTTTCAGATTCATTCGTTTTTTTTCTTTCTATTTCGTAAAGTGAGACGATCGTCAATGAAAGCTTGCAGAAGTTAGGAGCTGTGTAGATGGTTTTCTTTTTATCACGATCACATAACAATGATACCCATAAAACTGCAGGAGCCTTCCTTTGTATGATATTACGCATCATGCATAACGAAAGACAAGCTGTAATTTGGACGATGAGGAGAAGACACAAGAAGACTGGAGCAAGTTTCTTCATCACATTATAATACTCCTTGGACATAGTCTTTTGTTTCCATACACTTCGTCTTCTTCTTCTTTTATTCTTTGTCCTTGAATATTCTCGTTCTAAGAAATTTGATCGACTGCGGGTGAGAGGGTGGGTGGGTTCAGTCTGTCTTGGAGTAATCTGACGGCCGAGAGACGTGACAGACGTCCTCCGCAGAGAACCGTGAAGAACGTCGCCGTGCCCAGCTTGCAGTGGCGGATTTCATTCACAGAGAATTCTTCCCCTATTATCGCTTTTCACGCCTGCCATGTAATACAGTACCCGGTAACGGAGCCTATAAACTGCACGTGAAGCATACAGCGGCATTACTAGTAGTTAAGAAGAACAATACCAGTCTTTCGAACTTACGCCAAAGATTATAGAAATAACAGTAACCATATGTGTGTGAAAGTATCAGTTCACCGACAAATAATCCATAACTAATAAAACGTACTAAACAATATACTAAATCTATGTAACGCCTGTCTGAGGCATTACCTACTAAGAATTGGGTAAAACAGAGGGATGATTAACGCATTCTCGCTTCAACTTTACTTTGTATTACAAGAGAACCACGAGGGAATGAAAACTGGCCGGAACATATCAGCTTCCACAGTATCTGATAACGTTAGTTTGTTGAAAAGGAACAATGGGACACATCAGTGTCTAGAGTACCTGAAGGCGTTAGACCGTTGAACTAGATATGGATGAATGTATGAGCTTCTAGAGTGTCTGATATTATTAGATTGCTGAAGTGGGACTGAATGAGCCATATCAGCTTATACCGGATCTGATAACGTTAGCTTGTTGAACAGGAACAATGGGAAACATCAGTTTCTAGAGTATCTGATGGCGTTAGATCGTTGAAGTGGAAATGAATATCAGCTTCTAGAATATTTGATATCAGACTGTCGATCTGGAACTGTCTGGGACATATCAGCTTAATTTTTTTGAATAGGAACAAAGTGACACATCAGTTTCTAGAGTGCATGTAGGCGTTAGATCGTTGAACTAGAAATGAATGAATATATCAGCTTCTAGTGTGTCTGATAATATTAGATTGTTGAACTGGATCTGAAAGGGACATATCAGCTTATAGAGGCACGATGGCGTCAGTTTTTGAAAGCAAGCATGAGTGCCACACGGGAGAACAAACACTCCACCAAATGATGGAATAGCAGGTTGGTCCATAAATCAAGGCACGAAAATCTATGTAAGTCACCAAAATGTACGCCAAAACCACAATACACAGCCCGTTAACAAATCTTTCGTAAGTGTGGAAAAATCTCAAATAATTATTTACAAAAAAAGTAGCAAATCAAAATCACATTCCTGAAGGAACTAACAGCATATTAATTCAATAAGTGGTTGCTAAAATTTGGTTCTGTATCGTCTGCGTTCAAATCACCTACAAAGAAAGGTAAGAACTGAAATATATGAAACAGTAATTTTGATTATTTGTGGATGCTGACTTGGTCTCTCGCCCTAACAGAACGCTGAGTGAGACAATAAGAAAAGTGTGCCGAAAAGCATAATTGAACCGAAGAGAGTGGAAATAATACGAGCATGAAAAAAAAACTGCATACGGAATGGGTTCATAATTTATAGCATTTACAAAATGAAGGCGGAAATGAATATCAAGTCAAGATCTTAACCACAGACTTGGGCGTAGAAGAAAACGCGACATTAACGGTATTAACATTAAAGAAAATAAGTCGTGGGAATGTGGACTGACGCCATACGGTCCAAAATATTATCCGGGATCGGACTCATTGGAAAGAGAAATAAACTTCCGGTGTTCTTGCAAGGCTGAGAAACTATGATTTTCTCTGTTGCAAGACGTTATTGCGTGAGTTGCTATGTAGGTTTTTTTTTGTAATGTTGTATTTGGGCGGTGATGAACAGGATCACTGAGTAATAGGGTGTACCACAAAAATATACGGCGTGAAAGGAGAAATGAAGTCGACACGAGGTCATGTTCTGTTCGCAGCAGCGTGGCTGCTAGTTGCAACACCTTAGTGACAATTATATGGGTTTCTGCAGTGAGGATCCTGAAACAATTAGATAGACAGAAAAGTTTGATAGGCAAAGAATGTTGAAACATGGTCTGGGACACAGCCTATATCTATATTACAGATTAGACTAAATGATTGTGAAAGGACTTATAAATACACAGGATGTATGAAGGGAAATATTTAGACCCCACAGAAAAAACCTCCGAGAAGAGGGGCCTAGTATCTCTAGACATGATTCTTTATTAGAAGGGGGCGAAGTAGTTCCGGCACTGCTGACTACGGTAGAGTCCAGTCGGTCGGGGTTCCATTCCTGGTACAGCCAAGTATTCTTTCTTCTCCACAACATCCAGGTCGGATCTGAGGAACACGTACGCCTAACCCCTGGCCAACGGCGGCCGTTCACTCATTCCTCAAGGGTAAATCTCTCGAGGCGTGAAGCTGTCCACTCATCTACATGTATTTCTAGTGCCGGCGTTAAGACAGCTGTCAGGCCTACCCTCGGCCGCCGTAAGTCTTCGGCAATTTAGCATTTTCACTACTTAAACGCGTCTTGTAGACTACGTATTATAAAATGGGAACATGCGTAAGAAATATGCCATGATATATTTTAGGGTAGGCTTACGTTGGCCCCGTGTTATTGGGTGAGTTTGGCGTAAATACAACCACGAAAAACATCCACGGAAGTCGAACACGGGAACATTACCATGATAACGGTGATAGGTAAAGGTAAATCAGTCCCATTACAGGCCCGAGGTGTCCAGAGGGTTCTAGGAAGTTAAGGTTCCCAGATTATGTGACAATGGCCCAGGATGGTGGTATGGTTGTCAGCCTTACACACCGACTGCTTTTACCCTCAGGAAGTACTTCCAGTACTCATTTCTGTTAGAGGCTGAGTCGACTCCAGGTCCATAGTGCGATCGGAAGGATTATGTCAATGAAAAATAATGGCCGTAGGGCCGATGGTAATCATCCAACTGACCTTGTAAACTGTTGAGCGTATCACACCGAAACTTCTGGTGAATGGTAATGACGTCATTAAGTAATGTTTGTTGTTGAGGAAGAACTACAATTCGTAATCCGCCACTGTGCAGAATAAGAGAAATGAACAGAGATGTGGCCGGGTTAGAAGAAGATGATGATGGGAAGGAGGTGGAGGAGAAGGACCGGGCACTCGGCTGAAGGGCTGCAGTGGGGTGAGAGGAAAGACGTTCGCGGATCAATCTGTCAGCCACTGTCCCGTGTCCCCGCAGGTTTCTGTCTCCAATGCCTGCCTACTGACTCTTATTGAATATCCCGCCTGCCCGCAGCAGTGGACGGATCCTATGTGCTCATCTGGCTCATTGCTCTGGCTCTTCATCTGTGTCCACAAACAATTAAGAACTCAACGTTCAAAACGTTATCTGTGAATCGACAGATCCAAAATACTTCGTCAGAGAAAAGAGAAATATTATGTAGTACTTACTGTAAGTTAGGCGCTGGTGGAATGACATGCAAATATGAACCTAAGTACTGGGAGAGAAGCTTGTCCCAGTGTTATTTTCTCCGCCACAAATTCCATATGGACAGGCCCGAGATCGAACCGTGGTCTCCATGGCAAGAAGTCAAAGACAAATCACCTCTGCCAATGGCAAGGTTTATTGTTATTATTATTATTATTATCATCATCATCATCATCATCATCGCATCGCTTAAATATCTATTAACTTAAAAACACTAATACCCCTGAGGCTGCCTTGGATATTCTCGTATATTCCGGAAAGTATCTTAACTTTAATCATGTTGTAACTGTCTGAATACTTAGAGGGGAGGAGGGGGGGGCAGATACCATATTAATTTGTGTGTGTGTGTGTGTGCGCAGCGTTCTGACCAGCAAACTTCCATGTCTAGAGTTCTGGACATTTAGAAACACTTGAAGCACATGGCTTACAAAACGTGTCCCACATTATTTAAACACATAAACACCAAGTCCCACACTTGATATATTCCTGCTCTTACTATTGCAGCCTATCTGCTGGCACAAATGTGCAAGTTCTTTGCTCAGTCAAATACTGGATATTAAAGTACAAATGTCTGCTTATCACTTGGACCTACAGAACAGGCCGTAACAAGAGGACACAGAAAAGTGCAGACCAAGAACTGCCACAGTTCGTACCCTTAACTTAATATCGCTAAGTATATTAACAAATGAATGCGATCAGCAGAGCGTGTAATGTGCACAGGGAAATGAGAAACGCGCAGCAAACCGTCACACCATTTCAGCTCGAAAGCTTCAAGGTAGAAATGGGACACCCAAAGGCAGATCAAAATATAACATCGAATCAAATTTTCACAAAAATAAAACGTTATGGCGTGGGCTCGATTCGACTGACTCGGGATAACTTGCAATGGCGCACTTTTGCAAACTTTCTGATGGGTCCCATGGTTTAAATAAAGTCGCGGAAGTTACGGTCCACCTGAGCAAATACAAACTTCTTTAAAAAAATCCTGGCTCATAAATTTAAGAGCAGAGTCATCAAAACACGAGTCGTGATTTACTCGTTCTGAACTAATTAACAAACTAACTCGATGCAACACAGTCCCTTTAGCAAGCTAATGGTTCCTCAGCAAGTCAAGAATTTCCCACTAGTTTATGAAACATGAAGGTTCATTACCGTGAACACAACAGCCCAACAACTGTCCCTGTCCTACGCCACATAATTGCTGTCCATCGATGCCTAGGTCTGCCAAATGGTCTAGTTGCATCCTTGTAAATAACCAAGTTGACGCACAATTTTTTATGTATGTTTATTTCTATTTTCTACATGTTTCGGACAGCCATATGCCCATCATCAGGAGAATTAATGTATCAATGCGACATCTGGTTTTTGTCATTCTGTGAAGATGACCGTCCGGTATGCAGGAGCATATGCTCCTGTATACCAGACGGCCATCTACACAGAGTGACATGAACCAGATGTCACATTGATACAATAATTCTCCTGATGATGGGCACATGGCTGCCCGAAACACGTAGAGAACAGAATTAACATACAAATAAAACTGTACGTCAAGTTGGTTATTTACAAGGATCATACCGGGATGCACGGTCAACAAAACATAAAAGGTCTATTTGCACGGATTCCCCTTCGAAACCCTGCAGGCACCTATCTTCTCCCCGTTCGTACCAAACTTGGATTTTACATACAAGGTCCACGTCTCTGCTACAGACACACCCTGTCAAATCACTTTAGCGAAACAGATAACTACTAAGGACAGCGTGCAATAAAACTGGTGGACTGATTCAATTCTTATGTGGATTAGTTTACGACGACCGCTATATTACGCCAAACTGGTTCATAATACACCACATAAAATAGAGCTGATCAAGGTCTGCAGCTTTATTCTACAACATTTTCAGGTGCTGGAACTTACAATTATTCTGGCACGAACGCCTGTAGCATTTACATTTGAAATTATTTTAAAAGACACTATCAAAGGCATCTAACATCAATCAACATCCAACAACAATCGCAACTTGACCGAAAGTTTAACAGTTGGCATTCGAGTGTTTTGGATCTCAGATACAAATTAACACTAGCAGACACTTTATAAACTTCGGTAATATCTAACATTTCGATATTACAGCTGTCAATTAAATTTCTCCTATGCACGTCTGGTAATATTTCGTGTAATCTCAAAAACACAAGAGACGAACGGAGGCGTGTGGTAAGACTCCAGCAGCACGCGAAGTCTTCGACACGTCCTGCCAGCATCCCTGACTTCAGCTGCGAATTCGGCAGTGTACTGAAGCCAACACTGATGGCTTTCTGCAATTTATAATGAGTGGACTCTCAGCCAGTTCGAATAAAAGGGCGTTGAGGCGGTGATATTGGCGACGGAGGTCACACGAAGAAGGCCATTTTCAAATGCTGATGGTTACAGCTAATTCTCCAATGAGTCAAGAGAGTGTGTACGTATTTATTACACCGATGCACCGTTTCTTGAATTAGTTAGCCTATTTCATAAAAAAAACCATGAGGTATTTCTGAAGTCAATAAATGAGATCCAATATTATACAGAAGCCAACAGACACGGCAGAATAATAACGAAGAGTTATGAGACTGAACAAATATACCGCGCAAGCAAGACGTAGTTATGAGGGTATATAAACAACAATTATGATCCTCAACAGACAAGCTAATTGGAGAGACAGGTGACAGATACTCTACCCGACAATCGTCAGCGTCGTTAGGTGACCATCAGAGTTTACCATGACAACGGGACGAGTCATCAAACCTTGTGTACATTCAGCGTATAAGCGACGCTCGATAAGACAAGAGAACTAATCCCCGAGACTGACTACAAAGAAAAGAAGAAGAATCCAGACAAATTAGGGCGACTGTTCAAAGCGGAAAAAAACAGCACTTTCTTTCGGCTGTCAGCTGTCCAGTTTTATGCCGATGAATGAAGTCTAGTGTTAAATTTGACGTTCAGGTGACCCTGCATCGTGATAAATTTTTATAATAAAATAAACTATATATACTAATTTCTCAAATTTATTTTTGGAATAAAACTCTACATGTTTCGGACAATTTTTTATAATTAAAAAATTACATATGTTTCGGACAGTTCCTCTGTCCGAAACGTGTAGAATTTTATTCCAAAAATAAATTTGAGAAATTAGTGCATCTAGTTGGTTTTATTATAAGAACCAGCGTTATATATCTCCTCAATTTGTCACATTAGATTATGAATTTGCTTGGGCGCAGCACTGCTGTGACAGATTACTGCTCGCACATTCATCTCGCACGTTACACATAGTAATGATAATAGTGCTTATTGCAGAAAGAAAAGATCTTTCCTCTGAATTTGAAGGCATGTAAAAACGAGGATAGTTTTGACTAGGAATGAAGTTCTAACTGGTGGCTGAGAATGCAGCTGCAGATACCAGAAAGATGTTTCTATATGTGACTAACGTGAAGAGAAGGCAGACACTGGACAGACAAAAATCATGTACCAGACGAAAGGTAAACCACGCAAAGCCTACTAGAAACAAACGTCAGGTGAATAACCCAATCTAAAGATGGATGCAGAAGGATTCTCTTAAACGCCGGTACACATCTGTTAGCATGCCAAAAGACAGAAATATTCAGTGTCACAGCCTCGGAGATCTCAGATCACCATCAACAAATTGTTTACCTTACATGGAAACCGTAGTGTAATGACACAGATTTCATTACCGTTTATTGTTACAATGCGTTCACGTTCGCTCTGGTCTTAGTAGACACAATTCTTATTGAATTCTGCAACTGTTCCCTGTTGAACTGTCACTAACCCTTAGCGATAGTCACTAACCTCGGGCTCGCGTTATTTGACACATTCCTTGCTGTTAGCTTTGACTGGTTATCGAAGAAGTAAGTCATTGCGTGATGTTGGGGAAATTTCCGTTGGTTCCGCATCACGTCGTGACGGAAATCTCGAAATTATAAAAGCAGCCAAACTGTATTTTTCGGAATACTTCTGCGTATAGTAACGCCAATTTAAGGTAACATGAGGAAAGGCACGAACAACATTATGTATCTACTGACAGTAGATGTGTCTTGTTACTCCATATTTATTTGAGCGTGTAATTTCGCAATGATCAGAAACAAGGTACAATGTCGAGTGCATTCCCGAAGGTTCATTACAGAGGAGATTTTTATGTCAACTGTATATAGTGTACATTAAAGGAAAGTTACGGGGAATTCATCCAGATTGTCAGCACAGGACACGGTTCCACACCCCATAACAATGACTTACATCCAACCCAAACAATGATTGTAGACTGACGTATATACTACTAAACGTTATATCAATTTAAAATAGTCATCAAACTTTATAGTCAATAGTGGGCTCTTCTTGAAAACTACATTTTTGCAAGGGTTAACGATTTGGTCGTTATAACAATTGGCCACGATGGATACTGTAGTTTCGTTACCAAGCTCACAGCAGCCCGCCAATGAATTCTGTTCTGAGCAGGCTGAATTACTTCCACATTCTCACTTTCTACCTTTCTTGAAGACACATACGTGGTTTTTATATATATTTTTCGGAAAAGAAGGAAAGGAAGAAAATTACGTGAAAAAAAACAGTTATTACCACATTAACATAGAGGAAGGAGAAAAATAAGAAACCATTTAATGGCAATATTAGGACAAACAGCAACGAGGAGAGGGAGAAGATGGAACTGAGAAGAAGGAGAACAGAGAGTAACAAGTGATGGCAATAGTGACATACATGAGAAGGAAAGGAAACAACGAAGAATGAAACGACGGAGAAAATAAACGGGCGTAGTTAAAATAGTAAGGTTCGCACACTAAAGAAGACGAAAGAGAAGAGGGAAGAGAACGACTTACAAAAAAGCTGCAAAGAAGAGGGGTAAGTGGAAGAGAAGGAGAAAAAAGAAGAGTGGAAGTGGGGCAGTAAGTAAATACTATTCACATAATAGAGGACAACATCCCTGACAACGTTAAAATGTTAAATTTGTTCCTGTCCGCGCCATGACTACATATAGAGGAGGAGAGGTATAGATCCACCCATTCTTAATCTCGGCACTAGGTGGAGGTGAGTGGTCCACACCCCGGCCGCTTGACGTCCGGAGAAGAACCCCGGTACCCATTGAATAAGAGGCATGGTGGGCCTCAGAGTAAGACTGGACGGTTTTGAAGAACAGGGAACCTCTTAACCCTGCCGGCATTCAAACCCCGGACCGTTCAGCCCATAGCCAGTAACTACACCGACTACACCATCCCGACCCCGGATTTTCAAGAAAAGGGATGTTTAAAACGATCTCAAAATGTAAAAATCAGGAGCACCAGGAGAACAGTAGAAAGAAGAAGAAATTTAATGTTTTCCATTACGAAGTGTTATAACATATAAACACAAATTGCCATTCAATAACACAAAACTTTATTTTATATACAAAAAATAGTGTATTGTATATGAAACAGAGTGTTGTGTTATTGACTGTCAAGTTGTATTTATAAGAAGAAGAAAGGCCACGGCGAAGTCCGGATCAACAATAAGCTATACGCGGTACGCTGGACAGTAGGGTCTCGTTTTGCGACGGTTCGTTTTAAGACGATTCACTTTTACGACCCTTATCGAGTCGGACCGAGCACTCCCGACTTGTGTTGCATCACTGCCGCAATTCAGGCATCCTTTCTCCACTTAGTGGACTCCTAGCTCTTTTCCGGTGTGCACGTGTTTCTTTCTTTCTTTCTTTTTTTTTTTTTTAAGTGCAGTTCTTTTAAGTTGATTGTGATTTTTCCAACCACGACGTCCATCAAAAAGACAGAAAAGAAGAAAAAATAATCACAGTTGACTTTACATTCTTCCTTGATGTCTTCTGAACCACGGTCTGGGCCTTCTTCAACAAAAGTGATTTGATTGGTTTTTTTTTCAATTAACTGTGTAATTTTCTATATACGTAATTCATTACATTAAAATTGTATAACATAATGTAAAGAAATATTGTAAATTACAAAATTATTTGACTATTTTTTTTGGCCCATGAACATATCTCAATTTAAACCATTTAAATAGTACTTGTTTTACGACGATTCAATTTACAACCAAATATTCGAGAACGTAACCCCGTCGTAAAACGAGACCCTACTGTACTTTGTTACTGCTTTAAGGCATTAGAAAGGCTGCCGTTGTGCCTAGGGCACTGCTATGTCCCGCGTGCTATTACTACGACAAACACACCGATAAATGTGACGGTGTCCACACGCATTTCAGTCTTAACATCAGTGGCGCTAAACGACAGTTGACAGCCGTATAACTTCGTATTTAGATTTCAGTACAGAATGAGTAAAATGTATACCGTGAAGTGAACACTTTAGCAGGTTCTTGGCAGAAGTTAATAAAACAAACACATAACTCGGAGGCCGTTTTGTCACTTTCTGAGTTCTAGCTCTAAAACTGATGAAAGGATTTAGAGTAAGCTCAGTATTTGGCGGTCCATACCAAAATTTCTCAATCGAATTTGATTTTGCTTCCACTCGCCCCAACACACCGCCCAATTTACCTGCAGCTCTAATAAAAATTTCTCTGCATCATCTCGTATGCGGTTCAGCACAAACAAAAACATAAACGTTCAATCCTTATCGCGATTCTTGTGTTCTGTTCCGTATCATCGGGCAAATGGCAAGCAGAAGCGTTCCTACAAGATTCACTACAAACGTCCGAATCCACATGCAGAGGAAAGGATTATTCTATTCAGCACATTCAGGTGGCCTCTGGGGTCTAATCAGTCCCCTAGTCAATGGGTGCCAAGGAATTTTTCTCAGATATTGAGCGGCTCGCGTTTGAAGCTTATGACTCGCCTTCATCCATATGCAAGACTAGGAAAGCGTGGAACTTAAATTTAATGTCTTCAAGGCGTGATGTTTAATCAGAGAGACAGTCTTACCTTTAGGGTATCCCCCCACCCCACCCCTTCACGTACTGGTGAGGCAGTGTCTTGTAACGGATCAACATAACTAACAATCAGATTCAAATAAGTCTATGTCTTGTAATCGTCTTGACTGAAGCCTGTCCTTAGGCTTTATGTCAAGCACCTATAATCGGTTCAAATTCTATCATTTTATTTCTTAAAGCTTCATTGTAATATCATCCTTCCATCTACGACTAGGTCCCATAAGTGTCCCTTTCCTTGAGGTTTCATGTCTTAAAATTTTGTAGGTTTTTTTTATCACGTGAGGCATGCTAAAATATAATATAAAATGTATAATACAGTCAAACAAACTTTATATTTTATTAGATTATATTAAGCTATAATTCCAGCTACATGTTTCGGCCTACAATTGGGCCGAAACATGTAGCTGGAATATAACCTGATATAATCTAATGAAATATAAGATTGTGTATGACTAT
>Ga0131853_10014514_pt1 | contig 14440 bp, 9 predicted proteins | sample TergutLab28metaG_FD_92764 | JGI IMG/M metagenome (GOLD analysis project Ga0131853, IMG submission 92764) | Labiotermes labralis P1 segment gut microbial communities from Petit-Saut dam, French Guiana - Lab288 P1 (version 2) (version 2) | ecosystem: Host-associated > Arthropoda: Insects >... | reverse complement strand
GGAAAATTAGGAGTAGGAGGCAGAGGACGGATATAGGGAAATATTCTTTTGTGAATAGGACTATCCAACACTGAAACCAGTTAGCTGCAGAAGTGTTAGGCACTCTCCCCTGCAAACCAATTACTTTTAAATAGAGGGTAAGGAAAGTGATAATCGAGGTGAATTAAAAGAAGATAAAATGTGTTGGAAATCATCTAAAAGTGTAGAGAAGCGAAGTCTAGTGAAGTAAAAATCATCTAAAAGTGCAGTGAAGTGAAATGAAGTGCAGTGTAGGAAAGGGGGGAAAAAACGATACTTTATGGGGAGAGTTTATATGATCAATAAAGTGGTGAGAAGTGAAGGGCTGGGGTGAAAGCAGAAGTACAATATGTGTGGGAAAAAATACTAGAAACTATGCACAGCACTTTTTTAACTTGGTGTTGTTTACCTTTTGAACATGTTGTATTTTAAGATGTCTTGTGTGTATTGTTGTAGTTGTCTTGTGTGTATTGTTGTCATCTTATGTGTATTTGTTGTGCTATGTGTGTATTGCTGTTTTTTCTTAGATGCCGGACTGCTGGCTAGAAGTCAGTATTCGGAAGGTCCTGCGACCAGCCACCTCGACACAGGTTTTTCTTGGTTTCCCTGTGTCTGTAAGCAAATGCTGAGACGGTTCCTAAGATTCCAAGTTGCCACTACATGCTTCTCATGTAGCCCTGCCGACTTAAATTTATTAGTAACCAATTTCATATTTTGTATACATGTAAAATAACCACTGCCACTGGGTGACAACCCAATTGCAGTAAATAAATTATTATTATTATTATTGTTATTAAAGGAGCTGCGGTCTCAGCTCTTTCTTTTAAACAGTAATATACTTATATTACTTGCATATATTTCTGTGCATTTAGCCTGAAAATGGCTTGGATTTAAGCCAGAATGTGTACCAAAAAACCAAATAAATTCTCTGTTTTATTAATGAATTCGTGTTAAACTGGTTTGCCAGTGTGATTTAATTTCTGCCTTTTGAGCTTTAAAATTTCAGGCTTTTGTCTTCTGTGTTATATTTTACAGAATAAATTTTGTTTTGGTTTTTGTAACTGTGGTTCTTTATTACATTTATTGTGTTAATTTGTTTGTGCTGAATCTCTGTATGTTTGTGTGATTCCTCCTTCCCAATCACTTGCATCAATCCCACTGGCTGGTACCACCCTTCAGAGAACTTTTCACCTCCCACACTCCTGCCTGTGTGAAACCTGTGCTAGTGCAACTGGCTTTCTTTTTGGATTATTGATCCTTGAAGATGGGACCGATAGGTTTTCCCATAACATTGGTAAGAAATTACCACTACTTGCTGCGTAATAACCCAGAAGAGCACAGTTCTTTCTGTTCTTATTCATGTACCATGTTACTGTTGTTAATCCTATTTTTCCACACTGTTCCTTTTGCTGTTATACTTATCTGACAAGTGTGGAACGTACCTGTCATTATAATATAATTATTTTTGTGTAGCTGAGAATTCTAAGAGGGCTATTCCAAAATCAACCTCCGATTGGCTAGTTAAAAAAATACAAAATAGAGAACAAAACTTTATTATGTGGAACAGTAACATACATAACTGCATTACTTCTCCACATAGTTGCCATCCACATTTAGGCACTTGTCATACTGTGACACTAATTTTTGTAGTCCCTCGTCAAAGAACGGTGCTACCAAGTTATGCAGCCAGTTGTTGAATCCATGAGCTCTTCGTTGGTGTGGAAGGGCTGGGTAGCCAACCAGACCTTCATCTTGGTGAAGAGACGGTAATCGCTTGGCGCCAGGTCAGGACAGTAAGGAGGGTGGTCGAAAATCTCCCAGTTGAAGATCTTGATTAAAGCATTTGTGCGAGCAGGAGAATGATGATGCCTTTGGTGAGCATCCCGCACCGTTTGTTTTGGATCGACCTCTGAAGCTTATTCATTGTTTCACAATAAACCTCTGACAGTACTGTGGTCCCTGGTGCCATGAATTCTGTCAACGAAATTCCCTTATGGTCCCAGAATACATACATCACAGCTGGCGGGAGTGGCAATGATAGTGTCCATGTTTCATCAGTATTTACTCCTACACTACGCAGTGAAAATGTATAAGGGTAGGTGTTCAGCGATAACAAATGTTACTTGTTAATACTGAGCGTGTGCTTTGGCGCTATGAAAACATGTTTCTTTTTACCAACCATTCGGAGGTTGATTTTGGAATTGCCCTCGTATTTTAGGCTGAATGACTGTAGAATCAGGATTTTGATGCCTGGGAGGTATAAAAGAGTTCTTTCTTCTATACAGAATCCAGTTTGGCTCTGGGCACACCCACCTTTGTATCCCGTGGGTACGAGGAGCCATTTCCATGGGGATAAAACAGCCCGGGTATCAAGCTGACATCACACCTTTGTCTACTGCCAAGGTTAGATTGTGCAGCACTACACTTGCTCACACGTCCTCATGGCATGGTGCCTAATTGTGCGCAGAGACAGCTTTATTTGTACTTTTACTGTAGCTAAACGCTTATGAAATTACCCTGTTGGCAGACAGGAATATGGCTCAGCAGGTCATGGAAAGGAGATAATGTTAATACCGATTCATTACTATATTACTGTTGAGGGAGACAATACAAGTTACTGGAGACGACTGAAACAATCCTGAAATGAAAATAAACCTTTGCTGCACTTATTACATATACTGTACCTGGTTAGATTAAGAAATTAAATTGATTTCCTCATTGACACTTTTTGAACATTTTCTAGTTTGTGTGCTGCTGTTTACATTCCTTCATAACTGCTTAACATGTAACAGAAATTTGGAAGGACTTTTATATTTGTATAAATATGAATTGTTGCCCTGCTTGATCCTGCACACAAAGTCCCCAAAATTTTTTGGAACTTGGGCAACTACTGCCCGGTGGGATGATATCGTATTCCAGAATGATAGAATCTTCAGTATGAGTTTCCATAGTGTATGATCAAATCATGGAGGATGAGATGGGCAGGGCATGTAACACACATGGGAAATGATAATCCCTACCTGATGTCCAGAGAGTAAAGTATATGAAACTGTAATTTTACCTGGTATGACATATGGGTGTGAAATATGGTCTGTCACACTGACAAAAAGTCTTAGGTTGAGGATGTGTGAGAACAGGATGCCAAGAATGTTGGGATATGAGAGAGAGGAGGTTATGGTAGGCTGGAGAAAATAGCATTCTGAGAAACATGAATGCACAGACTTGGAATAAAATGCTTTGATCATTGATATGTCACTATGTTATTCATGGCTGTGTTCCCTTGAAGGTACGGTATGCTTATTGTCAATCCCCACAACAATCACAGATTTTTCTCTTTTTTGTTTGGATTCAGTGTGACTTCAAGGAGTGGTTCTGTGTACATTGAAATTCAACACCGTACACTTATTGAATTTGCTCTTATGCTTGCAGTGACCCTAATGTGTACTTAGTCATCTAGGTTTTGCTTCTTGTTTCTATTGTTTGGTATTGCAGTCGTCAGTTATGTGTAAGTCTGTTTCATTTTTGGTCACCATGCAATCTTAAGTCTGTTGTACAGTGCATTTAAGTAAAATTTAAATATTGTTAAAAAAAATTAGAAGTTAAGTACCAAGACATTTATGTGATGTGTTATACAGGGTGAATCTCGCTAGAAGCCCCAAACTATTGTCTGTGTATACAGTCGAACAGTGCTGGTTTCTCTTTCATAAATACTGGCAAACAGGTTCATTTAAAGCATGTCAGATGGCATTTCGAATGGGATTTGGTGAAAGACGTGCACAATCGAAGTGTTGCATCCAGAAATTGGTTAAAAAGTTAGAAACAAAGGGAAGCCGATCTGACGCCTGCCGACTCCTTTCTTTGGGGCCTATTGTAGGGCAAAGTGTACAAAAATACACCCCGCACAATCGAACAACTCAAAGATGCTTTACACGAAGAGACTCAAGCTGTCAATGTCGACACTTTGGGAAAAGTATTCCAGAATTTGGAGAAACACATTCAAGTGTGCTTGGATGTGAAAGGAGACCAGTTTCAGCATCGATTTTGAACAGATCCTGTTTTGCATTGTTTCTGGTATGTGTATATAAATTTTCAAGTCACTATCTCAATAACATAATTTTTTATAGACAGTAGTTTGGGGCCTCTAGCGAGAGGCTCACTCTGTATAACACACTGAGATAACATTCTGCTGAAAGATGAAATTTGCAATTGTACTTTTAATTTTATGTACATGAGTGGCCTTCAAATGTTCTTAAAATTGGTGGAAACATGTAGCTACATTTTGTGATATAATACAGTTCTGTCCATGAGAGATATTTTATGAAGTGAAGAGTTAATATGCAGATCACAGATTACACTGCTTTATTTGCCTACCTGTTCACTTAACATGTCATCATGCCTACTAGTACCCAAGGTGAGTATGTGGGACCAAAATCTTAAGGTAAAGTTTAAGGCATTTTGTTTTTGTTATAAATGCAGTTGTCATGAGGAAGTACAGACACATGAAGATGAATGTGAACGAAATCTTGGCAATGAAGCTTGATAGACATCCAAAATTCGCCTATGATTAATATCCTAATCTAGCCATCGGTTTTTTGGTGTGCCTGTCTCCCTACAGATGGCAGAGAAAGGCAGTATGGGGGCAAGTCGTATCACGGGTGAGTTGGACGAGAGGTTGACAAGTGGCTCAAGTGTGTTGGAAAGTTGCTTCACACCTTAAACGGAAGCAGTGAAAGGATTGAGAAGCGCGTATTTCTTTGCGTAACGACAGAGTTTTTATTTAATGGCCAGACATGACTACCTGAACCGAAAGAATTGCGTCGCTTTGTATAACAGAACTCGTCAGTACATAGTGGCTCATTCAGGGATCACTGTCACGGATAATCTATTAAATCGGAAGGGTGAACTGCTGTTCTCAGGGATCATATAATATCTGTGATTGTGCAATAGTAGTAGCATGGGTATTAATCTTTGGTATTGTTCGTCTGTGCATCGGTGACATGATGGCCTCCGGGAAAAATATCGCGGGAATTCGTAGAATAAGAAACTTGTAGAATTCATTTGCTGTGCGATTGTCGTGAAAGTGTGAGGTTATAATATCACACTAATCTGTTGTACTGAGTAAGGATTTGTCTTACGTTACTTGTGGTGAAGAGATGAAGGGAATATTGCGTTTATGTGACGTGAGACATTAACACACGAACAGTTAGGTAGTGAATGATCGTTGTGCTAAAGAATTCCAACCACAGTGACACCAAGTGATTATCGTCAATGTAAATAGTGAAGTGTGTTTAATTGGCGATCTTCGATCAGGTCCAGTAAACATGGCAGCGGTACGAAAGGAGGGTTTGATTTACCGAAGCAGGTTGCAGTGTCGTCATAACGGAACATGGTGAGGTCGCTATTCTGTATTAGTTCTCGTAGTACTAAACTAGAAGTTACGCTGTTATTTATGTTTCATGGTTCATTTGGTTTCTAATTTCGAATTCGGAATTGCAAAATCACACGCGGTTAAAAGACTGCAGTACCAAAGTGCTCGGGGAGGGAATATCAACGAAACAGAAGTCAGTTCTTGCACTGATTAATAAGCGTTCAGTTACTTATTGCGGCCGAGATTTTCTGATTTTTGTTGTATTCTAAAAGTGTTTAAGTAGAGAAACAAACTGGAGATGCATTGGGCGCAAATCCAGCGTATGCTATATTGCTGTGTAACAGCAGTTGAGAATAGTACTGGCACATTTTACGACATGTCCTGCTTTGTTATTTTCAGAAGTACCTTATGTTTGAAATTCATATGCACATTCTGTTAGCATGATACGAGTTAGTGAAATTCGAGATACAAGAAAGGATGATGACACTAGTGTCATCATTTCAAGCATAAATTTCGGTGATTTCTCTTCATTGTCAAACCTAGTTCTGTCTCATGTGATTAAATGGTTTGCTCCTAATAAATTAGTTCTAAATCTAGATAAAATAAACATAATGAATTTTGTAACGCATAATTCGCCACATTCTGCACCTCATGTTGGCTATAAGGAAGACTGTAGAAGAGATTGTAAATGCAAATTTATAACCTCCTAAACTGTAAAAAACAATATTAAAGAAATTATTCCTAACTGTTACATTGTTTATTCCGTGCGTTATGATAAAGTAAATAACTCATGTAACACCAACAGATGCGCTAGTCTGTAGTTTATGCGTACAATCTTTTACATAGCTCCTACATGTCTCGGCGCTATTATCTCGCCATCTTCAGGGAGCTGACATCAACATTTCTTTAAAACATACAATAATAAAATAGGTCATAATAGACACACATTTGTTGTGATATCAACAGTGCGTAATGTTACTCGGTTTAGTTAAAGTTGTGTCCATATTTATAATATAATATTGTTAAAACAGTAGTAATACGGGTTGTTTTTTAACTGGTTAAAAAATGAACATGTCTACTTTGTAATTGTTTCTCGTGCACAAACATATTTTCTTCCCTGATCCAAATGGATCCCGCCCCTGTATGGCGTGTACTGTATGCGGTGTGGTGAGACACTCTCTTCCACGTGGTTAGTAGGCGGTGTGCCACCACGGAGGCCCGGAGTTCAAACCTCCGTCAGTCCGTGCGAGATTTGTGATGGACGAAGTGTCAGTGGGCGAGGTTTTTATACGAAGTCTCCTCTGTCAGTTCCTTTGCACCACTGCTCCATAATCATTCATACAGTCATTTATTCCTCGATGAACCGACCCCGTATCATCATGGCATATGGCTGGTTGCTAAGTAATATGCTTCTTCGTGGTGCCTGTCGCCAACCAAAAAACCATAAAACACTGTAAAGAGTTTCTTGAAATTTTGGCTGTTAACCTGGTATCACCCGTTGACAGGACTAAAATCAGCATGTTAACTTAATTACTGATGCCATTAGTTTGTATTCGGAAGGTAATATATTAATTAAGTTACACTGAGTAGTTAAATAAGTAAATCAAATAAATGTAGTGCTAGCAACAAATTAAGCACATGAAATAGATATTATAATTTAATAGGTAAATTAAAAGAATACATTGATAAATCAATTGAAGAAATAAAGTAAAATGGCAGTGGTTATTAATTGAATTGATTGAATAATTAAAACAAATTTAAAAAGGTAAAGTGATCCCGTTACAGGCCCGGTGTGACCCAGAGGGTGGGTAGAGGTATAGCTCTACTCTTCCATGACCGCGGCACTAGAAGGGGGTGAGTGGTCAGCAGTACACCCCGGTCGCACAATTAAAATAAATTTATCAAACGAAAATTGATTATTACTGCAACTTAACAAAGAAATGAAATACTTAATTTAGACATGTGAAATAAATACATTAAGTTACAAGCCAAATAAATAAATAAATAAAATTAGAGTATAAATACGTTAGCTAAACGATTTAATCAATGACATTATATAATTTAATAAAATGAATTAAATTCACACACTAACAAAATAAATTAAATAAACAGTATATATAATAGTTTCATTAAATAACTACATGAATGAGTGAATTAGTTCCACAAATCTATATTGTAGGTACTTTATTTAATTGAGCAATTTCGTACCAGGGAATGCTTGCTGCTGCCATTCGGTGCAGAATCCTTTGTCCTGAAGTTTGCTGCCCAATATGATCAAGATCAATATATACAGAACTATAATTTTGCCTGTTGCTTTGTATGGCTCAGGGTTTAACACGCGAAACATCACTAATATGTACCAGGACTTTTACCGTAGTCACTAACCACATAGATACACAAAGTTTCGAAAGCACGTAGCATTCGAAACTTTGTCCTGGTACATTGAGGTGATGTTGCATAGGCCGAGGATGTTCGAGAATAAGGTGCTGACGAAGATGTTTGGGGCTATGAAGGACGAGGTAACAAGGGATTGGAGGAGACCACATAACGAAGAGCTTTATAATCTGTACTGCTCACCAAATATTAGTAGGGCGATAAAATCAAGAAAAAATGAGATGGGCGGGGTATGTAGCACTATGGGAGAGAGGAGAGCTGCCTACAGGGTTTTGGTAGGTAGACCTGAGGGAAAGAGACAACTTTGAAGATCTACGCGTAGATGGGTGAGTAATATTAAAATGGATTTTCCAAGACGTGGGGTGGGGAGACGGACTGGATTGATCTGGCTCAGGCTAGGGGGAAATGGCTGGCAGGAGTTAATGCTGTAATAAGCTTGGGGGTTCCATAAAATGCGGGGAATTTCTTGACTACCTAAGGACCTGTTAGCTTTTCTGGAAGGACTCTACTGTGTGGAATTAGTTATTTAATTCAATTGTATATATGATTTATTAAATTGGTAATTGAAATAAGTGTATATATTACATAGTGAAACCTATACAGTAATAAGTAACTGAATACATAAATTAAAGCAATTATGTAATGAATTCAATAATTAATTCAGTAACTATATCATCATCATCATCATCATCGTCATTAACTCTAAAGGGTTAGACATGGTGCCTGTTCCTTAACCCTCGAGATGAAGTTGGTCCCTCCATCCTTTGCTCGGGCGTCCTGCCTTGCGGTTAACACTGCAGTGCCTGCTCGGGTGTCCTGTTTCTGACCATTCTGTGTATGTGTTGTAGCCACTTTTTTGATAGCGTTCTGTTTCTCGAACAATTTCCTGCACTCCAAGTTTCTCCCGAACGGATTGATTTCCTTCCCGATCGAATGTAGTAATTCCTAACAAATGTCCTTTAAAAGTTTCATTTCTTGCAGCTTGCGGTCTTTGTTCATCTTTTTCTCCAGTATCCCGGCTTCACTATCAAATTTCAAGGCCGTTTTAGCTATAGTATTATGGATTCTTACTTTTTTTTCTTTAGCTATCTGTTTTCCAAAATGTTTCCCGTATGATGCCACTTATTTTTTTCTATGTCTCTTAAGTTGTTTTCTTCATCACATGTGTAGTCCGGCATGAGGTATCCTCGGTACTTGAAATCTGATTGCCATTGATTTTGCTTTAGTGCTTGTTACGTTCCTTTATATATAATATACGAGATTATGTATATTGTATATGTTTTTTATGTATATTTGTGATTAAAATTTCCTGATTCATTTTATGTTTATGGTTCCATGTATCTCTGATCCATATTAATAACTGTCCAACGAGACGCAACACAAAGCAGTCTATTTGTTGTTCTGCAAGTTCACTCTACATGTTTCGGGTGTCAACCACATCAGGAGTACACAAAACTGTAACTACAGCCTCCGGTACTGGTCATTTTTTTTGTGCAGCTACCTCCCTCCAACGTGGCCAACTAGCTTGGCCACGTTAGAGGGAGGTAGCCGCACAGTACCGGAGGCTGTAGTTACAGTTTTGTGTACTCCTGATGATGGGTGTGGTTGACACCCGAAACATGTAGAGTGAACTTGCAGAATAACAAATAGACTGCTTTGTGTTGCATCTCGTTGGACAATTATTAATATGGATTCCTGATACATATACACAGAATTTAAAGAAATTTGTAAGTAAATGAAATAAATAAAGTTAACAATTTAAACAAAGAAGGATAGTAAATTAATTAAATTAATTAATTAATTGAAGGTGTAAATTTTGTTCACAAAATGTATGTAATAAATAAAGTGAATTTAATAAATAACTTATGGTAAATACGTGATTTAATGAAGTTTAGATTAAGTGAAACAATCTTAAGAATAATTGAATAATAAATGGAAATATATAAATGTTTTAAATTAAGTAAATTGGTAAATTTACTAAACAGAAAACAGCATGGAAGCGAGATGCCAAGTTGTTAGTGGAGTGAAGGTCTCTAGTTAATTCATTTCGTCATGTCACGCAGATATTTAGCACATTGTTTGGATGGAACATTGTTTTGTGCTAATTACATTAACTAATCAATAGACGTGGGTACACTGAAAGTGAAAAATGGTTGCGGTCTGCGGTGAATTTTCATTTAATCTTGCGTTAATATAGGACGTTGTTAGGTGGGTTCGTAAAATTGCGAAAAGCGACTATTAGCTTCATTTTGTCCGTCTGTCTGTACGTCTGTCCTCCCGCATGGAACAATTCGGTTCCGACTGGATTTTCATGAAATATGATATTTGAGTATTTTTCGAAAATCTATCGAGAAAAACTGAAGTTCTATTAAAATCTGACACGAATTACTGGTCCTTTACATGAAGACCAGTATGGAGTTTTGATAAAATCTTCCTCAGTTCTTCGTATAATGGAAAGTGATTCGGATAAATGTAGAGAAAATCAAAACACCCATTTTATGTTCAATAAATTTTTTTTTCCGAAAATAGTGCCAGTTGTGAGATAATGTGGGAAAATATTGTAGAACCGATCAGGCCACAGATGAAAATATGGTGCATGCCGGATACCTAAGGCTACAGACACACACTCAGAACATATAATACTTATTGCTTTTCCATTGCACTTATTGCAACTGAGTGACTGTCCAGGTACAAGACCAGTCACCGTATTTTAACCATAGGCGTAACTTGGCAAATAACACTGGGGGGAGGGGCAAATTCGACCATATCTCTGTTTTGCGTCCCGTCAAACGCAGGGTTTTCGTTTGCTTCTATATGCACATCACATAAATAATCATTTAGATAATATTTATCTTCTTACTAATTTACGCCTCCCCGACTCGGTAGCAACAGAAATGTTGTTAAAGGTGAAGTGATCCCGTTACAGGCCCGGTGTGGCCCAGAGGGCGGGTAGAGGTATAGCTCTACTCTTCCATGACCGTGGCACTAGAAAGGAGTGAGTGGTCAGCAGTACGCCCCGGCCGCACTTTACCTCCCGGAGAAGACCCGGTACCTATTTTACAAGAGGCCGGGTGGGCACCAGGGCCGGTCTGGACGGGCTGAAAATATCGTCCCCACCGGGATTCGATCGCGGACCGTCCAGCCTGTAGTCAGTCGCTATACCGACTGAGCTACCCGGCCCACCAACTGCTGTTAGGTAATACAAATATTTGGGGGGGGTTTCCCCTCTTACACCCCTCAAGTTAACGTCTATGCGTATCGCCACATTCAGAAGTCGCAGTTGTCTCACAAAACGCATTTACATGCCTCGTACAGTTTTCACAATAAATACCGATTACTGACCTTCCAATATTAACCGACTGGTGTTTTCATAGTGGACACGGTATGTGTTCTCTCTTAGGTACGAATTGAAATTTTGTGTATAATTTACGTGAATGTCGGTATTGGAGGAGATAGATCTAGACTGTTGGTTCAGTTTCTCTGAGTTCTACAGTTTTAACTAAGTGGGTAATAGATCGCCCGTTGTTTGAACGAAGTTCTATGAAGAAAGGGCCTCTAATTGTTTCCTAACAAACTGCAGCTGCTCTCTCTCTCAGTACTTTACCAAATGGCTAATCCAATATAAATCGTCGTGTTGTTTAGAAACAGGAATTAGATGATTGAAGAAAGAACAGAACCATTAAGTTGCAAGTTGTTGAACTCGATATTGGTCATATTAGTGAGAATACAGAAGAGCGGTTGTGAGGAGTGCAGCGTATGGGCTGTCTGGAGGACTGTTGTTACAAGCTGTGTCTTAAGGGAAATAAGTGTTTTGTATTGACGCAATTATGGAAACTAAATCTGTCTGTCACAGTGTACGATGTATCAACGACCCTACTATTTGCCATTTCACCAAGTATCCAATTGAAATTCTGAAGCCATTTCTATCACTTTATGTTCGACGTATTTTTTGTATCATTAGGTGGAATTCTGAATAATTTTGCGACTAGGAGGTGGGCGTGGATAACACGGTATAGTAAATACTGTTCCTTCTCCACATCTCAACACAGGGAAGGGCGTTCTGTTTTAATATTATTAAATCCCTTGCATAAGCAATGCGAACATGACGTGTGTGCAGACTGTTGTTGATTGCACAGCAGTATGACGCGACGGTTATTTGACGCTATATACGATACGGTGAGGGCCGCGGTGGCACAGTGGTTAAGGTGCTGTACTACAAATCGGAAGGTCGCTGGTTCGATCCCATCTGGCGCCATTGGAATTTTTCACTGACATAAAAATCCTTCCGATCGCACTATGGCCCTGGGGTCGACTCAGCCTGTAACAGAAATGAGTACTGGGAGCATTTCCTGGAGGTAAAGGCGGCCGGTGAGTAAGGCTGACAACCTTACCACTATCCTATGCCGTTGTAATGAAATCTGGGAACCTTAACTTCCTGGAACCCTCTGGGCCACTCCGGGCCTGTAACGGGACTGCTTTACCTTTACCTTTATATGAGATACGGTGGGATATTTATGAATGATGAGCTGAGGAAAAAAGCCAGGCCAAGCCAAGCCAAGAGTGTCCGCCTGTCTGTTAGCCATTCCTGCGTTTGACCGCATTGCTGGGCTCAGTAACAGACACCTAAACTCTAACAGGGGAATATGCTAACGCTAACGATTTGGAAGTCAGGCTGAGGGCCTTGACTGATTGTGCTAAAGACTAGTGCCTAGGTTGCCCTGGGCTAAGTATGGGAGGGATAAACTTTGGTTGGTTGGCTGTCTGGGTTCCGAGCCCAGACTGGCTCTGTCGCATACTGGAATTATGCGACGTTTGTCACGCGCTTAGGTGAAGCCGCCGTGCCTGGGCGAGGGGCGTGGGGGCCGTGCCCCGACTTTGCATCGAATACCCTGGCATTTGCCTTACAACTGAGGGAAATCAGCCTGTAGCCCCAATACGCAGTTTATACAGGGTAGTGTGTGGGCAGTGAAAGTCACAGTAGCGTGGTGTCAGCCAATAGGATTGTTGCAACTGGTAGGAGATGGAGGGGGTTAGGTTATCTTAAACGTCGGTAAGAAATTATCGCTGCTCGCTGCGTCATAACCCAGAAGAGCGCAGTTGTCAGATACTTCGCGGCGGAAGCTTGAAATCACGCATTTATTACTTCGTTTATATCGTGAATTGCGATACAACTATTGCAGGTAAAACCAAATAATTGCACTCTTGGTATGATTCAGTTGTACAGAACTTCTTCTGCATGTTTCGGGCCATGAAGTTCCATCATCAGGAAGTCAGTTGTAGAATTGTAATACACACTAATGAAATCACCATAGTACCGCATATATATATATATATATATATATATATATATATACACACACACACATACACTATGTATACACACACACATTATGTAGTTGGACCTAACAGTATACCACAATGCTTGTGTTCTACAACTGACTTCCTGATGATGGAACTTCATAGCCCGAAACTTGTAGAAGAAGTTTTGTAAATTCTTATAATAAAACCAACTAGTTGCACTAATTTCTCAAATTTATTTTTGGAATAAAACTCTACATGTTCCGGACAGTTCCTCTGTCCATTATCAAGAGTTTTTCACTGTGTACACAGCAATGGTATGTGTCATACCGGTTTGCTGACAGCTTGCAAGCCAGCTGTCAACAAACCTGTATGTATTGCTGTGTGTACAGTGAATAACTCCTGATGATGGACAGAGGAACTGTACGAAACATGTAGAGTTTTATTCCAAAAATTAATTTGATAAATTAGTGCATCTAGTTGGTTTTATTATGAGAATTTATCACGATGCACGGTCACCTGAACCTCAAAAAATTTTGTAAACTTAAATTGTAACAAGACTGCATTTGTTTGGCTCTAATTGTAATAGTTATACGGAACATCTTCAAGCTTCTTGTGACAATTTCTATGCCACTGTGGTGTAAAAAGGCCTATAGCGCAGGAAGAGCGGCGTAGGTCGAAGTTAGGACAACCAGATGTAACACTTAGCATTCCAAATATGAGATTTGTTGTCAGAAATGTTTCGTTTCGGGTCATTACAGAGTTGCAGAAGGAATTGCTGGCACGGCGTATGTTTTAACCATCCTTAAATTCTGCACTGAACGGCAGGCTGTTTTATCTGGTATGCCAAATGTCTACAAGACTTCAACAACCGCTCTTGACCTTGAGAACTGTGGAACTCGCTGAAATTTGAACGCACTACAATTACGACGATTTTCGAATGTGTCAGCATGTCAGTCCACATGCTGTAGAAGGGAGCAAAGCATTTGTTCCATAATCTTTGTAACCCTAGAATGTCAGAAAATTAGGGAAATCGTTCTAAATTATAGAATATCATTGGACTTCAAATTTCGTGTTCAGGATTTCGAAGGTCAAATGCTCGTGGTTCCAAGAGCTAGTATAATAGACCACCAGCACACACTTCCGACACCTGGGAAGCACCAGCAAAGAGAATAGTAACGGGTGACGTAACAATTTTGATCTCTAATGCAGTTTAGCGACCGCCTCTGTGGTCTAGTTGTCAGAGTTTCTGGCTACAGATACAGAGGTCCCGCGTTCGATCCCCGGCGCTACCAGATTTTCTGAGTAGTAGTGGGTCTGGAACGGGGTCCACTCAGCCTCGTGAGCCTCGTGAGGTCAATT